>JGI25331J36430_1000714_pt1 | contig 19968 bp, 16 predicted proteins | sample HigsolmetaAR206D_FD_36430 | JGI IMG/M metagenome (IMG submission 36430) | reverse complement strand
TAGCATTCTAGCGTTCTATGTTCATGTTTGATTGGCGTGTTTGTTGGCGCGATCTAGTTAGAAGATGACGGCCATTTTCCCTTTTCCGCCTTTCCCCCGGCTTTTCATCGGCTCGTATCCCGCCCGTTTGTTCAGGTTCGTTGGCGAAAACGGTTCACAGATGGTTGGCGGAACTGGTTGGTGTAACCGGTTGGCGCAAATGGTTGGGGCGAACGGTTGGTGTAACCGGTTGTGCGAACGGTTGCCGTAACTGGTTAACGGTTGGCGCAAACGGTGAGCGTAACTGGTTGGCGTAAACAGTTGGCGCAAACGGCAGGGGCGAACAAGCAGTTGTCGTGTCCGGACCGTCGTTCCCTTATTTTCGCTCGGGAAGGCCCATTCGGCGGACTGCCGGACAGAGGTTCCGTTATGCGCTCATAATTGGGCCGATTTCGGCGGTTTTAGCGCCTTTAGCGGATCGTATGTCCGGATCCGGACGAATATCGGAGCGCTCGGAGAAAATAGCGGATGCTGTGTCCGGCTTTACTGCCGGAAAAATACACGCATTCGCACAGCCGACGCGAGCGACCGTGCAACCGCGCAATCAAGCGACGGTCAAGCGAAGACGCACGCAAAACGCGTAATAAGCGCAGTCAACGACGGCACGGTCAAGCGGCCAGGCAACAAGCGAGGACGCGGTCATGGCCGCGCAGTAAGCGACCGCGCGATCAGCGACAGACAAACGACGACGCGGCCACACGCCTGGCGGTCTGGCGGCCAAGCAGCCAAGCGGCACGCCAGGATCGGCGGCGCACTCCCCGAATCGTCAAATATAGGCGACCGCAAGCAGCAGCAGGCCGATCTCGATACATTCGTTCAGCGCGCCGTAGACGTCCCCGGTCAGCCCGCCCAGCTTGCGCGCCGCGGCGGCGGCAAGCAGCGCCCCGGCGGCATAGGCAAACGCCGCCGCGGCGGCCAGCAGGACGGCCGCCTCCCGCAGGCTCCACAGCCCCGCCGCGGCGGCAACGGCAGCGCCGATCGCGGCGGCGGCCAGAAAAGCGCAAACCGCGTGCCGGGCCTTGACGCCGCGAAACAGGCCGCCGAGCCCTTCGCCCGGCAGGCGGGCGTAGGGCCAGCCGGCGATGGCGGCCGGCATGAAGGCGCGGCTCCAGACCGGAACCAGCGCAAGAACCGTCAGCGCGAACGCGCCGCCGCCTTCGAGCAGCGAAGACAGCAGCGCCGCCCGCAGCAACACGGACAGCGAGCCGGCGGCGACGCCCATCGCCCCGACCCGGCTGTCCTTCATAATCTCCAGCATCCGCTCCCGCGAGCGGTGGCTGAGCAAGCCGTCGGCCGTGTCCATCAGGCCGTCCAGATGCAGGGCGCCGGACAGCGCGATCCAAAGCGCCGTCAGCAAAGCCGCCGCCGGCAGCGGCGGCAGCGCGCGCCCGAGCGCCCAGGCGGCCGCGGCGAGCAGGCCGCCGATGGCAAGCCCGGCAGCCGGATAGAAAACAACGCTCCGCCGGCAGTTCCGCTCCGTAAATTCCGCCTTCACGGGCACCGGAATCCGCGTCAAAAACTGCAGCGCGACGACCAGCGGTTCGACAGCGCTCATAACTCCAGACTTAACCATACGCACAGCAATCCCCCCGCCAGCCAGCAACTCACCCCATACATCAAGCGAACCGTCCGGACGATATCGTCTGCCTCGAGCGGGCGCAAAGGCCAGCCGAGCCGGGCCCGTTCGCTGACGACGCCGCCGTACCGGTTCGTTCCCCCGAGCTCGACGCCGAGCGCGCCCGCCACGGCCGCTTCGGGAATGCCGCTGTTCGGGCTCGGATGCAGATGCGCGAACGCCCGGATCGCGCGCCACGCTCTTCTTCCCGAAGCGTTGCGCGAACAGGCCGCCGTCAAGGCGAGCAGCGCGCCCGTCACCCTCGCGGGAATCCAGTTCAGCGCGTCGTCAAGCCGGGCGGAAGCCCAGCCGAAATCGCGGTATTTTTCGTTTTTGTAGCCGACCATCGAATCGAGCGTGTTCGCCGCCCGGTACAGCATGGCCAGCGGGGCCGCCCCGATCAGCGCGAAAAACAGCGGCGCCACGAAGGCGTCCACCGTGTTTTCCGCCACCGTCTCGACCGCCGCGCGGGCGACCTCCCGTTCCTCCAGACCGTCCGTGTCGCGGCCGACGATCCGGCCGACCATCTTCCGGGCCAGCGCCAAATCCCCTTGCCGCAAAGGCTCGTAGACGAGCATGGCCGCGTCCTTTAACCCCTTGACCGCAATCGTCGTCGAAATAAACCACGCGTTCACGGCAAAGCCGGCCCAAGGGTGAATCCGGTACGCCAGCAGACACAGCCCCCACATCAGCAGCGCCGTCGCCGCCACGACCGTCAGCGCCAGGACGGCGCCCTTCAGGCGGGTGACGGTTCGTGACCCGCTGCCGCGAAGCAGCAGCCGTTCGAGCAGGCCGATCAGCTTCCCGATCCCGACGACCGGATGCGGCAGACGGGGCGGATCGCCGACGCACCAGTCGATAACGATGGCGGCGGCCAGGAGCAGCAACGTTTCCCGGACGGACCAAAACATCATGCTCGCGCGTCCGTCCCTTCCTCCGGCCAGCGGAACGCCAGGCTTTTCAATTCGACCGGAATGCCCGCCGTCACGAGAAAAACGCGGTCGCTAACCGCCGCCACCCGCTGATTCATCACGCCCGCCAAATCGCGGTATACGCGTCCGAGCCGGGTTTCGGGAACGATGCCGTCGCCGACCTCGTTCGTGACGAGCACGGCATGGCCCGCGTATCCGCCGAGCAGCCCGGCCAGCTCGTCGATCCGCCGGATGACGCGGGCTTCGGCATCGGCTGCAGCTTCTTCCCGCAGCAGCCAGTTCGACAGCCACAGCGTCAGGCAATCGACCAGCACGACCGGCGCCTCTTCTTGCTCCCGCAGCACCCGGCACAGCTCGTACGGCTCCTCGACCGTTTCCCACGGAAAACCGCTGCGCTCGCGCCGCCCGCGATGCAGCGCGACGCGCCGCTCCATCTCCCCGTCTCCTATCTGCGAGGTCGCCACATAGACGCCGCGTTCGGCCGACAGCGCGGCGTATTTTTCGGCAAACGAGCTTTTGCCGCTTCTCGCTCCGCCGGTCACCAGCACGACCATGACCGCCGCCTCCTCTCAGCCTTTGGACACTCCGGCGCTGTCGAACGTCGCCATTTCCCTCAGCACGCCGCCCGCCGCGTCGATCAGCGGAAAGCAGAGCGCCGCCCCCGTGCCTTCGCCGAGCCGCATCTCCAGGTGAAGCATCGGCTCCAAGCCCAGTTCCTGCAGCACGAGCCGGTGGCCCCGCTCTCCGGACAGGTGGGACGGAATCAAATAATCCCGGGCGGACGGCGCCATCCGGCAGGCAACCAAGGCCGCCACGGAGGAAATAAAACCGTCGACGACGACCGGACAGCGCTTGGCGGCCGCGCCGAGAATCAGACCGGCCAGCCCGGCGATTTCCAGCCCCCCGACCTTGGCCAGCGCATCCATCGCGTCCCCGGGATCGGGACGGTTCGTTTCAATCGCCCGCAACACGGCATCCTGTTTGCGCAGCAGCCCCTCCTCGTTCACGCCGGTACCTCTTCCGACGGCTTCCTTGACGTCGAGTCCGGCCAGAACGGCAAGCAGCGCCGCGCTCGGCGTCGTATTGCCGATGCCCATCTCGCCCGTGGCCAGCAGGCGGTAGCCCTGCCCGTACAGCTCGGCCGCCAGCTCTATGCCGACGGCAATCGCCCGTTCGGCTTCGCCGCGCGACATCGCCGGCCCCCTCGCGATATTCGCCGTGCCCTGGGGCCGCACTTTGCGCGACAGCAGCTTTTCGTGCTTCAGTTCGCCCTTCACGCCGATATCGACGCAGACGACATCCGCGCCGGTCTGCCGCGACAGCACGTTGATTGCCGCGCCGCCGTTCAGAAAGTTCAGAACCATCTGCGGCGTCACCTCCTGCGGGAAGGCGCTCACGCCTTCCTCGCAAACGCCATGGTCGGCCGCCATGACGACGACCGCCTTCTTGAGCGGCGCCGGCGGCACGGCGACTCCGGTTATGCCCGCCAGCCGAACCGCGAGCGCCTCCAGCCTGCCGAGACTCCCCGGCGGCTTCGTCAATTGGCCGAGCCTCTCTTCCGCTTCCCGCATCGCCCGCTCGTCAAGCGGACCGATGCCGTCGATTACCGATTGAATCCATGTCGTCATCCTCGTTGTTCTCCCTTGACTCCCGATTCCGGCTGCAGCAAAATTTGCGGCGCCCCGGTTGCCGGATGCGCCGTCACAACCGGCGATATGCCGTATACGGCCTTGATCCGTTCGGCCGTCAGAATCTCCTCCGGCGTGCCGATCCCGACGGCTTCCCCCCGGTTCAGCAGCAGCAGCCGGTCGCAGTACAGCGCCGCCAAATTCAAATCGTGCAGCACGGCGACGACCGTAAGGCCCTCCGTCCGTTTTTGCCAATCGCAGATGCTGTCCATCAGCTGGATTTGCCTGCCGATATCAAGATAGGTCGTCGGCTCGTCCAGCAAAAGCAGCCGCGGCTCCTGCGCCATCACTTTCGCCAGCGCGACGCGCTGCCGTTCCCCGCCGCTCAGATGCTCGAGCATCCGGCCGGCAAGCGGGGTGAGCCCGAGCCGGTCCAGGATCGAATCGATCGTCCCGTCCGCGCCTTCCGGTTCCTCCCCGAGCCAATTCTGGTACGGGAACCGCCCCATTTCGGCCACCTCCCGCACCGTAAACCCGATCGGCGGCAGCGCCTCCTGCTCCAGCACGGCGACAAACCGCGCCAGCTCCTTGCGCGCGTACTCCGCGACCGGGCGGCCTCCGCTTACCGAACGCGTCCCGTCCGGCGCGACGACCGTTTTGCCGCCGAGCGCAACCGAGCCTTCATCCGCCTTCTCCACGCCGGACAGCAGCTTGAGCAGCGTCGATTTGCCGCTGCCGTTCGGTCCGATAATGCCGAAAAACTCCCCTTCGTACACGGTAAAGCTGACGTCCGACAGCACCCGGCTTCNCCCGTACGACTTGCCCAGACGGTCTGCCGCAATCATGCTTCTCCCCCTCTTCTACCCTCTGGACCGGCTTCTGCGCCGGAGCAGGTAAGCGAAAAACGGCGCGCCGAGAAAAGCGGTCACGACGCCGATCGGGATTTCCGTCGGCGCAAGCAGCGTGCGGGCCGCCGTATCCGCCAGCAGCAAGTAAACGGCGCCGCCGATCGCGGACAGCGGAATGAGCAAGCGGTAATCCGGTCCGGTCAGCAGCCGGATCAGATGGGGCACCACCATGCCGACAAAACCGATAATGCCGACGACCGACACGGCCGCCGCCGTCATCAGCGTGCAGACGACGAGAATGGCGACCTTTGTCCGCTCGACGCGCACGCCCAGATGCGCGGCCTGCCTTTCCTTTCTCCGAGCGCAAACAAATTCAGCGTGCGCGCGTAGCCCATCATGACGATAAGACCGGCCGCCAAATAAGGCAGCAGCACGGCCGAATACGACCATCCCCTGAGCGCCAGGCTGCCGAGCATCCAGAATACGATCTCGTTAATGACCTTGTCCGATCTCGAAACCATAAACGACACGAGCGAGCCGAAAAAAGCCTGCAGCACGACGCCCGACAGCAGCAGCGTCTCCATGCGGAGGCGCCCCTGCACGCGGGCGAGCCTCAGCACCAGCGCCAGGCTGAGCAGTCCGGTTGCAAAGGCGACGACCGGAACGGTCCACTGCGCAAACAGGCCGTAGCTGAGGCCCGTCAGCATGAGAAACGCGGCGCCGACCGCCGAGCCGGACGCGACGCCGAGCGTGTAAGGATCGGCGAGCGGATTGCGCAGCACGCCCTGAAAACCCGCCCCCGCGACCGACAGCATGGCGCCGATCAGAATGGCGAGCGCGATGCGGGGCAAGCGGATTTTCAGAACGATCTGCTCGCTCGACACCTCCCAATGGGGCGTCAGCCAAGCGTCCGCTCCGGGCAGGCTGTGCAGCAAAATGCCCCATACGTCCGCCGGCGGCAAGTTCGCCGATCCCGTCGAAAGGCTGAACGTCACGGTAAGAAGAAGGAGCGCAAGCGCGGCTCCTCCCCCTATCGCCACTTTTCGTCTCATTCTTTCACCAGGTCGGGATAAATCGCTTTGGCCACGTCTATGAGTCCTTGCGTAATGCGCGGACCGGGACGCGACAGCACGTCCTGATCGAGGCCGATAACGCGGTTATCCTTGATCGCCTTGATTTGGTCCCATCCGCTGCGGCCGCGGATAATTTCCTCCAGCGTTTTGCCCGATTCGCTGTCCGTGACGCCCAGCGTGAACAAAATGACGTCCGGATCCTTTTGCACGATCGTTTCTTCGTTGATCTGATTCCAGCCTTCGGTGTCGCCCGCCACGTTAATGCCTCCGGCCAGCGTAATCAGCTCGTCCATGAATTCGCCTTTGCCGACCGTCCAGCCCGGAGCGAATTCGACGTAAACTTTCTTCTTGTCTTCTTCCTTTACGCCCGCCACCGCTTCGGTTACCCGCGCGACGTCCTTCTTCATCGAATCGACGAGCGCTTCGGCTTCCTGCTGCCGGTTCGTGATTTTGCCGATCTGCAAAATGTTGTTCATGACGTCGTCGATCGATTTCGGATCCGTTTTGTACAGCTTCAGGCCAAGCGAGCGAAGCTTGGTCACGACGTCCTCCGGCATCGAGATGCCCGTAATGACCAAATCGGGCTTCAGGCTGACAAGCGTTTCCTCGTTCGGCTTCATGATGCTGCCGACCTTCTGTTTTTGCGTCGCCTCTTCCGGGTAGTTGTCGAAATCGGAGACCCCGACCACCTGATCGCCAAGCCCGAGCGCGAACAGGATTTCCGTTTCGGCCGGAGAGGTGGAGACGATGCGTTCCGGCGCCCGGTCGAACGTGAACGACTCGCCGGTTGCATCCTTAACCGTCAGCGGATACTGCGTCTCCTTCGACGGTTCGCTTGCCGAAGGCGACGCGGCGGGCGATGCGGATGCCGGCGAACTGACCGAAGCGGTGGGCGACGCTCCCCCTTCCCGGTTCGAGCCGCCGCATCCGGCCAGCGCCGCAACCAGCAGCACAAGCGAGATCAACCCCGTTAAGTAGCGTTTCATGTCCACCCAACATTCCTTTCTGTCTGGTTTGACGGACACCGCTTGAGATTCGAATGAAAGACTCCAACCGATCGTAAAACGACAAAACCCCGCTTCCGTCGCCGGCAAGCAGGGTCAGCAAATCAGGGAAACAGAACGCCAAGAACCAACGCCNAGAACCCCGTCGGCAGGCACAAAGGGTCCCAAGCATGGTCAAACTCCTGATCTAGCCGATCCTTTCCGCGAAGGATTCCGTTGGCTAAGCGCAGCTGGCAGGTTTCCTGGCTTACCGGCGATGCAGCGTCCTCCGCCTTCCCGCTTCCGCGAAGCAGTGGCATTGTGGGGGACGCATCCGGATAACAGTGGCGGGACCGCGCCGGACTTTCACCGGCTTCCCTTTTACCCTTGTCCGGTCCGATACCGGGCAAGGCACCAACTGGCCGAAATCTCATTCTATTTTTCAAGCGTTGGCCGCTTCCTCCGCATTATACCGTACTCTATCGGGAATGGGTAGTAGCGTTAACGGAAATCCGGCGGCGTGCGCCGGGCGACGCCGGTCAGGATCGCCGTCTCGATCACGGCGTGCCTGACTTTGGCGACCACCTGCTCGTTGAAGATGCTCGGAATGATGTACTGGGCGTTCAGCTCGTCCGGCGACACGACCGAGGCGATGGCGCGGGCGGCGGCCAGCTTCATCGGCTCGTTGATGGTGCGGGCTCTGCAATCGAGCGCGCCGCGGAAAATGCCCGGAAAAACGAGCACATTGTTGATCTGGTTCGGGTAATCGCTGCGGCCGGTGGCGAACACCCGCACGATCGGAAGCGCCGCCTCGGGATCGATTTCCGGTTGGGGATTCGCCATGGCGAAGACGATGCGGTCCGGCGCCATTTGGCTTACATCCTCCGCGCTCAGCACGCCTCCGCGGGATACCCCGATAAACACATCCGCGTCCCGNATCACTTCCTTAAGCGTCCCGGGCTGCGCCTCGACCTGCGGCTGTTCGGCCAGCCACTGCCACATCGGATGGTGCGGATACGCATTTCCGCGGACGATGGCGCCTTCGCGGTCAACCGGCACGAGCCGGCGCACGCCGGCGGCCAGCAGCATTTTGCATATCGAGACGCCCGCCGCGCCGATCCCGTTGACGACCACGCGCACCTGATCGATGCGTTTGCCCACAACCTTCAGCGCGTTCAGCAGCCCGGCGATCACGACGATCGCCGTGCCGTGCTGGTCGTCGTGGAAAATCGGAATGTCCAGCTGCTCCGAAAGCCGCGTCTCGATCTCGAAGCAGCGCGGCGAGGCGATGTCCTCCAGGTTGATGCCGCCGAAGATGGGCGCGATCGCCTTGATCGTCCGGATGATTTCCTCCGTATCCTTCGTATCGAGGCAGATCGGAAAAGCGTCGACGCCCGCAAGCTGCTTGAACAGCATCGCTTTCCCTTCCATGACCGGAGCCGCGGCGTACGGTCCGATGTCGCCGAGCCCCAGCACGGCCGTGCCGTCCGTCACGACGGCCACCGTATTCCGCTTGATCGTAAGCGAATAGGCCTTGTCCCGGTTCTCGTGAATCGCGGCGGACACCCTGGCGACGCCGGGCGTGTACACTCTGGACAGATCGTCGCGGTTGCGGATCGGCAGACTGGGCTGAATGGCGATTTTGCCGCCCAGATGCGCGAGAAAAGTGCGGTCCGACACGTTGACGAGCTGAAGGCCGTTCAGCTCTTTGAGCGCCTCGACGACCCGCGCCTCCCCTTCTTCCGGAATATGAACCGTAATGTCGCGAACGGAAATGTCCTGCCCCGGCCGAATCACGTCGATCGAGGTGATATCTCCGCCCGCCTTGCCGATGGCTGAAGCCACATCCCCAAAATGAATCAGCGCATGGTTCAGTTCGACGCGAACGATAATGCTGTTGTAGGCCACTAACGTCCCTCTCCTTTCGCTCCGGGCATGCCGGTCAGCATGAGCCGCAACCGGTATTGATTTCATTATACCTTTTTTTGCCTTTTTCAACCTCCCGAAGACGGCTTGCCCCGGATAAAAATCCCGGTGACGAAAAAAAGCGCCGGCATGCGGTCGCTGCCCGGGATGACGCAGCGGCAATGTAGCGCACTGGACGGACTACTTGGCGGGTTAGCGACGAGGTTAGCAGCAAAGAAGCGTACTGGGCGGACTACTTGGCGGATGAGCAGCGAAACTGGCGGCAAAGAAGCGTACTGGACGGACTACTTGACGAGGCAGCGAAGAGGTTAGCAACAAAGAAGCGTACTGGACGGACTACTTGACGGGGCAGCGACGAGGTTAGCAGCAAAGAAGCGTACTGGACGGACTACTTGACGGGGCAGCGACAAGGTTGGCAGCAAAGAAGCGTACTGGACGGACTACATGGCGGGTTAGCGACGAGGTTAGCAGCAAAGAAGCGTACTGGGCGGACTACATGACGGGTTAGCGACGAGGTTAGCAGCAAAGAAGCGTACTGGACGGACTACTTGGCGGATGAACCTGCCCCCGTCTATGACCCCATCGCCCGACCGGCCCCCTGCGAGCGGAACTCCCGTTGCGAACCGGCTTTAGCGCGCGGCGTTCCGGTCCATTCCCGTCTTCTAACCGGAACGCAGCGCGGGCCTCGCCGGCTTTAAGACGGGTTCATCCGTTTGAAAGCGGTTCGCCCGTTTGCCGGAAAGAGCCTAACAAAGACGGTTACGAAGCATTCCCGAGCATGACCTTCAAAAACGGGAAAAACAAACAGGGAATGTTAAGGAGTCAGTCGTCGAAGAAAAAAACGCCTAACCCCCGCGGATCGCATTCCGTTCCGCAAGAAGGCGACTTAGACGATGGTAAAGACTGGTTTCGAAGCGATGAAATGTACGGGAACCTCGGGAAAGGCCTCGTTCAACCGTTCGGCCAAATAACGCATGCCCGGCTCTTCGCTGGCTTCGTGGCCAAGGAACAGGACGGCCTTTCCGTTTCCCTGGCTGGCGGCGTCCCGCACGTATTCCGGCGTCTCCCATTCGGGACCTTCGCCGGCAATGACGAGATCCAGCCGCTTCTGTTCAAAAAGCGGAATCGCGTTCGCCCCGCTTCCNCTATAGCCCACCAGCAGCCCGACCCGCGAACAGGGCAAGGACGGATCGCCGGCAACGCGAACATGGGGAATGCCGAGCTTTTCCTTCACGTACCCGGCAATTTCCCTTACCGTCCTGACGGGAAGGGATACGACGGAAGCCGCCGGCAAATGCTCTTCGACGAAGGGTTCCCAATCCAAAGCTTGGAGCAGACCGGCCATAATGCCGTCGGGACGGTACCGGTGCCAATGATCGTGAAAACGGTAAATGGCCATGCCGGATTCTTCAATGAGCCTGCGTTTGTTCTGATAGACGGGACTGTCCTGCAGCCAATCGGTCCGTTCTTGATGGTTGTAGAAGGTTCCTTCGTGCGTAATCAAAAGATTGGCCCCCAAAGCGGCCGCCCGCTCCACCGCTTCATGCGTGGCCGAAAAAACGGCCGCGATTCCCGTCACNCGGGTCTCCGGCGTTCCCGCGATCAACCGGTCGACCGAATCGTCCAACCGTTCGCACGGCTCCACCAAGCGCTGNATGACTTGCCCAACGGTTACGCTCACTTTTTCCGCCCCTTTGTTCTCCCGCCTTTAAGACCGGACGATTTCCGTCGGTTTCAAGCCGGTNTATTTTTTGAACAATGTGCTGAAATACGGAACGTTTTGATACCCGACTTTTTCCGCCACTTCGTAGACCAGCATTTTGTGTTCCATAAGCAATTCTTTGGCCTTCTCCATGCGGACGCGCGTCAGGTACGAGTTGAAGGACTCGCCGGTGATGTTTTTGAAAATATACGACAAATAATTCCGCGAAATATACACCTTATCGGCCAGGTCGGACAGCGTAATATCCTCGTTGTAGTTCTCGTGAATGTATTGAATCATGAAATCGACCGCCTGCCGGTGCTTGCCGTTCCCGCGCCATTGGCGGCTATTGCAAATGTCGGACACTTTGCCCTTGAGCCATTCCGACAATTGGTCGGCGCGGGTGATCCCGAGCCATTCCTGATGGACCTTCGAATCGGGGAAAATTTCGTCCAATACGATGCCGACCTCGTACATGCTGTAAGCCAGAATCGCCCAGATCTCCCTGGCGAGCATCTTCAAATATTCGGGACCGGCTTCCTTGCGGTCGGACAATTGGGCGACAAATTGATCGATGATGCCGTTNGCCAGCGTCTCCTGCCCCATTTTGATCGCGCCCGCCAGCTCCTGGTAGAACTTGACCGGCCGGATGAGCGAGGAACGCGCATGGCCTTGGCCCCCCTCCCGGCTCCCGTACAAAGCGTAGCCGGCAACCAGCGCCGGTTCCCTTTGTTCAATCGCCCGGAAGGCTTCCTCCGTGGAATCGGGAATATCCCGCCAATCCGTCTTGATTCCGCCCAGGCCGACATAAAGGGTTAACTTCAAATAGCTTGCCGCCGCTTCGATCAGCTTCACGCCGAGCTCTTTGAGCAGCGATTCCGTTTGCCGCTCGTCCATCTCCGCCGGGGGATGGATCAAAAGGGCCGAATGCGTGCCGTGAAGNTCGGTNTATTCGAACGCGGAGAATCGNTCCGCCGTCACTTCGCAGGCGATATTGCGCACCGCAAAACGGAAAAGGTTCAGATCGGACAACGAGAAAGCGCCGACCCGAATATCCCGGACAATGTTGATGCCTACCACGACATGCCGGGCCGTTTGCCAGAACCGGTAAGGCGCCGGCATCGATTCGCTCTGCAAATAGGNTCCCGTAAGCGTTCCCGAAATAGCGGACTTGATCCATTCCTTCTCGACNAACGGCGCGTACAGCATCAGACGGCGCTGCANNTCGTCCTGCTTCATGCGGTTCTCTTCCTCTTCGGCAAGGCTCGCGATGACTCTGCCCAGCACCTCTTTCAACGTCGGAATGCTGATCGGCTTCGACAAGTAATCGCTCACATTCAGGCGCAGCGCCTGCCTCGCGTACTCGAAATCCGAATAACCGCTTAAGATGATGATCTTGCCGTTGAATTGCTCCTCGCGAAGGCATTCGATCATATCCAATCCGTTCATGACAGGCATATAAATGTCGGTGATCAAAATATCCGGGCAAACGGAACGGATCAGGTCAAGGCCGTCTCTNCCGTTAAGCGCCTCTCCGGCCCATTCCGCATGAAGCTCCTCCCAGGGAATGGCATGCTTCATTCCTTGCAGCACTTGGCGGTCGTCGTCGATGATGGCAATCTTCCACATTTCGTTCTTCACTCCTTTAGCCAAGCGGGAACTTCATCTTATCCGCTACATCGGAACATGCCCGGCGCACGAGAGCGTACCGGGCATGTTTCTTATTTTACTCCATTCTATTAATTTTCGTACTCCTGAGCCATGCTCTTCAGCTCTTCATACGCTTGCTCGGGCGTTGTCTTCTTGAAGCTCAATTCGTCCCGAATGAGCGCCCAGTCTTTGTCGACCCAGTTGGTCCAGCCGCTTGCGCCGGCCGTCCATTGCTGGCCGTCGACCGCAGTCGCGTTGTACATTTCCATGCCGACCTTGTCGGCCGCGCTGAAGCTGGAAGCCACTTCGGCCGCGACTTTGTTGTTGACCGGGTTGCCCCGCGTCGTGCCGAGAATTTTGACGGCGTCCGGGCTGTTCGTGAACCAATCGAGGAACTTTTTGGCTTCTTCCTGATGCGCGGAATGAGCGGAGACGCCGAAGAACAGGGAGGGCTTCAGCCAGCCGCCCGCTTCTTTCGAGCGCGGCATCGTGACCAAATCGTACGCGCCGGGCTTCAGGCTGTCCCAGGAAACGAAGTTGTTCGAGAACGACAGGCGAATCAAGATTTTGCCTTTCACCATCAGGTCGCCGGTCGGGTCCATTTCCTTGTCCGACGCGTTGACGTCGGCCGGCGGAACGACGCCCAGATTGCGCAGCTCCTCGAACTGCTTCGTCCATTTCAGGAACGTGTCCCTGTCGATGTTGAACTTGCCGTCCTCCGTGACCAGCAAGCCTTTTCCTTCCGCATAGTGGAAGGCGCTAAAGGCGAAGTAGTCGCCCGCATAGTCCTTCGTGAAATATTGGCCTTCCGCCAGCTTGGATTTGGACTCCTTCGCCAGCTTGAAGAAGTCGTCCCAGGTCCAGCCGTTTTTCGGCGGCTGCAGACCGAGTTTTTCCATCGCCGCTTTGTCGTAGATCATGCCGTATGCGGCCGAACCGAGCGGAATCGCCACTTGCTTGCCGTCGACTTTTCCGCCGTTGACCAGCTTTTCGTCCACATTCGACAAATCGACGCCTTCCGACAAGTCCGCCAGTTGGCCCCGGGAAGCCCAGTCCGCCACCCAGCTCGGGTCGATCTGAAAAATGTCGGGCGCGTTATTGGCCGCGGCTTGGGTCGACAGCTTGTCCAGGTAGCCCTCCATGCCGGAGTACTCGGGTTCGAACGTCACGTTGGGATTTTGCTTGGTATAGAAATCCAGCGCATTCAACGTCGCCTGGTGCCGTTGCTGCGAACCCCACCACATGATGCGAAGCTTGACCTTTTCTCCGCCGGCCGCGCCGCCGCTTCCCGAGGCGGAATCGGACGACGGGCTTGCGCTGTTGCCGCCGCCGCTTCCGCAAGCGGCGAGAGACAAAGCCAGAACCAGCGATGCCGAAATGCCCGATAAGCGCTTCCAAACCTTCATGTACAATCATCTCCCCTTTTGTATGACAACCGCTTTTCATGAACTATCGTAACAACTCTCCATGCCCGTTTGTAGAAGAGAGATGCACAATATATTTCAAAATTATCCGATCTGATCCTCATCTCCCGATCCGGTCCTAGTTCGGACTCGCCGGCCCGGGACGTTCGCGCATGAGCGGCAGCGTAATGAGGACTCTTGTCCCGCCTTCCTCGCGGTTCGATAGAACGACGCCGTACGGATGTCCGAAATAGGCTTTGATCCGTTCCCGGACATTGCGTATCCCGTAGCCTCCGGTCTTGCGTTTCGCTTGCCGGTCCGGATCGGACCGCAGGCCGACGCCGTTATCCTCGACCGCAATCCGGAGGAAGCCTTCCTCGGGACGAATGCGGATGACGACGGTTCCGCCGCTTTGGAGATGGAAGCCGTGGATTACGGCGTTCTCGACGAAAGGCTGAAGCACCATCTTGAGAATGTAGAGCTTGCGCGCCTCTTCCGCAACCTCGATCTTGTAGTTCAAGCCGTTGCCCAACCTGAGCCGCTGAATTTCCAGGTAGCATTGGACATGCTCCAGTTCATCCGCAACCGTAATAAAGCTCTCGCCGTTGGACAGGCCGATGCGGAACATCCGGCCCATCAGTTCGAGAATCCGGCTCATTTCCGGCTGGCCGGCCGAAATGGCCATCCAGTTCAACTGGTCCAACGTATTGTAAAGAAAGTGGGGATTGATGTTGGCCTGCAGCGTTTCGATCTCCGCCCTGCGAAGCTGCTCATGGCGGGCTTCAAGCGAGTTGTACAGCTCCTCGATCCGGTCCATCTGCTTGCGGTAGCCCGCAAACAAGTAGCCGAATTCGTTCCGGTAATCTTCGGGCAGGTCCACCTTTCGCCCGGAGAGGGTATAGAGGTTCATCGCCGACACCAGCGTCCGGATCGGGGACGTCAATTGCCGGCTGAGCCAAAGCGCGAGCAGCAGCGCCAGAACGATGGAGACGGCGCCGATCACGCCGATCGTCTCGGCCAAACGGACGCTGCCCTTGGCGATGGACGACCAGGGCGTAACTTCCACCATCGTCCAGTTCGACTGGTTCATTTTGGAGTAGACCAAAAGTCCGCCTCCCCGCTCTCCCTGCAAGGCTACGCGGAAAAGGCCCGACCGGTCGGTAAGCTTGTTTTTCCATTCGGACCATTGCGCCTCGTCCGGCACCTTCCCGATCGTCAGAATCGGCTGGCCGGTCGCATCCAGCATCATCCGGTTGGCATCCGCCGAGGAGCCAGCCAGCATCTCTTCCAGCGAATCCGCTTTGGCGTGCACGACGAGATAACCGAGATGGCGGTTGTTGTATTCAATCGAACGGACGAAGCTGATGACGGCAATATCGCCTTGAAACGCCTTGATCACTTGCTTTCCCGTCCACACGAAGTCGTTCTTCCGCATGTCCGGGTACCAGCTCTGCTCCGAAGCTTTGTCAAGATCCCGGAATTGAATATAGCTGTACGAGTCCGCTTGGAACGGATGCTTCATGTAAAGATCGATTCCCTGGATTAACGGAATGGAATACGTGAGATTCGCGAGCGATTGCTGCACTTCCTTGAAGGTCTGGAACCGGGTGAACTCGTCCTCCGAGCCGCTTTTGCTCAGAAAATAAATCAGCTTGTTGTCGCGCGAGGTCGACAGCGAAATCTGCTCGATCATCGTCAGGCGGGAGGCGATCTCGTTGTTGAGCTGGTCCAGCAGCTTCTGCTGGTGGACGGACGTCGCTTTCGCCAGTTCCTTGGAAGACANGCTGTAGCTCGTCCAGANGGTGCATCCGAGCATGACCAGAATCAACAGGGCGAAGCAGCCGAAGAACAAATAATCGATCCGGTATTTTTTGAAAGGATTTCCCATCATTCCCCGTCCCGTCTGTCAGACGACAAAAAAGCAACGAAAATCGTCGCTTTTTTGGTCGTCTGGATATAGTGGCATCCCGGCGGTCCGGTTTCCGGTTTCCGCCTTACCCTTTTATTCCCGTCGTCGCCACGCCTTCCACCAGTTGTTTCTGGGCGATGGCGAACACCACGGTCGCCGGCACGATCGACACCAGAGACATNGCCAGCACTTGTCCCCACTGCATGCCGGACTGGGTGTCGTTGATCATTTTCAGCGCCAAGCCTACGGTATATTTGCTGACTGAATTAATATACAGCAAATGGCCGAGGAAGTCATCCCAGTTCCACAGGAAGCAGAAGATGACGACGGTGACGATGGCCGGTTTCGTGAGCGGCATGACGATGCGCAAGTAGATGCCGAACCAGGAGCAGCCGTCGATCTTCGCCGATTCGTCCAGCTCGCGGGGAACGCCGCGGATGAACTGGACGAGCAGGAAGACGAAGAACGTGCCGCCCGCTCCGGAAGCGAGCAGATGGGGAACGATAAACGGCCAGTACGTATTGACCCAGCCGAATTGATGGAACATGGCGTACTGCGGAATGATCAGCACCTGCCCGGGAAGCATCAGGGTAAGCATGAGCACGGAGAACCAGAATTTCTTGAGCGGAAAATCCAGCCTCGCGAATCCGAACGCCACCAACGTGCAGGATACGAGCGTCGTGACCAGAACGGCCAGTTCCAGTCCCAACGTATTCAAGTAAAATTCGGTGAACGTATGGCCCGGTATCGCCTTCCATCCGTCCGTNAAATTCCGCCACTGCGGGACGGACGGGAAGAGGTTCGGGGAACTCAGTTCCTCGTTGCTTTTGAGCGAGGCTCCGATCCACCAGAAAACCGGATACACCATCACCAAACTCAACAAAATCATGAACAGATGCCGGAAGCCGCTTTTCGCTTTGGCGCTCATTTGCGTTTCCCCCTTCCCGTGTCGGTCTCGTAGAACACCCAGTATTTCGAGGTCAGCGCGATAGCCGCGGCGACAATCGCGATCATGACAAGCATGATCCAGGCGAGCGAAGAAGCGTAGCCGAGCTGATAGCGGTTGAAGGCGCGCTCGTACAAGTAGACCGCGTAAACCAAGGTCGAGTTCATCGGTCCGCCGTTCGTGATCACGTAAGCGGAAGTGAACATTTGGAAGGCGCCGATGATTCCCATGATCAGGTTAAAGTAAAGGGTGGGCGACAGCATCGGCAGCGTAATCCGGAAAAATTGCACAAAGCGGTTCGCTCCGTCGACGCTGGAAGCCTCGTACAAATCCTTCGGAATTTGCTTTAACCCCGCAAGGAAAATCACCATGGCCGAACCGAACTGCCACACGGACAGCAAAATAAGCGACCAAAGCGCCGTCTTCGGGTTGCTGATCCATCCGCTTCCTTCGATGCCGAACTTGTCCAGCACGCTGTTGATGAACCCGTCGACCCCGAAGATGTTGCGCCACAGCATCGACACGGCGATGCTTCCCCCGATCAGCGAGGGGAAATAAATGGCGACGCGGTAGGCCGAGATGCCTTTTACGGCTTTATTGAGCACAACCGCGATAAACAGCGCGAAAATCAGCTTAAGCGGAACCGATCCCAGAACATAGAGGAACGTCACTTTCACCGACTGGAGAAATTTGTCGTCGGCTGTGAAAATCCTTTCATAATTCCGCAAACCAACCCATTTGATGGGCTTCATCAGCGTATAATCCGTAAAGGAGTAATACAGCGACAATAGCATCGGATACAGCGTCAGCAATAGAAAGCCGACAAGCCAGGGAGAAATGAACAGGTAGCCGAGTCCCGGCGTCTCCCATCTGCTCAGGAAACGATTGCGTTTCCGCTTTGTCTTGCCGGCAGCGTAGCTTGCATGGATGTCGTGTTCTGCTGCAATACGGCTCATGCTGGTCACCTCGCGTCATCTTTCCTCATCCAAATTATAAAAGCGCCCCGAATCGGGCAGTAGAAGAGAGATGCACGAAATCTTATAAAAAAATACGAAAAGAGATGCCGAAGCATCTCTTGACGCGNGCGGGCATTCCCCGCTTCTCTATGAACCGGCGATTCCGGGGCGGGCCCGGTCAATAAATCGTGCGGCCGTGCGCATCCGGAATGCCGCTTTTGCGGTAAAAATAAGTGTTGATGACGTCCCGCCATTCCTTGGCGTGCTCCGCCTGCTCTTCCAGACGGCTTTTGACCTGCGTGAANATCTCCTCGCGGACGAGGCCCTTCAGCGTATCCCACTTGGCGACCAGCGCTTCCGCGCGTTCGGCCCCTTCGAAATGGGAATCGTAAATATGCTGGATCACCGTTTTGCCCGAGTGCAGCACATGGGTATAAGGAACATGATGGAAGAAAAGCAGCAGCTCGTCCGGCGTCGTGGAGGGGTCCTCGTAGTTGCTGGAGTGAGGCTCCCTGTATTGTCCCGCGTAGCCCGTGCCGGTTTTCCGGGTCCGGTCGACTCCGATGCCGCGGCAATCCGCGTAATGGTACGTGCCCCACATCGAATACTCATATCCGTCGACATCCGGGCCGTAATGGTGATTCGGCTTGACCATCCAGCCGACGCCAAGCGGAGCGGTGTAGGATTCGTAGATGCTCCACGAGTCCAGCAGCATTTCGGACACGACGCGGACGACGCGTTCGTCATGGCCGAGCGCCAGCTCGATCCATTCCTTCGCGATCTCTTCCGCCGAAAGCTCCGGGTTCCAGGCCAAACGGCCGTATCCGTACAAGTTGGCTTGAGCCAGCAGATGGCCGGTCCAGTTCGCATCGTCGCCGATGTTGGAAACCGCCGCGAAGCCGCTGTATTTGCTGCCGAAAAGGGAGCCGTCCACGACGCGCTTCACCGTCGATCCGGCGCCTTTTGCATANGTATCGAAATCCAGCACCTCTTTCCACTGCGGGACAAGATANCACAGATGGCGCTGCTGGCCCGTGTATTCCTGCGTAATCTGGAATTCAATGATCATGTTCGTCTTCGGCATGGCTCCGAACAGCGGCGAAACCGGCTCGCGCACCTGGAAGTCCATCGGGCCGTTCTTGACCTGGAGCACGACATTTTCCAAAAACCGCCCGTCCAGCGGAGTAAAATGGTCGTAGGCGGCGCGGGCGCGATCCGTCTTCCGGTCCCGCCAATCCTGTTTGCAGTTGTAGACAAAGCAGCGCCAAATCACGATGCCGCCGAACGGCTGCAAGGCGCTCGCCAGCATGTTGGCCCCGTCGGCATGATCCCGGCCGTAAGTAAACGGGCCCGGACGGAATTCCGAGTCCGCCTTGACCAGATAGCCGCCGAAGTCGGGGATGTAACGGTAAATCTCCTCCGTTTTCTCCTTCCACCACGCCTGCACGTCCGGGTCCAGCGGGTCTGCGGTCGAAAGGCCCCCGATCTCGATCGGGCTGGCGAAATTGATGCTCAGGAACGTCCGGATGCCGTAAGAACGAAACACGTCCGCGATCTTAGCGATCCGGGGCAAGTACCGCTCGGTCAGAAACATCGTCTCGACCTTATGTACGTTGACGTTGTTGATCGACACGGCGTTCAGACCGACGGAAGCCAGCATTCGGGCGTAATCGCGGACGCGGGTCAAGTCTTTGACGATCTCGTTGTCCGAGTAAAAAATGGATCTGCCCGCGTATCCCCTTTCAATGCTGCCGTCGGCGTTGTCCCAATGGTTGATCATGCGCAGCCCGTTCGCCGGATTTTCCAGGACATCCAATTCGCCCAGATTTGCTCCGGTCCGGATCAGCCGCAGGAAATGAAAAGCCCCGTACAGAACGCCTTTGGGCGAAGCCCCGGCGATGACGACGGCGCGGCCGCGCGTGCGAATCCGGAATCCTTCCGGGGAAACGGCCGCCTGTTCGGCTTCATGAAACGCCTCTCTGACCTCCGGGCTGCCTTTGAACGTGCCGATAGCCAAGTATCCCCCTTGATCCTGAGGGATGTCCCTTGCAGGACGCTGTCCGGTCAGCTTCTCCAATGCGGTTTCCAGTTCCGCCAGAGCGGTCGAAATGCATTCGTCTTCTTCCCGAACGGAAATCGCTTTTGTCCAATTCGCGACATGCGAAAGCCGCTCGGCATCGGAAATGAACGGCGAACCGAGCCATGCTTCGTATCCGGGCTTGGTCCGGATCGAACTGTCGTTCATGATCGGGATTCCTCCTTGATTGCAGATGCTTCGATTGCAGACGCCTCGATGGCGATGCCTTGATCGCGGACGCCTCGTGGCAATTCTTTGATCGCGGATGCCCCGATGGCGAT
>JGI25331J36430_1000690_pt1 | contig 20297 bp, 15 predicted proteins | sample HigsolmetaAR206D_FD_36430 | JGI IMG/M metagenome (IMG submission 36430) | reverse complement strand
GTTCTGGTGGCGGTCGGCCGCCGCCCCGTCACCGACGGCTGGGGCCTCGAGGAACTCGATCTCGACATGGCCGGCCCCTTCCTGCGCATCGACGAGCAGTGCCGCACCTCGATGCGCGGCGTCTATGCCATCGGCGACGTGACCGGCGAGCCCATGCTGGCGCACCGCGCCATGGCGCAGGGCGCGATGGTGGCCGAGATCCTGGCGGGCAACCGGCGCAGCTGGGATGTCCGCGCCATCCCCGCCGTCTGCTTCACCGATCCCGAAATCGTCTCCGTCGGCCTCTCGCCCGACGAGGCNCGCGCCGGCGGCCGGGAGATCAAGATCGGCCTGTTCCCCTTCAGCGCCAACGGCCGCGCCATGACGCGCCTTGCCGAGGACGGCTTCGTGCGCGTCGTCGCGCGAGCCGACAACAACCTGGTGCTCGGCANCCAGGCGGTCGGCCAGGACGTCTCGGAGCTCTCGGCCGCCTTCGGCCTCGCCATCGAGATGGGCGCGCGGCTGGAGGACGTGGCTGCCACCATCCACGCCCACGACGCAGGGCGAGGCCTTTCAGGAAGCGGCCCTCAAGGCCCTCGGCCACGCGCTGCACGCCTAGCTGGCAGGTTCGGCGCAGCTCCCACGCCCGAAGCAGCGGAGGATCTGGACTTTACGAGGATGCGCAGCGCGGGATGATAGGTTCAACGAACCAGCGAGAAATCCGTATCGGAAACAGAGAAGTGTTTATCTTCAAAGACTTAGATGGTGGGCCAGGCAGGACTCGAACCTGCAACCAGACCGTTATGAGCGGCCGGCTCTAACCATTGAGCTACTGGCCCATCAAGGACTTAGGAGCGGTCGCTGCGCCCGCGGCACGGATGTCGCACGCAAGCGGCGGCCGGAGGGCTTCCATGGCACAGGCGGCGGGCGCTGACAATACCGCCCGCCGCTGCCGGCATGTTACGCAGCGCGCCCCCTCACTCGGCAATGCGCAGCGCCCCGATGTTGCGTGCGATCTCCTCGAAGACCGCGATGATCTCGGCAGGCGTCTCCGCGATATAGGCAAGGCGGTGGCTCGAATCAGCGGGGTCGATCGAGGCGCAGTTGGTAAGGAGGTTGAGGCCCGCCTTGCTAATCGGCGCATCGCGCGTGGAAAAGGCGACCGTGTAGACGATGATGCCCTTTGCCTTGGCGTTATTGCAGGCCTCCAGCGTCTTGCTGTCCATGACGGTGGTGGCCTTGCTGGAGCTGGTCACGTTGTTCGCCAGCCGGTTGTTTGTGTAGTAGCCGAAGGGCGAATAGACAGACCTGTTCAGCGTGTTGCTGGCCGAGTTCCACACATTGTCGCCATCCGTCATCAGGATGATGATCTTGCGGTTGTTCTCGGTGCCGTAGGGGCGACCGTCGCCGAACGGCGTGTTCGGCGAGATCGTGCGCCAGCCCCACATGAAGCCCTCGAAGAGATTGGTGTTGCCGCCGGCGCTCATCTGATCAATGGCGCTGCGGATCGTCTGCGACGACCCCGTCAGGCGTGTGAGCGGACGGGCATCGCAGTTCCAGTTGGGGCCACGGGACGAGCTGGTGCTGCGCTTCGACGTGTCCTTGTTGATGCGGTACTTGCAGACCCGGCGCTGCGCCTCCGCCGCATCGGTCGGCTCCGGACCGGTGCAAGCACCTCCGTTATCGTCCAGATAGCTGTTCGAGAAGCCGCTGAAACTCTGCTGTTTGCATACCGTCGTCTTGTTGACGGTGTGGTTCTTGCTGTCCTGACACCCCGGCTCATCCGGCGCAAACTGCGGCACGAAATAGCTGTTGCCGTCGTTCGAAGAAGCCGGCGTGTCCTTGACCCCGTGCTCACCGGGCCGCGTCTCGACGCAGCCGGCCCATTCGTAGGCCAGCTCCTCGAAAAGCGCGAAACGGGATTTCGGGTTCCAGGCGCCTGCCTTCGTGTCGAGCTTGATGTTCTCCCAATGGATCGACGACCTGGCATCAAGGTCCAGCCACGGGGCCGAGGCGGACGGGTTCTTCTTGTTGTAGTAGTCCTTCCCGACGTTGACCGAGAGGGTGAAGGGCACGACGGACATCTTCGTGCGCTCGGCAACGGCCGGGCTCGCGTACATGATGTCGACGAGCTTCTTGGCGGCGTCCTTGGTCGCCGCCAATTTCGTGCGCCCGCCCACGACATCGCCCATCGAGCCCGAGTTGTCCATCACGAGCGCGATCTCGAACGTGTCGTTGGAAATGACGGTTCGCGCATAGGCGCTGATCGGGATCGGCTCCTTGTTGAGCCGCCCGATGTTCATGACCACCGGCGGATAGGCGGCGGAGGTGTAGAGCTTCATCTCCGTCCGCGCGTTGCTGATCCAGATGTCGTCGATACGGGCCGTCGTGCCGCCCATCTTGACGAGGTCTGGCTCCATCATCGCGTCGAAATAAGTCTGCGCGATCGAGAGCAGCTCCGACTTCGATTTCTCTGCCGCGAGCGGGGCGATGGCCACGATCGTCGCGTCGGTCGCGCGCTGCAGCTTGGTGCGCAGCGTGGCGGCACGTGAGTAGTCGACCGCAACCCCCACGGCAAAGACGAGCGGCAGCAGGGCGAGCGCGAACCAGATGGCGATGTTGCCACCTTGGTCGGCGAAGAACCGGCGTGGCAGCAGACGGCGCTTGGACATCATCCCGGAACCTCGATGATCACGGGACGACCATGGCACACAGCCGTAAAGTGCTGGTTTCGCCCTGCCCCGATGTTTCGTCGAGCGCCTTAACCGGGCGCTAGCGATGTCTGCTCTGCCTCGGCTTGCAGCGGCTGCGCAGCAGCCGGGCGCCTGGAACCGGTTGACAGCGGGTGCGGGCCATGCCCGCTTCTCGTGCCCGGCATGAGGAAGGACCTGTCATGAACGCGCACGGTGCGCCGAGGATGGCCCGAACAGCGACCCTGACCTGGCGCGGCATCGTCGCCGGCGCGCACGAGATCGCGCCGGTTGCCATCTTCGTCATCCCCTTCGGTATCGCCTTCGGCGCAGCTGCCATCGAGAAAGGCCTGTCGGCGGCACTTGCCGTCCTCATGAGCGCCTTCGTCTTCGCGGGCGCGTCCCAGTTCGCCGCGCTCGACCTGTGGTCCTCGCCCATGCCCTATCTGATGCTGGCGCTCACCGTCTTTGCGGTGAATGCCCGCCACATCCTGCTCGGCGCGGCCCTCGCCCCCTGGCTGCTGCACCTGCCGGTGGCCAAGCGTTATGCGGTCCTCAGCGTCTTGAGCGACCCCAACTGGGCGCAGGCCACCCGCGCCCTGCAGCGAGGCGAGACGGACGCCGGGCTCGTGCTGGGCAGCGGGCTGCTCATGTGGGTTGCGTGGATCCTCGCCACCGGCATCGGGGCGGTGCTCGGCTCCAACCTCGGCGATCTCACCCGCTTCGGCTTCGACGTGCTGATGATCTCGTTCTTCACCGCCGCCGTTGTCGGCCAGTGGCGCGGCCTGCCGGATCTCGTGCCGTGGCTGGTGGCGGCGGCGTCGCGCTGGTGGGCGCGTCCGTGCTGCCCTTTGGCTGGCATGTCGTCGCCGGGGCGCTCGCCGGCGGCATCACGGGGGCGCTGAGGCATGGTTGACGGGACGACCGCCTTCCTCGCCATCGCCCTCATGGCGGCGGTCACTTTCCTCACGCGCATCGGCGGCGTCGNCATCATGAGCTTCGTGCCGATCACGCCGCGTATCGAGGCATTCCTGCGCCATCTCGCCGTGTCGGTCATCGTGGCGCTGGTCGTGCCTGCCGCCGTCAAGGGTGGGCCGACGGCGGTNCTGGCGGTGGCGACGGCGGGGCTGGTGATGGTGCTCACACGGAGCGCCGTCGGCGCCATGCTGGCCGGCGTCGCCTGCGCTGCCCTGCTGAGGGCGCTGCCGATCCCCCTCCTCTAGGGCCGGTAGACCTCCACCGCGTCGCTCAGGCCATCGAGCTCGTAATGGCCGAGCCGCTGCGGATCGGCCCAGAGGTGCTCCACGAACGCACGCGTCATCAGCAGCGGCTCGCCGAGCTGGCGGTTGAGCTTGGCGACGCGGCTCGTCACGTTGACGTCCCGCCCGACCACGGTGAAGTCCAGCCGGTCGCCGGAGCCAACGTTGCCGTAGGCCGCCTCGCCGTGGTGCAGGGCGATGCCGGCGGCGAGCCTGATGCGGAACGCGCCGCTATCGTTGGCCAAGGCCAGGCGCGCGAGCCCCGACTGCGCGGCGTCGAGCGCCGACTGTGCGGCCGCGCCCGTGTCGTCGCCACGATCCCGGAAGATGGCGAGCAGACCATCGCCCATGTATTTCAGCACCTCGCCGCCCTCGCTCTCGATGGGCGGCACCAGGCAGTCGAAATAGGCGTTGAGCAGATCGACCGTCTCCTCCGGCGCAAGGCTGGAGGTGAGGCGCGTGTAGCCGCGCATGTCGGCGAACAGGATCGCCGAGCGGATGCGCGTCACCTCCCCGCGCCGCACGTCGCCCGACAGCACCCTCCTGTGGGGTTCGTCGCCGATGTAGGTCCGCAGCACATGGCCGAGCGTGGCGTAGCCGGCGGCGATCTCCATGACGGCGCCGATGGCCGGCATGAGCGCCTCGATCAGCGCCTGGTGCTCGGGCGAAAATCCGGCGGCGGACTTCGTCGCGAAGGCGATGCCGTTCGCGTCGCCGTTGGCGAAGAACACCGGGAAGCACANATAGTGCGTGTAGCCGGCCTCCTTCAGCTCGGGCACGATGCCGTAACTGTCATCCGGCGTATTCGGCAGCCACAGCTGCAGCGGCCGGCGNGTCTGATGCACCGCGTAGAACGGGCTGCGCAGATAGCCACCGTGCGATTCCACCCGATAGGGAAACGCCTGCAGTGTGACGCCCGCGCCCTTGATCCAGGTGCGCGAGATGGCGGCGTGGCGCGAGTGCAGGGTCTTGACCGTGAGCGACACGCGGTCGATCGGCAGCCCCGCCGCGAGCATACGCTCGCACATGCCGGCGACGATGGGGCCGGAATCGCGCATCTGCCGCGCCTCGCTCAGCAGCCAGTCGCGCAGGGCCATGCTCGCCCTCAGGCCATCGGGGGAAAGACGGCCGGCNAGCTCATAGGCGCTGTCGCACTGGGGGCAGTCAAAATGCAGCGGCTTCGCACGGGCGGCGGCTTCGGCCTTCGCCACGGCGATCGGCGCGCCGTCGCCGGCAACGGCCGCCGCCTTGCCCTGCACGGCGCCGTCGCCCACGGCCGGTCCCGACGCATCCGCAAGCGGCGCCGCAAGAGACGGACGGGAGGAGATCTCTTCCGTGGTCATGGCCCAGTATATTGGGATCGGAGGGCGCCCGCGCCAAGGGGCCGCCGGTGAATTCCATCTCTGTTCAGGGCTCGGCAGGCAGCAGCGACCACGCGGCCAGGAAAGATCGCGCGGCCAAGAAAAAGGGCGGCCCGTCGGCCGCCCCTGTCGTCCCGGCTTTCCGGGAAGCTCAGTTGTCGAGGAAGCTGCGCAGCTTGCGGCTGCGCGAGGGGTGCTTGAGCTTGCGCAGCGCCTTGGCCTCGATCTGGCGGATGCGCTCGCGCGTCACCGAGAACTGCTGGCCAACCTCCTCGAGGGTGTGGTCGGTGTTCATGCCGATGCCAAAGCGCATGCGCAGCACGCGCTCCTCGCGCGGGGTGAGCGAGGCGAGCACGCGCGTCGTCGTCTCGCGAAGGTTGGACTGGATCGCCGCGTCGATGGGCAGGACGGCGTTCTTGTCCTCGATGAAGTCGCCGAGGTGACTGTCCTCCTCGTCGCCGATGGGCGTCTCGAGCGACACCGGCTCCTTGGCGATCTTCAGCACCTTGCGCACCTTCTCGAGTGGCATGGCGAGCTTCTCGGCCAGCTCCTCCGGCGTCGGCTCGCGGCCGATCTCGTGCAGCATCTGCCGGCTGGTGCGGACGATCTTGTTGATCGTCTCGATCATGTGCACCGGGATGCGGATGGTGCGCGCCTGGTCCGCGATGGAGCGCGTGATGGCCTGCCGGATCCACCAGGTAGCATAGGTCGAGAACTTGTAGCCGCGCCGGTACTCGAACTTGTCCACCGCCTTCATCAGGCCGATGTTGCCCTCCTGGATCAGGTCCAGGAACTGCAGGCCGCGGTTCGTGTACTTCTTGGCGATGGAGATGACGAGCCGCAGGTTCGCCTCGATCATCTCCTTCTTCGCCTGGCGCGCCTCACGCTCGCCCTTCTGCACCATCTGGACGATCTTGCGGAACTCGGGAATCTCGAGCCCCGTCTCGGAGGCGAGGTTCTGGATCTCCTGGCGGATGTCCTTGATGCGATCCTTCTCGTTGGCGACGAACTCACGCCAGCCGCGCGTGCCGAGCTTGGAGACGCGCAGCACCCACTTGGGGTCGAGCTCGGCGCCCTGGTGCTGGCGCAGGAATTCCTCGCGCGAGATGCCGTAGCTCTCGGCCAGGCGCATCAGCCGACCCTCGAGGCTGATCAGCCGCTTGTTGATGTCGTAGAGCTGCTCGACCAGCGCATCGATGCGGTTCTGGTTAAGCGACAGCGACTTCACGTCGACGATGATGTCGTCCTTGAGCTTCTTGTACTTGCGCTCCTGGGACGGCGACAGCTTGAGGTTCTGCAGGCGGTTCTCGATGTCCTGGTCCTGCAGGCGCCGCAGCTTCTTGTAGTTCTCGGCGATGCGGTCGAACGTCTCGAGGACGCGGGGCTTCAGCTCCGCCTCCATGGCCGACAGGGAGACGTTGTTCTCCATGTCGTCATCGTCCATGTCGCCCTCGGCCTCGCCGATCGCGCCATCGTCCTCGCGCGGCTCGCCGTCGTCGGCAACGCGCGGTGCGCCCTTGCCCTCCGGATCGGCGTAGGTCGCCTCGAGGTCGATGATGTCGCGCAGGAGGACCTTGCCCTCCATCAGCTCGTCGCGCCAGATGATGATGGCCTGGAAAGTGAGCGGGCTTTCGCACAGGCCAGCGATCATGGCCTCGCGGCCGGCCTCGATGCGTTTGGCGATGGCGATCTCGCCCTCGCGCGAGAGAAGCTCCACGGAGCCCATCTCGCGCAGATACATGCGCACCGGATCGTCCGTGCGCTCGGCGGGCTCACTCTTCGTCTCGACCTTGGCCGGCAGGGCCGAGCGCGTCGCCTCAACGAGGTCGCCGCCCTCGACTTCCTCATCATCATCGCCGCCCTCGGAATTGGCGTCGTCCACATCCTCGGACTCTATGACGTTGATACCCATCTCGTTGAGCTGGGCGAGCACGTCCTCGATCTGCTCGGACGTGAACTCCTCCGAGGGCAGAACCTCGTTCAANTCGTCATAGGTGACGTAGCCGCGCTTCTTGGCGAGCTTGATCATCCGCTTGACAGCGGCGTCGGTCAGGTCGAGCAGCGGGCTGTCGGTTTGCGTCTCCGCCGTTTCCTGCGTCTCGTCCCGTTCCGTCGTTTTCGTCGCCATATTTGACTGCTCCACTCGCCCCGGTCCATCGCTCCCGGCTGGCTCTCCGGCCACAACAGACGAAAAGGCAGCGCCGGCCTGTGCCGGGCCACCCAAATCACTCATCTGCCGATCAAGCCAAAGATCGTTTGCCTAACCGTTAACCATCTCCCGGCTTCACCTGTCGACCACAAGTTTCGTGGCCGGCGCATCTTGCCTACGGCCCGCATCATGAGCTACTTCCCGGTGCAGGGGGGCCGGCCTGAGTCCGGATCGCCTCCACCTCGGCCTCGGCGCCGTCGAGCGATGTTATCTGCGCCTGCAGTTCGCACAACAGCACGAGGTTNGCCTCGCTGTCGTCTTGCGCCAATGCGCGTTCGGCCGCCTTCAACTCGCTATGTAGCGAGCGGCGGCGCCTTTGCAAGATGATGGCCTGACGCAGCGCAGTCTCCACATCCGACAATTCGGCTTCCGATTCAAGTACCCANGCGTCGCCGGGGCGCACTGCGCGGCGGAAGCGCTCCATNACGGGGCCAAGCCCGGCGCGCTCCAGCCGCGCGGCGATGACGGCGCCATCGCTGATCCCCTCCGCCGCCGCATCGACCAGCGCGGCCCTGAAGCGCTCTGCCTGGGNGTCAGCAAAATCGAGCGTGGCGATGGTCTCGCCATGCTCCTCCAGCAGGCGCGGATGGACGAGCAGCGTCATGAGGATCAAGGCCTCACGCGGGGAAACGGTCGGCTCGCTGGACGCGAACAGCGGATGGCGCGCAAGCAGCGGGCTCGCCTTCGGCATCGGGGCGACGGCGGCCGTGTGTGCGCCCGCGCCGCCNCGCCAGCCGCCCGCCGCGCGGCCANAGCCGCGCGCGCCGGCGCCCTCGCGCCCGCGCCAGGGCCTGCCGCGGCCGCCCGCGGCCACCGGCACGGCACCGGCAGGGGCGAGCTCCCCGAGGCGCGCCATCAATTCTGCGCGATAGTGCCGGCGAAGCACCTCGTCGCGGATCTGGCCGAGCACCTCGCCGATGCGCCGCTCCAGCGCCGCACGCCGCTCCGGCGTGTCGAACGGTCCGGCCTCCAGCTCCCGCGCCCACAGCATGTCGGAGAGCGGCCGCGCCTGCGCCAGCACAGCCTCCATCGCCGCCGNCCCGCGGCTGCGCACGAGGTCATCCGGATCCTGCCCCTCGGGCAGCAGTGCAAAGCGCAGCGATTTGCCGGGCTGCAGCACGGGCAGCGCCACATCGATGGCGCGGAAGGCGGCACGCTGTCCGGCCTTGTCGCCGTCGAAGCACAGGATCGGCTCGTCAGCCATGCGCCACAAAAGGCCGAGCTGCTCCTCTGTCAGTGCCGTGCCGAGCGGCGCGACCGCGTGATGGATGCCGGCCGCGCTGAGGGAGATGACGTCGACNTAGCCCTCGACGGCNATGACCGTCCCCCTCTCGTGCGCCGCCTTGCGGGCGTGATGGTGGTTGTAGAGCAGCCGCCCCTTGTGGAAGAGCGGCGTCTCGGGCGAGTTGAGGTATTTTGCCGNCACGTCGGCGCTCATCGCCCGTCCGCCGAAGGCGACCACGCGCCCCCGCATGTCGGCAATGGGAAACATCACCCGGTCGCGGAAACGGTCATAGGGGACGGCGACGTCCTCGCCCGTCACGAGCAGCCCCGCCTCGATCATCATCTCNGCCGGCACGCCCTTGCCGGCGAGGTGATCGCGCAGCGCGAAGCGGTCGGCCGGCGCATAGCCGATGCGGAAGCGCCGCTGGATNTCGGGCCCGAGGCCGCGGCCGGCGAGATAGTCCCGCGCCTTCGCCCCTTCGGGCCCGGCGAGCATCGCCTCGAAGAAGGCGGCGGCAAGTTCCAGNACATCGTGCAGGCTCTTGCGCTTCTCCTCCTGGGCCGCCGCCTCGCGCGAGGCCTTAGGCAGCGTCACCCCTGCCTCGGCCGCGAGCCGCTCCACCGCCTCGGGAAAGGAAAGCCCCTCTACCTCCATCAGGAAGGTGAAGATGTCGCCGTGCTTGCCGGAGGAGAAGCAGTGATAGAAGCCCTTCTGGTCGTTGACGTAGAAGGACGGGGTCTTCTCCGGGTTGAAGGGNGACAGGCCCTTCCACTCCCGTCCCGCCTTGATGAGCCGCACNCGCTTGCCCACCACCGCCGACACCGGCAGCCGCGCCCTGATCTCGTCGAGGATGGAAGGCGGAAAGCGCAACCCGCTTGTCTCCTGCAAATGCCGCCCGGCGCCTCATTCTAGCGTGGCCGGCGCGCTTGTCGCGTGCAGCCGGCGCACNACTGACTGTCCACACCGGAGCGCAGGCAGGTCCGCCCGCCAGCTGCTTTTCGGCAACGCCTTCGGCGCGTTATCCACTGAACTCACAGGCGCCGGAAAAAACCGGCCACCGCGGGGTCAGCCGGCGAGCTTGGCCTTCACCATGGCGCTCGCCTTGGCGAAATCCATGCGACCGGCATATTTCGCCTTCAGCGCGCCGATGACCTTGCCCATGTCCTTGATGCCGGCAGCGCCCGTCTCNGCAATGGCGGCNTCGATGNCCGCGCCGACCTCCGCCTCGTCCATCTGCTGCGGCAGGAAGGAGGCAATGACGGCGATCTCGGCCCTCTCCTGCTCCGCCAGCTCCGGCCGCCCGCCCTTCTCGTAGATCTCGGCCGACTCCTGGCGCTGCTTGATCATCTTCTGCAGCATGGCGAGGATCTCCTCCTCGCTCGCCTCGGTCCGGCCGGCGCCGCGCGCCTCGATGTCCTTCTCCTTCAGCGCGGCCTGGATGAGCCGCACGGTCGCGAGCCGTGGCTTGTCGCCCGCCCGCATGGCTTCCTTCATGGCCTCTGTGAAGCGTGCGCGCATGACGATCCTCTCTTGGTTGTGACNTCCATCACGACAAGTACATTGACGCCGGCGCCCGCGCTTCTTAGGTTCCGCCGCCAGTGGCGCGGACGGTCGCAGGCGGCCGGCCCGATTTTTCATGGCCGGACGTGATGGCGTCGGCCGAGGGCTTAAACTGATCATGGCGATGCTGCAAGACGACGCAATGGCGGGCGGTTGGGAAGAGCCGCGCGCGACCGCTGTCCTCGTCCTGGCGGACGGCACCGTGCTCGAGGGCTTCGGCCTCGGGGCGATCGGGGAATCGACCGGCGAGGTCTGTTTCAATACCGCGATGACGGGCTACGAGGAGATTCTCACGGATCCCTCCTACGCCGGGCAGATCATCACCTTCACCTTTCCCCACATCGGCAATGTCGGCGTCAACGACGAGGATATCGAGACGGTCAACATGGCCGGCTCGGCCGAGGTGCGCGGCATCGTCGTCCACGCCGACGTGACAGAGCCCTCGAACTGGCGCGCTACACGCCACCTCGACGCCTGGCTCAAGGCACGCGGCATCGTCGGCCTGTCCGGCATCGACACCAGGGCGCTCACCGCCCTCATCCGCGAGAAGGGCATGCCCAATGCCGTCATCGCGCACGATCCCACCGGCAACTTCGACATCGAGCGCCTGAAGAAGCGCGCCGCCGAGGTCCCCTCCATGGACGGGCTCGACCTCGTGCCCCTCGTCGGCACCACGCAACGATACGAGTGGGACGAGACCACCTGGACGCTCGGCAAGGGCTACGGCCGGCTTGAGGGCGAGGCGAGGCACCACGTCGTCGCCATCGACTACGGCGTCAAGCGCAACATCCTGCGCCTGCTTGCGGCGCGCGGGTGCAAGGTCACGGTGGTGCCGGCGACGGCGACCGCCGAGGAGGTGCTCGCCCTTTCGCCCGACGGCGTCTTCCTCTCCAACGGTCCGGGCGACCCGGCCGCCACCGGCGAATATGCCGTGCCGCTGATCCGCGCCCTGCTCGACCGCAAGGTGCCGACCTTCGGCATCTGCCTCGGCCACCAGATGCTCGGTCTCGCGGTGGGAGCGAAGACCGTCAAGATGCACCAGGGCCATCACGGCGCGAACCACCCGGTCAAAGACTACACCACCGGCAAGGTGGAGATCGTGTCCATGAACCACGGCTTCGCCATCGACCGCGACAGCCTGCCAGACAATGTGGAGGAGACGCACGTCTCGCTCTTCGACGGCTCCAACTGCGGCATCGCGCTGAAGGACCGCCCGGCCTTCTCTGTGCAGCACCACCCGGAAGCCTCGCCCGGCCCGCAGGACAGCCACTATCTCTTCGATCGTTTCGTCGAGATGATGGACAAGCACAAGGCCGCAGCCCGGCAGGGCTGAGGCACGGCGCCGGACCGGGGCAGGCCCGGCCCTTCCTGTCCCGTCAACGCTCGGGAACACGGCACGCGGCCTGCCCTGCTCCGCGGCCGACCGGACGCGCGACCGGGCCGGACCGGCCGCGCAGGCGCACCGCCCTTTCCACATCGGTGATTCTCGTCTAAGAGGGCCGGAACGTGGACGGAGCAGGACCCCGCCACGCTGCACACGGGGACGCGCTCCGGCTCTCATGGAAGGCCGACGGCGCGGCCTTTTTTTATGTGCCCGGCCGTGCCGCGCCGGGTGCCCAGATACGACGAAGACGCGAGCGACACGCATGCCCAAACGCACCGACATCGCCTCGATCCTCATCATCGGCGCCGGGCCGATCGTCATCGGACAGGCGTGCGAGTTCGACTATTCGGGCACCCAAGCCTGCAAGGCGCTCAAGGCGGAAGGCTATCGCATCATCCTCGTCAACTCGAACCCGGCGACGATCATGACCGATCCCGATCTCGCCGACGCGACCTATGTCGAGCCAATCACGCCCGAGATCGTCGCNAAGATCATCGAGAAGGAGCGCCCGGACGCGCTGCTGCCGACCATGGGCGGNCAGACGGCGCTCAACTGCGCCCTTGCGCTGAAGAAGATGGGCGTGCTCGAGAAGTTCGGCGTCGAGATGATCGGCGCCACAGCCGAGGCCATCGACAAGGCGGAGGACCGCGAGCTCTTCCGCGAGGCAATGACGCGCATCGGCCTCGAGACGCCCAAGTCGCACCACGTCGACAACTTGGCCGACGCGCTCAAGGCGCTCGACGACATCGGCCTGCCGGCCATCATCCGCCCCTCCTTCACCCTCGGCGGCTCGGGCGGCGGCATCGCCTACAACAAGGAAGAATTCATCGACATCGTCGAGCGCGGCCTCGACGCCTCGCCCACCAACCAGGTGCTGATCGAGGAGAGCGTGCTCGGCTGGAAGGAGTACGAGATGGAGGTCGTCCGCGACAAGGCGGACAACTGCATCATCGTCTGCTCCATCGAGAACATCGACCCGATGGGCGTGCATACGGGCGATTCCATCACGGTGGCGCCGGCCCTGACGCTGACCGACAAGGAATACCAGATCATGCGGGACGCCTCGATCGCTGTCCTGCGCGAGATCGGCGTCGAGACGGGCGGCTCGAACGTGCAGTTCGCGGTCAACCCGGCCAACGGACGCATGATCGTCATCGAGATGAACCCGCGCGTCTCGCGCTCGTCAGCGCTGGCGTCGAAGGCCACGGGCTTCCCCATCGCCAAGGTCGCGGCCAAGCTCGCCGTCGGCTACACGCTCGACGAGATCGCCAACGACATCACGGGCGGGGCGACACCCGCCTCCTTCGAGCCCACCATCGACTACGTCGTCACCAAGATACCGCGCTTCGCCTTCGAGAAATTCCCGGGCGCCGAGCCGGTGCTGACGACCTCCATGAAGTCTGTCGGCGAGGCCATGGCCATCGGCCGCACCTTCCAGGAAAGCCTGCAGAAGGCGCTGCGTTCTCTTGAGACGGGCCTCACCGGCCTCGACGAGATCGAAATCCCCGGCCTTGGCCAGGGCGANGACAAGAACGCGATCAAGGCCGCCCTCGGCACGCCCACGCCCGAGCGTCTGCTCAAGGTCGCCCAGGCNCTCCGGCTCGGCGTCGATCCCCAGCAGATCCACGAGACGTGCAAGATTGATCCGTGGTTCATNGCCCAGCTGCAGGGCATCGTCGAGACCGAGGCCAAGGTCCGCAAGTTCGGCCTGCCGACGACGCCCGGGGCCTTCCGCCAGCTCAAGGCCATGGGCTTCTCGGACGCGCGCCTCGCCGTGCTGGCCGGCAAGAGCGAGGAGGAGGTGAAGGCGCTGCGCCGCTCGCTCGGCGTGCGCCCGGTCTACAAGCGCATCGATACCTGCGCGGCCGAGTTCGCCTCGCCCACCGCCTACATGTACTCGACCTATGCCGCGCCCTTCGCCGGTGCCCCGGCGGACGAGGCCCGGCCCTCGGACGCAAAGAAGGTCATCATCCTCGGCGGCGGGCCGAACCGCATCGGCCAGGGCATCGAGTTCGACTACTGCTGCTGCCACGCGTGCTTCGCCCTCAACGAGGCGGGCTACGAGACCATCATGGTCAACTGCAACCCGGAGACGGTCTCGACCGACTACGACACCTCCGACCGGCTCTATTTCGAGCCGCTGACGGCGGAGGACGTGCTCGAGATCATCGAGACCGAGCAGCAGAACGGCACGCTGCACGGTGTCATCGTGCAGTTCGGCGGGCAGACGCCCCTGAAGCTCGCCCGCGCGCTGGAGGAGAACAAGGTGCCGATCCTCGGCNCCTCGCCCGACGCCATCGACCTCGCCGAGGACCGCGACCGCTTCAAGCGGCTGCTCGACCGGCTCGGCCTCAAGCAGCCGAAGAACGGCATCGCCTATTCNGTCGAGCAGGCCCGGCTTGTGGCCGCCGAGGTGGGCCTGCCGCTCGTCGTGCGCCCGTCCTACGTGCTCGGCGGGCGGGCGATGGCCATCATCCGAGACGAGGACACGTTCGGCGACTACNTGCTCGGCACGCTGCCGGCGCTGGTGCCGCACGACATCAAGGCCCGCTACCCCAATGACAAGACGGGCCAGATCAACACCCTGCTCGGCAAGAACCCGCTGCTCTTCGACCGCTACCTTTCCGACGCCATCGAGGTGGATGTCGACTGCCTCGCCGACGGCAAGGACGTGTTCATCGCCGGCATCATGGAGCACATCGAGGAGGCGGGCATTCACTCCGGCGATTCTGCCTGCTCGCTGCCGCCGCGCTCTCTGTCGGCGGAAACGATTGCGGAACTCGAACGCCAGACGAAGGCGCTCGCGCTCGCGCTCGACGTCGGCGGCCTCATGAACGTCCAGTACGCCATCAAGGACGGCGACATCTACGTGCTCGAGGTCAACCCGCGCGCCTCGCGTACGGTCCCCTTCGTTGCCAAGGTCATNGGTGAGCCCATCGCCAAGATCGCGGCCCGCATCATGGCCGGCGAGAAGCTGGCCGACTTTGGCCTGAAGCCGAAGCAGCTGTCGCATATCGGCGTGAAGGAGGCGGTGTTCCCCTTCGCACGCTTCCCGGGCGTGGACGTCGTGCTCGGCCCGGAGATGCGCTCCACCGGCGAGGTCATCGGCCTCGACAGCTCCTTCGGCGTGGCCTTCGCCAAGAGCCAGCTCGGCGGCGGCACCAAGGTGCCCAAGGAGGGCACGGTCTTCGTCTCCGTGCGCGATGCGGACAAGGAGCGCATTCTGCCGGTGGTGAGGACCCTGGCCGAGCTGGGCTTCTCGGTGGTGGCCACGAGCGGCACCCAACGCTTCCTCGCCGAAAACGGCGTGGCAGCCGAGCGCATCAACAAGGTACTCGAGGGTCGGCCTAACGTGGTCGATGCCATCAAGAACGGCTCGATCCACCTCGTTTTCAACACGACGGAAGGGGCCCAGGCGCTGCACGACTCGCGCGAACTGCGCCGCGCGGCCCTCTTGCATAAGGTCCCCTATTACACCACTCTTGCAGGTGCGGCCGCCGCTGCCGAAGGCATCAAGGCCTATCTCGCCGGCGACCTCAAGGTGCGAGCGTTGCAGGAGTATTGGCCGACCAGCTCGAAGAGCGCCTAGGAGACGCAGGCCGCAACACGTCGAGTTTCATCACGCGTCACGGGGTCCGGACTCCGGCCCCGGGCGGTGTCTTTGTTGTGAGAGAACGTACGCGATGGAAAAGATCCCGATGACCCCCTCTGGCTATGCGGCCCTTGAAGCGGAGCTCAGGCGCCGCCAGCAGGAGGAGCGTCCGCGCATCATCCAGGCGATCGCAGAGGCGCGTGCGCTCGGCGATCTGTCGGAGAACGCGGAGTACCACGCCGCCAAGGAAGCGCAGAGCCTCAACGAGGGCCGAATCCAGGAGCTGGAGAGCATCCTGTCCCGCGCCGACGTGATCGATCTCAGCAAGCTCAACGGCAAGACGGTGAAGTTCGGCGCCACCGTGACCCTCGTCGACGAGGACACGGAGGAGGAGAAGGTCTACCAGATCGTCGGGGAGCCCGAGGCCGACGTCCATTCCGGCCGGGTCTCCATCACCTCGCCCATCGCCCGCGCCCTCATCGGCAAGTCCGTCGGCGACAGCGTCGAGGTGGTGACTCCGGGCGGCGGAAAGTCGTACGAGATCATCAACGTCACCTTCGGCTGATCCGCCTTCCGGAGTTTTTCTGATGGCAGCGGTGTCGCGTCGTTACCTCCTCGGCCTGGCCGCGCTCGCCGGCACACTGGCGCTCGGCGCCTGTGTCACGCCGCAAACGTCACCGCTGCCGGCGGACGAGGCCGCGAACCTGCGCCTCTCTTCCATCTCGGTCGACGTCTCGGCGCTGGTCGCCCAGGGCCAGGGCCCCTTCGCCACGCTCGTCGGCGACCGGCTGTCGGATGCGCTCGCGAGCGCCTTCGCCGACCGGCTCGCCCCGCGCGACCGCACCGCTCCGCGCCTTGTGATCCGCCTCAAGAGCCTCACCCTCTCGGCCTGGGCGGGTAGCAGCTCCATCCGCATCGGAGGGATAGACTACGCCGAGGGCGGCTCGGACAGCGACTATCTCGACGGCGAGGCGCTCATCGTCTCCCGCAGGGGCGACATCCAGGCCCGCTACCCGATCCTCTTCGCCCTGCCCTCCAGCTATTCCGGCCCCTGGTATCTCGCCGACAACGAGCAGCGGCGCGCGGCCACCATCGCCCAGCTCTACGCCGACTGGGTCAAGCGCCAGATCGTCGGGCGGTAGCCGGAGGAGATTCTCCGGGGCAGGGCGGCGGACAGCCGCCATCTGATGTCGGGCTCGGGAACGGGCGTTCCGCTAGCCCGCCCCCTACCCCTCGAGCACCGGGACGATAGGNTCGTCCTTGACGAGGTCGAGCGTCAGCGCCGTGCGCACGTTGCGCACGTTCGGCGTGGCCGTCAGCTCCAGCACGAACGACTGGAAGGCGCGCAGGTCCGGCGCCACGCACTTGAGGAGAAAATCCGTCTCGCCGGACAGGGTCCAGCATTCGCGTACCAGCGGCATCTGGCGGACGCGCGCGGCAAAGGCGTCAAGGTCGGCCTCGGCCTGGCTTGCGAGATTGACCATAGCGAAGCAGGTGACGTCGAAGCCGAGCAGCCGCTGATCGAGAATCGCCCGGTAGCCCCGGATNATGCCGGCCTCCTCGAGCGCCCGNACACGCCTGAGGCAGGGGGGCGCGGAGAGGCCGGCGCGCCGCGCCAGCTCCACGTTGGTGATACGGCCGTCTGCCTGGAGCTCCTTCAGGATCTTCCAGTCCGTCGCGTCGAGTTCCACGCGCAAGCGCGATTATCCTTCTCGCAGGTCCCGGACGATTGCGTCATGCGACGAGGCACGGGCACGGTGACTGCCTGATTTAGTATGATTCGGGCGACGAGTTCGCAAGAGAGTCCGACAATGTTGCACGCCGATAGCGCCTGGATNCTCACCGACGGCAAGGCGGGCGACGAGACTCAGTGCCTCGGCCTTGCGGCCGCCCTCGGTGTCGAGCCCGAGCTGCGCCGCGTGGCCCCGCGCGCCCCGTGGGTGTGGCTGATGCCNTGGGGGCCCATTGACCCGCGCGAGGCACCCGGCCGGCCGGCGAGCCCCATCGCGCCGCCCTTTCCCGATCTCCTCATCGCCTCGGGCCGCCGCGCCGTTCCCTATGTGCGCCAGGTCAAGCGCGCCTCCGGCGGGCGTACCTTCACCGTCATCCTGAAGGATCCCCGGACCGGCACCTCCGCCGCCGACTTCATCTGGGTCGGCGAGCACGACCGGCTGCGCGGCGAGAATGTGATGGCGACGCTGACCCCGCCACACCGGATCTCGGCCGCGCGCATCGCCGCCGCGCGGGCCGCCCCNCCTGCTGCCCTCGCCGCCCTGCCGCCGCCGCGCGCGGCGGTGCTCGTCGGCGGCGACAGCCGGCACCACACCTTCACCTCGGCGGATATCACCGGCTTCGTCGACCGCCTGAAGGCGCTGAGGGCAAGCGGCGTCTCGCTGATGATCACGGCCTCGCGTCGCNCCCCCCCGGCGCTGCGCGCGGCGCTTGCCGAGCTTGCGCAGGAGGAGCGCGTGTATCTGTGGGACGGCAGCAGCGAGAATCCCTATGTCGCCATGCTGGCCCTCGCGGACGCAGTGGTCGTCACCGCTGATTCGACCAACATGGCCGGCGAGGCGGCCGTCACAGGCCGCCCGGTCCTCGTCTTCGAGCCGAGCGGCGGGCACCCGCGCCTCAAAGCGTTGCTTGAAGGTCTCAGGCACGCAGGAATTGTGCACGTCTTTCGGGGGAGACTTGAAGGAAGCGCATACCAACCCTTAGATTCNACACCGAGCATTGCAGAGGCTGTCGCCCGGGCTTACGAGGCCCACCGCAGGCGTTTCCTCTCCTCACCCCGCGACGCTTCTGTCGCAGACGCCTGAAAGGGCGAGCAGTCGATCGGTCCGCCATGACGCACACGCATGCTAAGGTCCTCATCCTGGGCTCCGGCCCGGCAGGCTACGCCGCGGCCATCTATGCGGCCCGTGCCATGCTGGAGCCGGTTCTGGTCACCGGTCTTCAGCAGGGTGGCCAGCTCACCATCACGACGGAGGTCGAGAATTACCCGGGCTTCGCCGAAGCCATCCAGGGGCCCTGGCTGATGGAGCAGATGCGCCTGCAAGCCGAGCATGTCGGCACGCGCATCGTCAACGATTACATCGGCGCCGTCGACCTGTCGCAGCGGCCCTTCCGCCTGACCGGCGACAGCGGCGACACCTACAGCTGCGACGCGCTGATCATCGCCACGGGCGCCCAGGCGAAATGGCTCGGCCTGCCCTCCGAGCAAGCCTTCCAGGGCTTCGGCGTCTCGGCCTGCGCCACGTGCGACGGCTTCTTCTTCCGCGGCAAGCAGGTCATCGTCGTCGGCGGTGGCAACACGGCGGTGGAGGAGGCGCTCTACCTCGCCAACATCGCCGCCAAGGTCACGCTGATCCACCGACGGGACGAGCTGCGCGCCGAACGCATCCTTCAGGATCGCCTGTTCCGGCATCCCAGGGTCGAAATCATATGGGACACGACGCTCGAGGAAATCTGCGGCGAGGGAACGCCTCCCTCGGTGACGCACGTGCGCCTCAGGAACGTCAAGACCGGCGCCGTGAGCGAGCACCGGACGGACGGCGTCTTCATAGCCATCGGCCACAAGCCGGCGAGCGACCTCTTCGTCGGCCAGCTCGACCTCACGCCGAGTGGCTACATCCGGACGGAGCCTGGCACGACGCGCACCAANATCGAGGGTGTCTTCGCCGCCGGCGACGTCACCGACGAGATCTACCGGCAGGCGGTCACGGCAGCCGGCTTCGGTTGCATGGCCGCGCTCGATGCCGAGCGCTGGCTCGCCTCGCGCGAGGCCACGCGCGAGGCGGCCGAATAGTTAGCGGAGAATCGGCTGGCAGCAACCTGCGGGCGCTGCCAGCACAACAGGCAGGAAAGGCCAGCGGGGGCGGCCGTGGATTGGGACAAGATCAGGATTTTTTACACTGTCGCTGAGGCGGGCAGCTTCACGCGCGCCGGCGATGACCTCGGGCTNAGCCAGTCGGCAGTCAGCCGACAGGTCAGCGCGCTCGAGCGAGAGCTGAAAGCCCCGTTATTTCACCGCCACGCCCGCGGGCTCATACTGACCGAGCAGGGCGAGCTGCTCTTCCGCGCCGCGCGCGACATGACCATGCGACTCGATGCGACGCGCGCCCGTCTCGCCGAATCGCGCGAGCGCCCCTCAGGCACCCTGCGCGTGACGACGACGCTCGGCCTCGGCACCAACTGGCTGACGCCGCGGATCGGCGAGTTCCTGGACCATTANCCTGACGTGCGTGTGGAGCTCATCCTCTCCGACGAGGAACTCGACCTGTCCATGCGCCAGGCCGACGTCGCCATCCGCCTGCGCCAGCCGGTACAGGGCGACCTCATCCAGCGCCGCCTGTTCACGGTGCATTTCCACGTCTATGCATCCACCGAATATCTCAAGCGCTTCGGCCAGCCGGAGAAGCTGGTGGACNTGGACAACCACCGCATCCTGTCGTTTGGCGGCTCTATGCCGCACTACCTGCTGGCGGTGCANTGGCTGGCCACGGCGGGTCGCGATCCAAAGGATCCGCGCCCCTATCATCTCGTTGTCAACAATATCACGGCGCTGAAGAAGGCAGTCGAGCGCGGGGCGGGCATCGCTGTGCTGCCCGATTACATCGTCGAGCCCGGGCTTGGTCTGGTGCAGATCCTCACCGACGTCGAAATGCCCTCGCTGGAGAGCTATCTCGTCTATCCGGAAGAGATGAAAAACGTCGCGCGGGTGCAGGTCTTCCGCGACTTCCTGATCAGCAAGGCCCAGCGCTGGACCTANTGAGCCCTAGTGGACNTCTGATATACTCAAGCGTTTGAAGCAGAATTGTGACGCGCAGCCTGCCCAAACATGCGGCACCTGCATAGCAGACATGCCGCATGTTGCATTGCAAAAAGGCAGAAAAAGGCCGATATCGGTCGTGGCTGAAGGCGATGGGCTCCGCACCTCCTCCCGGCGTAGAGCCCATTTCGGCCGTTCCCCTCTGGAAGTGTTCCGATGTAGATCGGACATGACTTTAGGCCGGGTTCTTCGAGAACCCGGCCTTTTTTT
>JGI25331J36430_1000683_pt1 | contig 20375 bp, 10 predicted proteins | sample HigsolmetaAR206D_FD_36430 | JGI IMG/M metagenome (IMG submission 36430) | reverse complement strand
GAATCAGTTTTATTGGTTTGTGATACTGTATCTGAGTTGTGTCTTAATCGACATTTTTGAACGATTACTCATAAAAAACAATTTAATTATATTGAAATGTTGGTTTTTCAAAAAAATACAGAACGGTTTTGATCTGTCGAAACACCAATTATTGCTGTCGACGATTTAAGTTTAAATCGATCGATAATTCATATGCCTAGTATGGTTGTTTTTGCATTGGCAACNCAACTGTCACAGTTTTTAAGTTTTGCAAAAACTTTTGATCGTTTATGTATTCCGATGGTTTTGGTTTGTTGTGGTAGTAAGATTGATTTTAGATTGTTTTTGTATAATTTTTCGTTTTATTATGTACTAGAGTGTACTTTTTTGAGTCCTCAAATATTTGTATCTTATGTGAAAAAATTTTTACAATTTAAGAAACTTTTTTTGAGTGATCAAAATATTGAGTTGTATAATAAACAATTTTTTGACAAAGCATCGTTTTTTACAATATTGAACCGTTGAAGTTCTGTAATAAGCGGTATACAATTTGTAAAACGTAAAAAACGTCGTTTGTTTGTATCAAGGAATAAATATAATGTACGACTTTTAAACAGAGCGTAAGAAAATATGTTGAGTATTGTTAATAACAAAAAGAAAAGATTTTTAGTTCGAAAATATCGTTGTTACAAAGTTAAACGTATTTTGTTGAAAAGTATTTTTTATCGAGATAAAGCGTTCGGGCAAGTTACTGATAAATTAAAAAAAAATATTTTACTACGTCGTCTACGCAAATACCCTTTAATTTTTAATCAACAAGGATTATTGCCTTCTGGTGTGAGATCGGCTGTAGTTCGTTACTATTTTAGGCGACGAAAAATTTATAAACGTCGTAGATTTAATGTTAATCCGTTTAAGAGATTGGAACAGTTTTCGTTGTTTTTTATATTAAAACGTTTGCGACGTTTAGTCAAAGTAAGAAGAAAACGACAAAAAGTAAAATTATTGAAAAAATTGAAACAACGCCGTCGACGTTACTATCAGCGGAGGTACTTGATACCGTATCGTAGAAAACGTAAGCGTTCTAAACGCAAAAATTTAAAACTACGTTATCGAAAACGGTTAAAAAATTTAGTTTATAAAGATAAAAAATGGTGTGTTAAAATCAAAAAATCTGACGGTCGGGTTATTTATCGGCCTTTGAAGTTAAGCGATTTCTTATCGCGTCATTCTGGGTGAAGAACTCGTACGTTTTCGTCACGCAATAAATTAAGAAAATCTGATAAACCAAAATTAGCCTTCAGAGGACTTTTAAGGTCGCGAAGTGAATATGATGTTTTTGTTCTAAAAAAACGAAAATTATATAATTATTATCGTAGAATTTATAAATATATAGCGTGAAAATTTTTGTGTTATCGATCAGTATTCAAAAAATACTCGATATCTTTTCTAAATATAAAAGTTTTACAAAAATACAATGTCATTTTTCATGAAATGTTCTGTCTACAAACTATCAAATAAATTCTTCGAATTTAAAATATCGATTTAGATACAGCATTCGATACATGCTTGCTGGGAATTCTAAACGTTTATGGAAAATAAATCAATTTTTGTTTGTAAATACATGTTTTCCGACAACGTATCATCATTCAATTACGATTTTGATGAGTATAGCAATAGGGTGTTTTTATACAACTGAAATAAAGCATATCGTTTGTTTTTTATAAGAGCGATAAGACAAAATACTTTCTTAACGGTTGTCCCTAAAATTGCTGCTTTCAAATACAAGAATATGATAGCTTTTTCTTACAATAGTTTACGTTTTTTATCATTATTGTCAAACTCGCAACGTCATTTTATGCGCTAAAAAATGGTTTTCACACAGTATATTAATATATAAATATTGTAATAAAGAAGAAGAAAGAAATGCAGCAAGTTAATCCAATAGGTTTTAGGGTAGGTGTAGTTCAAAACTGAGTTAGTGATAAATTTTTGCGCGGTCGGATAACGGCCGATATTAATTGGAAAAGTTGATTGCCAATTCGGTATATCCTTGCACGTCATGGTTGTTATTTATTAACCATATACGTGTATAAACTAGATGCATTAAATTCNATAACAGTTGTTATTGTATATTATAGGTATTTACAACGGGGTCGTTTAGCGCGTTATCTTTCTCGGTTATTACGACAGGGGGATGCTGTTCTTGCGCCAATTATGACGCGATTATATTTTAATCGACGAATATTGTCGTTGCGACCTAAATCTAAGTTTTTAGACAATATTTGATCAAAAACTTATTTCAATTCTCGTCATTTACGTGGGTGAGGTGATATTGAATTACTTTATTTAGCTCCGTCAAATTTATTATATCGTCGTTCGATAAACTATAAAATTCAACGTGAATTAGTAAAGACGTATGCGGAACGTATTTTTGTATCAACATACAATATTAATGAATTTATTCCAATAATTAATCCTTTGGTTTTTAGTTCGTATTATATTTTTAGGCGATTCACGCGATTACGTTATTTACATGATTTGATTCAAATTGTTTTAATCTCTTCTCGTCTAGGTACGTCGCATTTGTTAGGNCATGTATTAGCTCTAGGGATTGAAAAACATGAAACACGTCGCAAACAACGCTATTTTGTAAAAATGTTTGAAAAAGTGCTTGATCGAGCACTTTCTTGAGAATTAGTTTATCGTAAACCTATTGATTGACGCGTTTCAATTTATGGTAGGTTAGACGGTCGTATACGGCGTAGCCATACGCTTGTTAAAGTTGGACGAACGCGATATCAACATCTGGATAATCTGATAAACTATTCTTGTACTGTATCAAAAAGTAAGTTTAGTACCTCTTCAGTTCGAATTTGAATGCGTAATTTAATTCATTGAAAATAATAATAAACAATATTATATTAATCTGGTACTATCGTCTAAATAGTAAGACCCCGGTTTTGAAAACCGGTTATGTGGGTGCAAGTCCTACTAGTACCTGTTTGTGGCTTAATAGTTTAATAGTAAAATCTTGGTCTTCGAAACCAAAGTTGTAGGTGCAAGTCCTACTTAAGCTAGTTCATTTTATTTTTTTGTGTTCCTGATTTGTACGAAAAAATAAAAAATATTTATTGTTTATAGTCGTATACTATATAAGGAAAGAAAAAGAAGTAAATTAAAGAAATAAAAAGGGGAGGAGAAGATGAATAATAATATTCAACAAATAAATTGAAATTCATATGGTGTTGTTGTTAAGTTAGCGGATGGAATCGCAACAATTGAAGGGTTGAATGATGTTATGGTAGGTGAGCGTGTTGTTATTGGCAACAGCAATGTTGAAGCGTTGGTTTTAAATATTGAAAATCGTTATAGCAAAGCTGTAATTTTTGGTAATGAGCGTGAAATTGGTCAAGGTGATCTAGTTCAACGCACAAATAATATTATGAGCGTTCCTACAGGTTTAAGCTTGCTTGGTCGGGTTGTTGATGCANTAGGCTATCCTATTGACGGTCTTGGTGACGTAGAAGTTAATGATGAAGATTTTGCTGAAGTTGAAGTAAAAGCTCCTGGTATTATCACGCGAAAATCAGTTCATGAACCATTACAAACAGGTATTACAGCAATTGACGCTATGATTCCTGTAGGTCGAGGTCAGCGGGAATTAATCATTGGAGACCGTCAAACAGGTAAAACAACTATTGCTATTGATGTAATTTTGAATCATACAGGTATNGATGAAGAAGAGCCTAATAAACTTTATTGCATTTATGTTGCAGTTGGACAAAAATGTTCTACAATTGCGCGTATTGCTGAAACATTAAGAGCAAAAAATGCATTTTCGTATACTACAATTGTTGCTGCAACAGCATCTGACGCCGCATCTTTACAGTTCTTAGCTCCTTATACTGGTTGTACTATGGGTGAATTCTTTCGCGATAATCAAGCGCATGCGTTNATTATTTATGACGATTTGAGTAAACATGCAGTTGCTTACCGACAAATGTCCTTGTTGTTGCGACGCCCTCCNGGACGAGAAGCTTATCCNGGGGATGTATTTTACTTGCATAGTCGTTTGTTAGAACGCGCGGCGAAATTGAACGAAAATTTTGGTGCTGGTTCGTTGACTGCACTACCAATTATTGAAACTCAAGCGGGTGACGTTTCGGCCTATATTCCTACTAATGTTATCTCTATTACAGATGGTCAAATTTTCTTGGAAAGTGAATTATTTTANAAAGGCGTACGTCCGGCTATTAATGTCGGTCTTTCAGTAAGTCGGGTGGGTTCAGCAGCTCAACCTCGGGCCGTGAAAGCTGTTGCAGGCTCATTGAAACTTGAGTTAGCGCAGTACCGCGAAGTAGAAGCATTTTCGTCGTTTGGAAGTGAACTAGATGAAACAACACAACATATTTTGACGCGAGGTGCGCGTATTATTGAAATTTTGAATCAAGCTCCTAACGATCCGTTAGATACTTTAGTTCAAATTGTTTGTGTGTTTGCTGCTACTAAAGGTTACTTAGATCATGTTTCGGTGGATCGCGTTGCTGATTTTAAAAAATATGTACGGTTNAATTTATATGACAGTTTAATTCTGATGTTGGATCAAACTGGCGTAACTTCAACTTATTCNTTTGATAATGGCGCTAATTTTGATTTAGCTATTTCAACACTTCAAAGCTTGTTAGATGATCCTGAAGTTGACTCTGAGTTCTTTGATTTGATTATTACTATATCTTTGTTAGATTAAGTTTAACGTGAGTGTATAGTTCAGTAGGCTAGAACACCCGCTTGATAAGCGGGAGGTCGGCAGTTCGATTCTGCCTGCACTCAGATTGTTTCGGTAGTCTAATTGGCAAGATCCTGGTTTTCCAAACCAGTGTTATGGGTTCAAATCCCATCCGAAACAAAATTACCATTTTTTATAGTTTTTTTGTTTAATGTTGGCAACTTTCAGCTTCAAAGAATGAGCTGTTAAGTGGTTGATGACAACTAATCATAAGCGAATTGCGATTATGTACATTATTTTTGGTATATTTTCTGGTGTTCTTGGTACTGTAATGTCAGTTTTAATTCGGTTAGAATTGGCTCAGCCAGGGAATAAAATTTTTTTGGGTAATCATCAGTTATACAATTCGTTTGTAACTGCGCACGCTTTTTTGATGATTTTTTATATGGTTATGCCTGCTTTGATTGGGGGGTTTGGTAATTGATTTGTTCCTGTTTTGATTGGTGCTCCTGACATGGCTTTTCCTCGTTTGAATGCTTTATCTTTTTGACTTTTGCCTGCTTCACTAGCTTTGTTATTGACTTCAGCAATTGTAGGTGAGGGTGTAGGTACTGGATGAACTGTTTATCCACCTTTAGCATCCATTGAATATCATTCTGGCCCTTCTGTAGATTTAGGTATTTTTGCGCTGCATTTGGCTGGTATTAGTTCAATTGCTGGTTCGATTAACTTTATTGTAACTATTTTTAACATGCGTGCTCGTGGAATGTATATGTATCGTATGCCGTTATTTCCTTGGTCGGTTTTAATTACTGCGTTCTTGTTGTTAATTTCGTTACCGGTTTTAGCTGGCGGGATTACAATGCTTTTAACAGATCGTCATTTTAATACAAATTTTTATGTTCCTGCTGGAGGTGGCGACCCGATTTTGTATCAACATTTATTTTGATTTTTCGGGCATCCTGAAGTATATATTTTGATCTTACCTGCTTTTGGTGTAATTAGCCATGTTATTTCTCATCAGTCAGGTAAACGAGTTTTTGGTTATGAAGCTATGGTTTATGCTATGGCTGGTATTGGTATTTTGGGATTCTTGGTGTGAGCTCATCATATGTATACAGTTGGTTTGGATGTTGATAGCCGTATTTATTTTACAGCTGCAACTATGGTTATTGCGGTTCCAACAGGTGTTAAAATTTTTAGTTGGCTTGCTACGTTGTGGGGTGGTATTATTGAGTATCAACGTCCTTCGATAGCTTTTGCGCTAGGATTTATTATTTTGTTTACTATTGGTGGCTTTACGGGTGTTATGTTAGCTAATGCGGGTCTTGACATTGCGCTTCATGACACGTATTATGTTGTTGCACACTTCCATTATGTTCTTTCGATGGGGGTTGTATTTGCTTTGTTTGCGGGGTGATATCACTGATTTACAAAAATAACTGGTTTAGTAATGCCGTATTATTATACTACTAAACGTCGTAAATATAGTCATTTAGACGATTATCGTGGGTTGTATCATTTCTGAATTATATTTATTGGTGTTAATTTGACATTTTTCCCAATACATTTCTTAGGTACAGGTGGAATGCCACGTCGTGTTCCAGATTATCCGGTGGGTTACTTTTATTGAAATGCAGTTTCATCNGTTGGAAGTATTATTTCTGCGATTGCTACGCTATATTTTTTCTATTTAGTTTATAGTAATNTAACTGATGGTATCGGATTTAAACACAACTACAATCAATGAGGGCATGTTGCTCGTATTGCATTATGTGCTAAGTTATTTGGAATAAGTTTTGCAGCTGCTGCAAGAAAAGTATTTATNCGGCCAGCACATACATATCAAGTTGCGAAAAAAGAAACATTTAAATCTTGAGTATATAAAAAATTATTTTCTTCTAAAAAAGTAGTGGCGACTACGTTACTGATTTCAACAATCGAACTTACACCAACAATGTTACCTGGTGAGGGTAGTCCAATAGATTGACAAATAAATTTTCAAAAACCAGCAACTTTAGTTATGGATTCAATTATCGATCTTCATCATGATATTATAACATTNCTAGTTGTTATTGCTTCTGTTGTATTTTATATGTTTGCGTATATTTTTTATTTTTTCCGTTCAGATCCAATAATCCGTAACGGAGGGCGAAGACTGAAATTTAAACGTCAAAATATTAATCATAACGCGCCTTTAGANATTGTATGAACGCTGATTCCGGCCGGTATTTTGGTGGCTATTGCTGTTCCGTCATTTACTTTGTTATATGCCAGCGATGATATTGGAGAACCAGCGTTAACAATTAAAGTTATTGGTCATCAATGATACTGAAGTTATGAGTATANAACTAAGTATGCTGGAATTAATTATAATTTCAGTTATGACAGCTATTTGAAATTAGCAGAAGATTTTCAACCAGGTGATCTTCGTTTGTTATCCACAGATAATCGTATATATATTCCNTCATGAACACCTATTCGATTAATTATTACAAGCGAAGATGTTATTCACGCTTGAGCTGTTCCGTCTTTTGGTGTAAAAGTGGATGCTACGCCTGGACGTTTAAATCAAGTTGGTTTAAATGTTTATAAAGAGGGTAATTTTTATGGTCAATGCAGTGAACTGTGCGGTGTAAATCATGGTTTTATGCCAATTTCTGTTAAAGTTGTAGATGAGTTACTTTTTGAGAATTGGTTGCGCGAAATGGAAAGTCGGGTGTAGATTTAGCAAGTGTGGTTAAAAACTAAAAACGAGGGGTAGAGTAACAGTTAGCTCGTCGGACTCATGCTCCGAAGGTATTGGTGCAATTCCAGTCTCCTCAATGTTCTTGTGGGGTTGTTAGTTTAGTGTTAAAATATCCGTTTTGCACGCGGAAGAGAGGGGTTAGATTCCCTTACAATCCATTTTATTATGCTTCTATAGTTCAATGGTAGAACATTCGGCTGTTAACCGAAAGACAAAGGTTCGATTCCTTTTAGGAGCTTGAAAGGTTTTTAAGCTGGGTAGTAAAATGGTATTACGTTAAATTGCAAATTTAAAGTAGTGGGTTCGATTCCCACCTCAGCTTTTTAATGAAAGGAAAGGAGACTTAAAAAGGAATTGATCTCGTATAGTGGTAGTACGCTACCCTTTCAAGGTAGTAGCAGGCGTTCGATTCGCCTGATCAATGTTGTTAAAAATACTATTTTATTTTGTTTGAATTTGTTTAAATGGTGTAAATGGCTTGCACGTAGGGCTGAAAACTCTAAGGTAATGGTTCGATTCCATTTTTAAACATGGTAGTGTGTCGCAAAAAGTTGTTGTTAGATTATGACTAGCGTTTAGCTATGGTATTCTTGACATTATTATANGGGGGAGCAGAGAGCTGTATGAACTCGAAAAATTTTTGTTGATGGGTTCGTGCCCTGCCAGGAAACTGGGTGTTAAAAAAGAAGAAAACTGCGAATTGAAACATCTAAGTAGCAGAAATAAAGAAATCAATAGAGATGTCGAAAGTAGTGGTGAGCGAAATCGATATATTTGGGGTGCGGTGTTTCAGTTTTTATGGTGAAGTCCGAGAGGTTATGATTTTTCTTTCCATCAAAGCTGTTTCACTGCTAGTGTAAGTACTGCGAATTGCTAATTTGCAGGAATATTGGAGAGCCGCCTTCAATTCCCTATGACTAATAATGTCGATAGAGTATAAGTACTGTGAAGGAACGGTGAAATAGAACCGTTAACGGAGTGAAAGAGATTTTAAATAGCTAAACGCAGATCAATTAAACGTTGAAGTGCGATTGTGTACCTTTTGTATAATGGCGCAGCAACTTATTTTGGGTAGCAAGCTTAAGCTGGTTAGCGTAGGCGTAATTAATATGAATTTTAAAAAGTTACTCGAAATACACCCGAAACTGAGTGATCTAACTCTTAGCAGAGTGCAGGTGATAATAAGCTGAAGGCTCGAACCGGTGAATGTTGCAAAATTCTCGGATGACTAGGGGTTAGGGGCGAAAGACTAATCAAACTCAGTGATATCTGGTTTTCTACGAAATATATTTTAGTATAGCGGTATTTTAAAACGTATAGTGTAGGGCGCTTCTTAAACGTAATGCCGTAGCTTTACGGTGTGATTTTGGGAAAACTTCGAAGCTATACGATTTTTTAAATACTAGGCAGACCGTAGGCGCGAAGGTTTATGGTCGAGAGGGAAACAGCCCAGACTGTTGTTTAAGGCTCCGAAATACTCAAAAGTATATCACGGTAAAACTAATAGAACACATTCATATTGAATTGGTTGGCTTGGAAGCAGCCGCTGAAGTTGAAATCGTTTTAGATCAAAAAGTAAGAAGTGCTAATTTAGACCAGTGGAGAATTTACGGAGATTAGAGTATGCCGAAAACACAGGCTTTTACACGTTTAACATGTGTAAATTGCGGTAGTAGAACTTTGCACTTATGGAGTAAGATTTTAAAAAATACTTTACCATAGTGCTTCTGAATATGCTGCGATGAGTAACGTTAAATAATGTTAAAAACATTATCATCTGAAACTCTAGGTTTTCAACATAAAGTTAAACTTTGTTGAGTTATACGACCCCTAAATATTTACGCGAATGCGTAAAATGAAGGGATTCTATTAGCTTTTTTAGTGGGTTACTTATTACAACATGGACGTTTAATATTGTTTTAATAAGTGCTTGCTGAACGGGAAAATGCTAATAGAACAAATCGTACTTAATTAGACACCTGTGAGTTTGGAGAGGATCCAAAGATGTTCGAATTAACAGTGCTGAAGGAACTCGGCAAATTGACCCTGTACCTTCGGAAGAAGGGGTGCTGACATTTTTTTTTAAATGAATGTCAGTAGCATTAGCAAGAGAGGGACGACTGTTTACCAAAAACACAGGACTACGCAAATTTGTAAAAAGATGTATGTGGTCTGAAGTCTGCCCAGTGCCGTGAAATAAAATTTAGAAATTAAAGTTTCGAATATAACCAACGGCAAATGGCTGCGATAACCCTGATCGTACTAAGGTAGCGAAGTTCCTTGACGTGTAAGTTACGTCCCGCATGAATGACGCAACGATTCCTCTGCTGTCTCCAGCACTGTTTCGGTGAAATTGACTTGTTCGTGAAGATGCGAACGAATGCTATAGGTAGGCGGGAAGACCCCGTGCACCTTAACTCAAGCTCTGTATGGTGAAAAAGACTAAACTGCGTAGTAATAAGTGGGAGTAGTATAATGTCTGATTTTGGTTGGACTTTTTACGTCAGTGAAAGGACCACTCGGTTTACGTTTTATCACTAAGATTTTTATCGACAGTGCAGGGTGGAGAGTTTGACTGGGGCGGTCTCCTTCCACAAAGTAACGAGGGAATCCATAAGATTAGTTCAAAGTAATCATGTATTACTTGTAGAGCACAACAGCATATACTAATCTGATAGACTTGACTTACAAGTCGGTCTAGTTGATGTAAGTTTGGTGTAGTGACCCGGTAATGTTGTGCGGAAAAGTTATCGATCATTGGATAAAAGGTACGCCGGGGATAACAGGCTGCTATTCGCTGAGAGTCCATATCGACGCGATTGTTGGGCACCTCGATGTTGGCTCATCACATCCTGGGGCAGAAAAAGGTCCCAAGGGTCGGGCTGTTCGCCCGTTAAAGTGGTACGTGCGCTGAGTTCAGAACGTTGTGAAACAGTTCGGTTCCTACCTTCTATAGCTTGCAAACAAAATTAGTAACAACCACAACAGTACGAGAGGACCTAATAGTTGTAACCTCTGGTCANCGGTTATTTTGAGCAGTAAGCCGTACAGCTAAGTTACTTAAGGAGAATTGCTGAGTGCATATAAAGCAAGAAACCTAGTTACGATTTTTGTTAGGTTTTAGTATGGACTATGCTTGTCGTGGGTCGTGGAAATTTTTTTGTGAAAAAATTTTTACACGAAATCCAATAAAATCTTGTTAATCGATTTTTTTAAGCAACAGTGCGACACAATCTTATCTTAATGAACACATAGTTAAATGGTATAACTTCGGTCTTTTAAATCGATGTTCTTGGTTCGATTCCAAGTGTGTTCAGCTTTACTTTTGCCGGTTGCTCAAGTTTTTAAACTTGGAAAAGTAAAGATATTATTAAAAAATAATAGGTAAAGCAGAGAGGTGTCACTGTAGGTAAACTAGTATCACCGCCGGGCTCAAAATCTGGAGTTGTGGGTGCAAGTCCCGCCAGTGACAGGGTGTTTTTTTAATAAAAAAGCACCTTTTTTGTGTTAAAAGAATAACTAAAAGGTATTTTTGTCAGAAATTTTAGGTAAATTTTGGCGTGGTTTGTTTTTTTATTTACTTTGCGTTTTTATGGCTTTTATTTTAATAATAGCTTTAATAGCTATTTATATATATGTAATAATATAACAAAAAAATGACTGGTATGTATGGATACATTATAGTAGAGATGTTACTTGATCGCATATATTTGCGTGGGCTTAGTTGTTTTGGGTTTTTTACTAGTATAAAATTGACTTTTGATGGTAACGTTGATGTTCCGCCAGGCACAACTTTGGCACAAACTCCAGAAGAATTAATTTTTGGTCCGCCAGCAACATTTTTTGAAGTTATTTCACATTTTCCAGAAATTATTTTAAGTATTTTAATAATCGTAGCTTGNGTTTGTTCACCTTTTTACAAAATTAATGAACGGGCTGGTTTAGATGGATTGGCGTGGCGTAAAAAAATAGCTTATTTATTACTGATTGGAGTTTTTGTTGCGACTGCTCTTTTGTATAATGCGACTTCTGTGTATAATACTGAACAAGGTACCTTATATGTTTGATATGACTCGTTAATCTCGGATTATTTTATTATGCTAGTGAAACTGTGTCTTTTAGTATTTTCGACAGCTATTTTGCTGGTTGTATTATATACGTTTGATGTTAATGTGTCGAATTATTGAGTTTTTTTATTGGTGTACACATTGCTTCCGGCATTTATAGTTCTTGTGTCGNTTAATGACTTATTATCTTTTTTTGCTGTAATTGAATATATTTCCTTAATTGCTTATACGTTGCCAGCTATTGTATACTTAGCGAACAGAGGTACTGCTGAAGAAAATTCTAGTCGAAAAGGGATTGAGTCATCTGTTAAGTATTATTCTGTGGGNGCTATTGCTTCGGTAATACTAATGACAGGTGTTGTGTTTGTGGCAACTGAAGTGATGAGTTTTAATTTTGACGATATTGAATTATGATTAGCTGATGGCAATAGTATTACAAGTCGTCAGTTTTTTGGTTTTGTTCTAATTTTGTGTGCTTTAGCAATAAAAGTAGCGGTTTTTCCGGGATTTGCTTGAGTTTTTGATGTTTATAGGGGTGCGTCGTATACNGTGTTATTAATTTTTGCAATTCTTTCNAAATTAAGTATTGTTGGTTTGTTTGTACGATTTTATATGCTGACATGAGTCTGACTTTATCAACATTATACTGTACTTATGTTTTGAATATCGTTAATTACAATGGTAACGGGCGCCGTAGGTGCGTTTTGTATATTTATTAAAGATAAGGTAAAACCATTTATCGGATACACTGGTGTAAATCAGTTGGGATACATTTTTATAGGTTTATGTATACTTGACAGTCTAAATATTTTGAATGCAGTTGTATATTATTTGGTAATATATCTTATTGCTAATTTACTTTTTATTAGCTCACTAGCATATTTTTCATTAACTGGGTATGAAATTAAGTCGTTTGGTCAGTTGTCGCTAAGANATATTAAGTTGATAGGAGGTAATGCGTATAATTATCATAAAGTTTCGATACTTGTCGGTATTTCGGTGTGGGCAATAGCAGGATTACCTCCATTTTGTAATTTTTTTGCAAAAATGACTCTGTGATCGTCTATGTTGGATTTGTTTTTTGATTTTTTCAGTAAACAAAGTACTATAGATACGAGTTACTATTTATTATTTAATCCGAAATTTTTTGTTGATTTTTATGCGCCTCAATTGTTTTGTCCTTTGGCGCTAATAATTTTGATTGCTACTAGTATTATTACATCTATTATTAGTATGTATTATTATTTAGGTATTGTTGGTTGTATTATTTCGTCAAGTTCATTATCTGCAGACGAATCAGTTGTTGTTGGCGGTAATAATATTTCTTCATTTTTTAAATGAAAATGAATTGATCTTTTATATGGATTTGCTAATGTTTTAATTTGTTTGTCTATTTTTGCCATAATTAATTTTCCTCTTGAAGTTCCATTGTTTTTTGTTCGGATTATTTAGTAAATAGTTAAAAAATACAAAGCAATTTGTTCATGCAATTTATGCGATCAAAATTACATCCATTCCACGTAGTGAACCCCACTTATACTCCGCTTCTAGCATCTTTTGCGCTATGGGGCGTTTTATTTTTTGCAGTAATACTATTGAATCCTGACGTAACTCTTGTATTATCGTCGCCTGCTGCTAAAATTTTGGGATTTTTTAGCTTTGTAGCTTTATTACTAGTATCGTTTTTTTTATGAGGTAATGAAGTATCGTCTGAAGCAGTGGCAGGTCATCATACTAGCGATGTCCGTCGAGGTTTGCGTTATGGTTTTATTTTATTTATTGCTTCAGAAGTGATGTTTTTTGTATCTGTATTTTGAGCGTTTTTACATTTAGCGTCAATGCCTTCTGTTCATATTGGGGGTGTTTGACCGCCTTTGGGTATTCATACATTAGATCCTCGCGGTATTCCATTATTAAATACGGTTGTGTTGTTATCTTCTGGTATGTTTACTGTTTGAGCGCATCGTGCATTGTTGGTAGGATACAAACGTGATGCTATGGTGTCGATTCTTGGTGCTTGCTTATTAGGTTTGTATTTTAGTTGATTACAGTTTTTGGAGTATTCTTTAACAGATTTCTCTATTAACGATAGTGCTTATGGCTCTGTTTTTTTCTTCGCTACAGGATTTCATGGAATTCATGTAATAGTTGGTACAGTTTTGTTGTGAATTTCATATTGTCGTTTAGCTAATGATTTAGTTTCTCGGGAACGTCATCTTGGTTTTGAGTTTGCTGCTTGATACTGACATTTTGTAGATGTTGTTTGAATTTTTCTGTACGTATTATTGTATTGATGAGGCTCAACACGTTTATCATAAATTTATTATACAGCAGAAAGTTAAGTGCGGAATATAAGAGCAATGGTAAACTACTCGTTTTGGGAACGAGAATTGAAGGTTCGAATCCTTCTATTCCGAGATGGGGAGGTGGCAGCGAAAGTAGACCCAAACTCGTTTGATCTTGACATGTCACTGCTTTCGTTTTTGTACGTACTGGTTGTGGGAGCCGCAAGCCATTTCTCCTTTTTTATTCTAAAGTTAGAGGTGTTTTGTAAAGGAAATAAATAAGATATATAAGTAAAAATATAAATGTTACAACTAATCAAAAATTTTGAAAATCATATTCGACATTATCCAACACCGGTAAATTTAAATTATCTATGAAGTGTTGGAAGCGCTTTAGGTATGTTTCTTGCTCTGCAACTTGTAACAGGATTATTTTTAGCGATGCATTACATTCCGCACGCAGATTATGCGTTTTATAGTGTTGAAACACATATCATGCGAGAAGTAAGTGGGGGTTGGTTGGTTCGTTATATGCATTCAAATGGAGCTTCGATAATTTTTATTTTACTTTACACACATATAGCTCGTGGTTTATATTTTCAATCATATAAAACACCGCGAGAAGCGGTATGGGTATCTGGCGTGACTGCATTTATTTTAATAGCAGGTGCTGCATTTTTAGGATATGTTTTACCTTGAGGTCAAATGAGTTATTGAGGAGCGACTGTTATTACGAATATTATTACTTCGATTCCTGTAATTGGNGAAGCNCTAGTTATTTGAATCTGNGGAGGATTTTCTGTTACTTCGGCGACGTTAACACGATTTTTTGCGCTGCATTTTATTTTACCATTTGTGATTGCTGGTCTTGCCTTGCTGCACTTATTGTTGTTGCATCGAGTAGGTTCATCTAACCCTACTGGGTTACAGTTAGGGTCAAACGATATGACTCGATTTTATCCTTACTTTGCATTAAAAGATCTTTTTGTGTTGCTAACAATTTTCGTATTTTTTTTCTGAGTAGTTGGTTATAAACCAAATATGTTTTCTCACCCGGATAATTACATTGCCGCAAATCCCATGGTCACACCAGCTCATATTGTACCAGAGTGGTATTTTTTGCCTTTTTATGCGATTTTGCGAGCGATTCCTAATAAATTAGGTGGTGCTATTGCTATGGCTGGTGCAATAATCTTATTGTATTTGGTACCGCTTTTAGACCGAAGTCGTATCAGCGGACCGGAATTTAAATTTGGTTGGATGTTTTTAACTTTAGTATTTATTTTAGATGTTTTATTATTAGGGTGAATTGGTGGTAAAGCACCTACACCGTTTTTAGTTACAGTTGATCAAATTGCAACGTTTTATTATTTTTTTCATTTTATTGTCATTTTGCCAGCATATAGTTGATTTGAATCAAAAATTTTAAAATAATGGGGGGGGTTAAATAAATGTAATTTTAGATTTTTATATTAATAAAAATTTTAATGTGCCGCGATGGTGTAATTGGTAACATTATAGATTACGAATCTATCGTTGTCAGTTCGAGTCTGACTTGCGGTAGTAATATTAAGTCAACTACGGAGTTTTTGGTTTGATTATTAAAAGATTGAGTGTAATAGTTTTTGTCTTTGTGTTTCGTTTTGATAGTTTAGTGGCAAAATGTGCGCCTGTCACGCGCAAGTCTAGAGTTCGATTCTCTATCAAAACGGTAGAACTTTGAGTGATTATTACTTGGAGCGAAACATCCCAAAAATTAGTTAAATACTTTTTTATCAAAATTGGGTGTATATTAATATTATTGTTATAATAATATTTCGTAAAATATATCGATAGTATAGTGGCAGAATCCCCGATTGCCATTTGGGGGGCCGGAGTTCGATTCTCCGTCGATATATTTTTGATTCAGTCGTTTAANGGATAAGACGGATTTTTCCTAAAAATCTGATGTTGGTTTGAATCCAACCTGAATCTTATAAAATATAAAAATTTAAATAATACGCTATTTTAAGAGGAATACTTAGATTTTTATAATTCTAGGTAATTGCAAATGGGTTATGATCCTGGCTCGAGGAGAATGCGTGGAATGAGCTTGACACATTGCGAGTCGATTTCTAAGTTTATTCTTGGAAATGGCGTACGGGTGAGTAATATACTACTTTTATTTTTAAGTCCGGTATCTGACTTTGTGAAAAAGAAATCCCGGATATTAAAAAGATTTATCGCTTAAAGATAAAGTGGTATGGTATTCAGATCGGTAGTTGGTAGGGTAATGGCTTACCAAGCCTATGATGCCTAGCTGACGCGATTTTTGATCAGCCACAGGGGTAATGAGATACGAGCCTCACCTCGTGATGGGGGCAGCAGTGCGGAATACTGGGCAATGCAGAGTAGCTGTGACCCGGCTCATTCCGTAAAGGAACTGAAGGCATCCATGCTGTAAACTTTACAGGTAGAGTGCTAGAAAGTGACATCACTCTATTCGAAGATCTGGCCAACTCTGTGCCAGCAGCCGCGGGAAAACAGAGGGATCAAGCATTTCCTCTCATGACTAGGTTTTAAGGGTACGTAGATGGCCAACTATTAATATTTTTAAAACTCAGAGTAGTATAATGGGATAGAATGTTAAATTCGTTGGCTAGAGATTTGCACGGGATACCTTTATTTTTAGTTTAGGGATGGAATCCGACGAGACTAAAAGGACGGCCAAACGGCGAAGGCAGGTATCTAGTGTATTTCTGACATTGAGGTACGAAAGCGTGGGTATCAAACAGGAGCTCGCACCCTGGTAGTCCACGCTGTAAACGATATGTGCTGAATGCCGGTAGTTATCGGTGTTTAATGTAATTGTTAAGCACATCACCTGGGGAGTACGATCGCAAGGTTGAAACTTAAATGGAATTGGCGGGGATTTTGGCAGGCAGTGGGACATGTGGCTTAATTCGATAAAGCGCGAATAACCTTACCAGTCTGTAAAGAATGCTTTACAATAATTTAGCATTCGTGGCGTTGCATGGCTATCGAAAGTCCGTGTTGCGAAATGTAATTTTTTTTAGAAACGGACGCAACCTAAATTTACACATAATTTTGTGTACTTTAGTCTACGTTAAGTCATCATGGCCTTTTAGGCTGGGCTGCACACGTGTCACAATGGGTGAAATATAAAAAGTTGTTTAAAGCAAGATTTAGGNATTGTTTAAACAATATCATCCCTTAGTTCGGATTATTTTCTGAAACTCGAAAATATGAAGTAGGAATTGCATGTAATCGTAGATCATCGCGCTACGGTGAATATGCTGCAAAATCCTGCACACACCGCCCGTCACATGCTGGGAGTTAGTAGGTGCAAGGCGGTCTTGACTTTTGTTAGGAGTATTCCTAGCAGAAATGGGTCGCTGGAACTTGCTAGCAACTGGGATGAAGTCGTAACAAGGTAGGGGTATGGGAACATGTCCCTGGAAAGACTGATAAAAATGAAATTTTATATTTATTTTTTTTTTTAAGTAAAAAAATACAATAAAAATTTAACTTGACGGGTTAGGTTAATTTGGCTAGACCGTGGAGTTTATGATTCTGAGATATCAGTTCGAGTCTGATACCCGTCAAATAACCTGGGGTTGGTAGCTCAATTGGTAGAGCAATCGTCTTACACACGATAGGTTGTGAGTTCGAGTCTCACCCTGCCCTTTTACATTGTTGTATTACTTCTCTTTATTCATTGTGTATAATTATAATTTACTTTATTCAGAGTATTGTTTTTATAAAGTAGGTTGGGAAGTTTGTAACATAATTATGTTGAAAATTAGGATATAGTTGAGAGGTTCAACGTTGGACTTTGAATCCAAAAACGCTGGTTCGATTCCGGCTATCCTAATGTGTTTATAATATTATATATATATATCACCTCTTAAATATAGTGCTGTTGATTAAAAAAATTGCAAAGAAGCTTGAAAGGGTTGGATGGGTTGACAAAAGTATAAGAGTAACTTGGTTTAGATGGTCGTAAAAAATATTTAGCTCGGCTTTAAAAACTGGCGTATAAAATAAGGATGCTCGGTCTTTTATACGTACTACTAAAAAATTGAACAAAATTAAATATTAATTTATTTAAAGACTTTGTGAAACAATCTTTGTTGTTAACGTTGATTAATATTAATTTTTTCAGTTTTTAATGATTTTATTATTAAAGGTATACGCACATTATATATATAATGTGCGTACTGTTGTCCTGTTCGAGTGAAACGCCGGTGGTAAGGCAACCCGTCTGTAAAACGGCTGCAGTTTTGCTACGGGGGTTCGAATCCCTCTTCACTCATTTTGATTGCCGCAAGTCGCTGTAGGTAAACAAGTATCACCGCCAGACTTAAAATTTGGAGTTGTGGGTGCAAGTCCCGCCAGTGACAGAAAAGTTTTCGCCTTCATAGTCTAATTTGGTAACGATAACAGATTTAGGCTCTGTGGTTACTGGTTCGAATCCAGTTGAAGGCATTTTTTTTTAGTATAGCAATGAGTTTTGTGGTTAGTTTATTTGTGTTCGTTAGTAGGCTTGTTGAGCTTGCTAAAAATGGTTTTAGTGCATTGATTAAAGATAGTAAACAACTGGGTTTTTTGCTTATTTATTTCAGTTCGTTTGTCGTAAGTGTGGTTTTTATATACGAGGGTACTTTGTTGTTTTACACGTATTTAAAGATGGCTGATGTTTGGGTGGATATTANAGTTGAAAGTTGAGTTTCTCCGTCAATTTTTTGTTTTGATACAATTTCTTTGGGTTTAGTTTTTATGACTGTCACGATTTTTCCTGGGTGCTTTTTGTATGTGTTAAATCGACCCGATCGGCATTTATGAGCTCTTTATTTAATTTTAACAGAAATTCTGGTTTTACTAGCGTTTGTGTCTTTGGATTTACTGTTTTTCTTTATCATGTTCGAATCGCTAATTTTTCCGATGTATAAAATGATTCTAGGGTGAGGTAGTAAAGGTGACATAAGGTTAACTGCTGCTCGTTCTTTTGTGATATATACAGTTTTGGGCTCGTTATTATTATTATTTACTATTATTTACTTACATAGTGCTTTCGGATCTACTAGCGTTGCTATGTTAAAAAATTTTAATTGAGATCTGCCAGATTTTTTATTATTTGTTCTGTTTATTGCTTTTGCTACGAAAGTACCGACATTTCCGTTTTATCATTGGTTAACGCTGGCTCATGTTGAAGCTTCTACGGTTGGTTCTGTTATCTTAGCAGCTTTGATTTTGAAATTAGGAAGTTATGGTTTTATTCGATTTTTAATACCTTTATACCGAGAGCATTTAGCTTTTTATTTATGACGGCATTTCGCTATTAGCTTGTTTATTGTAAGTATGCTATTCGCAGCGTTGGCAGCAACGGTACAGACGGATATGAAACGGATTGTTGCCTATTCAAGTATTGAACATATAAATTTAGCTATAATTGGGTTAGCTTTGTGTTCCACAATTTCTGTAGTAGGTTCCTATGTAATAATGTTGGCGCATGGTTGGGTTGCTGCGGGTTTATTTTTTGCTGTTGGTTGGGTTTATGATCGCAGGCATCAGCGTGATTTATTGTATTATCGCGGTTATGCGGTGATTGACGGTTGATGAAGTATTTTTTTCGGTTTGTTATTGTTGGCAAATATTGGATTTCCTATAACTCTAAATTTTTTTGGCGAATTTCAAATTTTAATTGATTTNTTTGGTCAGTACACTGAAATGGTAGTATTAGTATTTTTTACTATAATAGCTAATGTTGTGTACACACTTAAGCTTGGTTTTATTATGTGAGGTTCGCCCTATAGCTATTTGTTCAATGGGGTACAAAAATCAACTGTAGACAGATTGTTTAGAGTTTTAATATTAGTCCTTCTGCTGGCGTTACCAGTTTTGTTTATTGTTATGGCNGGACACCCAGAATACTATCCATCTGNTAGTATTTTGTTAGAAAAAACGTTTAGTCATTGACGTATAGTTTCGATTCAATCAACTTGACCGTGGTCTGCTTCTAAATGACTTTGGGTATAATGTAAGTTTTGGGGGGTATGGCAGAATGGCAAATGCACCAACTTGCTAAGTTGGCCTTTGAGAAGGTTATGGGTTCGATTCCCATTGCCCCCTCTGAGTTTTTCTATAATAAATAATTTTTTGCGGGTTATTAAAAAAAGATGTTGAGAGTGATTAAAGAAGTTTTAGAGTTTGTAAGATATGTGACTACAAGTCTATTCATTTTTTTTGTACAGATGTCCTTCGTAGCAGCTTTTGTGGTGTACAGTGCGCCGACTATTCGTTGAGTTGAGGATCGTATTACTAATCCTGTTGCTCACTTGTTTAATCCGTATTTTATTTTGAAATTCTTTGATATTTTATTATTTCCTGTACTACCATTAATTGTACTAGGCATTTTTATTGGTCATAAACGATTTACGCGTCCAGATATTTATTATAGGTCTTTTTTTGCATGATTATCTATTTTTTTATCATGTTTTGTGCCTATTTTTTTTATGCTTATGTGCGTTATTAGTTCGTTTTATATGTTATTTTTTTTTAAATCG
>JGI25331J36430_1000674_pt1 | contig 20544 bp, 20 predicted proteins | sample HigsolmetaAR206D_FD_36430 | JGI IMG/M metagenome (IMG submission 36430) | reverse complement strand
TCGCCTCGTGCGGCATTCGGAGCGGCGGGAGAAGGCCAGCGATATCGCGGCGATGATGGCGGCGCCCGAGGCGCGGTCCTTCGTCATTGCGGGGGACGTGCCGATCCTGCGGCGCGAGGGCGAAGCCTTCACGCCACGCTTCACCATGGCCGAGGCCGCGGCGCTGGCGCCGGTCGTCGAGACGGCGCTGCTCGGCACGCTCGACGGCACGCCCCTGTTCGCGACGCTGATCGCGGCGGGCGAGGCTGAAAGGCTCAAGCAGGGCGGCCTTTTCGCCATCGACCTGCGCTCCATCGCTGTCCAGGGCCTGCTGCCGCCGGACGAGCTCGGCCCGCTGGGCGAGGCCAAGGCGCTGATGGACTGGCACCGCCGGCATGGCTTCTGCGCAAACTGCGGGGCACGCACGGCGAGTGCCAGCGGCGGCTGGCGGCGTGACTGTGCCGCCTGCGGCGCGCAGCACTTTCCGCGCACCGACCCGGTGGTCATCATGCTGTCGGTTCGCGGCGACCGCTGCCTGCTGGGCCGGCAGGCGCGCTTCGCGCCGGGCATGTACTCCTGCCTTGCCGGCTTCGTGGAACCAGGCGAGACGGTGGAGGATGCCGTGCGGCGCGAGACCATGGAGGAGGCGGGCATCCGCACCGGGCGCGTGCACTATCTCGCCTCGCAACCCTGGCCCTTCCCCTCGTCGCTGATGATCGGCTGCATCGCCGAGGCGCTCGACGAGAATCTCGTCGTCGACACACTCGAACTCGAGCACGCGCGCTGGTTCACGCGCGCCGAGGTCGGCGCCATGCTGCGCGGGGAACATCCCGATGGGCTTACGGCGCCGCTGCCCTTCGCCATCGCCCACCACCTCCTCAAGGCCTTTGTCGAGGAGGGGGAAGGGCTTCTGACGGGGCCGCTCAGCCGTCCATCCGGCAGCGGGTGAGCGCGTCGGCGGCGACGATGTCAGGTGCGGCGAGGCCGGAGCCCCGCGCGCCGCGGGAGAGGGCGGCCGGTTCCGCGTGCCAGACCGTGAGTTCGGCGAGGTCGGGCCAGATGACCGCGACCTCCTCCAGCATCGTCTCGCCGGCGCAGGTGCTGCGTGTGCCGGCGACGGTGCCGCCGAGCGCGCGGGCGAAGGCGACGGCCGCCACATTGTCACGCGGGATCCACAGGCCGGCGCTCTTGTGGCCGGAGGCGATCAGCGCATGCGAGAGCGCCCATCAGCCGGCCGCCGATGCCACGGAACTGAAGGCGCCGGGCGACGTACGGGGGCGCGATCTCCGCCTCGGTGCCGAGGCTGCCGTCGGTCGCAGGGCCGCCGGCAGCGAAACCCACGATCGTGCCGGCCCGCTCGGCGACGAGCGCGGCGCGGCCGCTGCCGTCGCTGTCGAGCCCGACATAACGGATGCTGCGCTCGCCAACTGGCACGGTCTGCGTGGCGAGCACGTAGTCCGACAGGATGCCGCGATAGGTCTCCCGCCAGACGTCGATGACGAGGCGGCCGATCGCCTCGATGTCCGCCGGTGTGGCGCGTCTGATGATGATCGACATGGCGCGGCTCCCTGATCTTGCGATTGGCGTGCAGCTTCGACCAGGAGAAGGGCCACAAAAGGGCGACACTGGTATGACAACACGACTTTCGCCGAGCCGGCTCGAAAGGCCGGCTTCCTGTCGTTGGTGCACCATAACATGTCGCGGCGGGCCGCGCAGCACCGCGCCGGCGCGATTCTACTCCGCCGGCTCGCGGATGTTCTCGCGATAGGGATGGGCGGGGAAGACGCCGAGGATATTGAGCTCGCGCGAGAAGAACCCGAGCTCCTCGAGCGCCAGCTTGAGGGGGCGCTCCTCCGGATGGCCTTCCACCTCGGCGTAGAACTGGGTGGCGGAGAACTGCCCTTCCACCATGTAGCTCTCGAGCTTCGTCATATTGATGCCGTTGGTGGCGAAGCCGCCAAGCGCCTTGTAGAGGGCCGCCGGCACGTTGCGCACGCGAAAGACGAAGCTGGTGACGGCCTTGCCGGTGCCCACCTCCATCCACTGCGCCGTGCGCGAGAGGATGACGAAGCGCGTGGTGTTGCGGGAATCGTCCTCGACATCCTCCATGAGTGTGTCGAGGCCGTAGATCTCGCCGGCGAGCCGCGTGGCGAGCGAGGCGGCAGTGGGATCGTTCCATTCCGCCACCATGCGGGCCGAGCCTGCCGTGTCGGCGGCCACCACGGCCTTNAGACCGAGCTTGCGGATGATCTTGCGGCACTGGCCGAGGGCGTGGACATGGCTGTAGACGGTCTTGATGGTGGCGAGCGTCGCCCCCTTCGGCGCCAGCAGCTGGTGGTGGATGGGCAGGAAGTACTCGCCGACGATGTGCAGGCCGGATGTCGGCAGCAGGTGATGAATGTCGGCGACGCGTCCAGCGATCGAGTTCTCGATCGGGATCATGCCCAGCTCGGCCCGCCCCTCCTGCACTGCGGCGAAAGCGTCCTCAAAGGTGGCGCAGGGCAGCGGCTCCCAGTCGGGATAGACGTCCTTGCAGGCGATGTGGGAGTTGGCGCCGGGCTCGCCCTGGTAGGCGATGATCTTCTTGGCCATCGAAGGATCCTCGTGAGGGGTCATCGGCGCTGCGCGAGCATGGCGCGCGCGCGCTCGAGATCGTGCGGTGTGTCGACGCCGAGCGGCACGTCATCCACGACGACGATATCGATGCGCATGCCGGCTTCGAGAGCCCTGAGCTGCTCCAGCCGCTCGCGGCGCTCCAGCGGCGAGGGCGGCAGGGCGACGAAGCGCGCGAGCGCGGCGCGACGATAGGCATAGAGGCCGATGTGGTGCAGCAGCGGCCCGTCGCCGTAGGGGGCGGTGGCGCGGGTGAAGTAGAGCGCGCGCAGATGGCCCGGCGCAATCTCGCTGCCGACGGCCTTCACCACGCTCGGCTCTGTCCGCTCCTCCTCCCGCGTGATGACGGCGGCGAGGGTGGCGATGTCGACCGCCGGGTCGGCCAGGGGGCGCAGCGAGGCTGCGATGACGCGCGGATCGATGGTCGGCAGGTCGCCCTGCACGTTGACGACGATGTCGTGGCGCCCCTCGGGATCGAGGCGCTCGAGCGCCTCGTGGATCCGGTCCGAGCCCGACTGGTGGTCCTCGCGGGTCATCACGGCGCGCCCGCCGGCCTTGGTGACAGCTTCCGCGATGGCGGGCGTGTCGGTCGCCACGACGACGGGGCCGATGCCCGCCTCCTCGGCCCGGCGCATGACGTGCACGATCATCGGCTCGCCCGCGATGTCCGCCAGGGGCTTGTCCGGCAGGCGCGTCGAGGCGAGGCGGGCGGGGATGAGGACGATGGGATCGGACATGTCGCGTTTCGCTGGTCGGTCTCGTCGAGGCGCGGCCGGGTGCTGGCAGGCGGCGCGGGGGGCTTATAGCAGGCGCTGCGCCGTCCGTCCTCCCCTCACGCGCGGTGGACAATTCCGCGCGTGAGGGCGGTGCGACGACATAACCGCACGCGCCTTATTGCCAAAAGCCCGGCAAAGCGGGTAATCATCCGCCGCCGCATGGGGCTGCTCTCGCGCGGCGCCTTGCCTTTGCCGACACCTCGTCCGGAACGACGGACCGGAGCTGCCGACCGATGGATTCCTTCGAGCTCAACAAGATTGCGGGCGCCGTGCTGGGCACCCTTCTGTTTGTCATGGGCCTCAATATCGTGGCGGGAATCATCTTTGCCCCGCACCGGCCCGCGGTGCCCGGCTACGACCTGCCTTCGGCCGAGGAAGCGACCGGTGGTGGCGAAGCCGCCCCGAAGGCGCCCGCCGTGCCGCTGCCCGAGCTTCTGGCCAAGGCCGACCCGGCCCGCGGCGAGAAGGCCGTTGCCAANTGCAAGGCCTGCCACACCTTCGAGAAGGGCGGCGCGAACAAGGTTGGCCCGCACCTGTGGGGCGTCGTCGGGCGTCAGATCGCAGAGGTGCCGGACTTCAGCTATTCCGCCACGCTCAAGGAGCACGGCGCCAACGGCGAGAAGTGGACCTTCGAGCATCTCAACGAGTTCATTGCCAATCCGAAGGGCTACATGAAGGGCACGATCATGGCCTTCGCCGGCGTCGCCAAGCCGGAAGAGCGGGCCGACATCCTCGCCTATCTGCGTACCCTCTCGGACAATCCCGAGCCGCTGCCGACCGAGTGAGCGGACAAGCGGGACAGGTTTCGACGGCCGGGCCAACAGCCCGGCCGAATCATTTTATGGCTCCACCGGGGCTGCTCTCGTCACACATTTTCGACAACCGGGGTTCCGCTGACCGGGCCGCCCGTCCTACTGTGCAGACGCTTCGCGCCGCACCGGCGTGGCGGCGCGCAGGAGGGCGGCTGCCTGGTCGAGCATCGGCGCGCCCGGCCCCTTGTCGGAGGAGACGAGACACGTGAACGGACCGCTGTTCGACCCGACGCGCTTTTCCTTCACCCGGCGTGCGCTGCTCGCGGCGGGCGGCGCGGCGGCCGCCGGGCTGTTTGTGCCGCGCATGGGGCTCGCCGAGGAGGCCGAGGTGCACGGCCTGTCCGCCTTCGGCGACCTCGCGTATCCGGCGGACTTCAAGCATTTCAGCTACGTGAACCCCGATGCGCCGAAGGGGGGCACGCTGTCGCTGCAGATCAAGCAGGCGGGCGGCAACCAGAACTTCGACACCTTCAACACGCTCAACATTTTCGTGCTGCGCGGCGACGGCGCGGCAGGGATGGACCTGACCTACGACACGCTGATGGCCGGCTCGGGCGACGAGCCCGACGCGCTCTACGGCCTCGTGGCGCGCGCGGTGCGCATTTCCCCGGACGAGCTGACCTATCGCTTCCTGCTGCGACCCGAGGCGCGCTTCCACGACGGCTCGCGCATCACGGCCGAGGATGTCGCCTTCTCGCTCGACATCCTCAAGACGAAAGGGCATCCGAACTATCGTGCCNTCCTGACCCAGGTGGTCGGGGCCGAGGTGGAGCGGGAGGATATCGTCGCCATCCGCCTGTCGCCGCAGCGAAGCCGCGACCTGCACCTCGTCGTGGCGAGTCTGCCGGTGTTCTCCAAGGCCTACTGGAGCGGTCGCGACTTCGAGGCGACGACGCTCGAGCCGCCGCTGGGCTCCGGCCCCTACCGGGTCGGTCGCTTCGAGGTGGGACGCTTCATCGAGTTTGAGCGCGTCGAGGACTATTGGGGGCGCGACCTGCCGGTCAACGTGGGCGTCAACAACTTCGACCGTATCCGCTACGAGTATTTTCGCGACCGGCAGGTGGCCTTCGAGGCCTTCAAGTCGGGCGTCTTCAACTATCATGAGGAATACACGGCGCGAATCTGGGCCACGGGCTATGACTTTCCTGCCGTGCGCGAAGGGCGCGTCAGGCGCGAGGAGATCCCGACGCGCTCGGCCGTGCCCACGCAGGGCTGGTATTTCAACACGCGCCGCCCCCAGTTCCGTGACCCGCGCGTGCGCGAGGCGATCGGCCTTGCCTTCGACTTCGAGTGGACGAACAAGAACATCATGTACTCGGCCTACAAGCGGCTGACGTCCTTCTTCGAGGCTTCGGAGATGAAGGCGACGGGCCTGCCTTCGCCCGAGGAGCTGGCGCTTCTCGAGCCCTTTCGGGCCGAGCTGCCCGCGGAGGTCTTCGGCGAGCCCTATGTGCCGCCTGTTTCGGACGGCTCCGGCAGTGACCGCGCCCTGCTGCGGCGGGCGGACGAGCTGCTGCGCGAGGCCGGATGCAAGCGCGACGGCCGGCGCCTCCTGCTGCCGGACGGGCAGCCCTTCACCATCGAGTTCCTCGACTTCCAGCCGACGCTGCAGCCGCATACGCAGCCCTTCCAGGAGAACCTGCAGAGGCTCGGCATCGAGGCGCGCTCGCGCATCGTCGACGCTGCCCAGTACCGGCGGCGCATCGACGACTTCGACTTCGACATGACGAGCATGGCGCTGTCCGGCAGCCTGACGCCTGGCGACAGCCTGCGCGTGGTCTACGGCTCGGAGGCGGCGAGGACGCCAGGCTCGCGCAACATCGCCGGCATCGCCCATCCGGCCATCGATGCGCTCATCGAGCGCATCGGCCGTGCCAGGACGCGCCAGGAACTGACCATCGCCTGCCGTGCACTCGACCGCATCCTGCGCGCCGGGCGCTACTGGGTGCCCATGTGGTACAAGGACAAGACGCTGGTGGCTTACTGGGACGTCTTCTCACGGCCTGACAAGACGCCGAAATACGGTTCGGGCGCGCCCGGCACGTGGTGGTACGATGCCGAGAAGGCCAAGCGAATCGGCCTCGCAAAATGAGTGGAGCAAACGATTCCCCGGCCGTTGCGGGCGGGCCGCGCGCGCTTTGCTGCGGGCGGAGGGGCTGGTGACGTGGGGGGCGGCGACCTTCGCCTTCTCCCTCACGGGGGCGCCCTGGTGGCTCTATGCGGCGCTCTTCTTTGTACCGGACGTCAGCTTCCTCGCCTACCTGGCCGGTGCACGTGCCGGGGCGATCGCCTACAATGCCCTCCATTCGCACATTGGGCCGGCCGTGCTCGCCGCGGCCGGGTTCGCCCTGGGGATGGAGGAGGTGCTGGCCGTGGCGGCGATCTGGGTTGCCCACATCGGATTCGACCGGGCGCTCGGCTACGGGCTCAAATACGCGAGCGGCTTCGGCGACACGCACTTGGGTCCCGTCGGCAGGAAGGCGGTGGCGTCCTAGATGCTGGCCTACGCGCTGCGACGCATCCTCCTNATGGTGCCGACGCTGTTCGGCATCATGCTCGTTTCCTTCATCATCGTGCAGTTCGCGCCCGGCGGGCCCGTGGAGCGGGTGCTGGCCCAGATCCAGGGCACCGATGCCGGCGCCACCGGCCGATTCGGCGGCGGTGCGGCGGGCGACGCCGGCCAGTCGCACTACCGCGGCGCGCAGGGGCTCGACCCGGCCTTCATTAAGGAGCTCGAGCAGCAGTTCGGCTTTGACAAGCCGGCGCCCGAACGCTTCGCCAAGATGATGCTGGACTACGCCACCTTCGATTTCGGCCGCAGCTACTTCCGCGACATCGCCGTGCTCGACCTCATTGCCGAGAAGCTGCCGGTCTCGATCTCGCTCGGGCTGTGGATGATGCTCATCTCCTATGCCATCTCGATACCGCTCGGTATTGCCAAGGCGGTGCGCGACGGCGAGCGCTTCGACACATGGACATCGGCCATCGTGATCGTTGGCTATGCCATCCCGAGCTTCCTCTTCGCCATCCTGCTCATCGTGCTGTTTGCCGGCGGTTCCTTCTGGCAGATCTTCCCGCTCAGGGGGCTCACCTCGGACAACTGGAGCGAACTGTCCCTTCTGGCCAAGGTCGGCGACTATTTCTGGCACATTGCGCTGCCTGTGCTGTCGCTCACGCTCGGTGCCTTCGCCACCACGACGCTGCTGACCAAGAATTCCTTCCTCGAGGAGATCCGCAAGCATTACGTGCTGACGGCGCGCATGAAGGGCCTGTCCGAGCGGCAGGTGCTCTACGGCCATGTCTTCCGCAACGCGATGCTCATCGTCGTCTCGGGCTTTCCGGGAGCCTTCATCAGCGCCTTCTTCACCGGCTCGCTGCTGATCGAGACCATCTTCTCGCTCGACGGTCTCGGGCTCCTGTCTTTCGAGGCCATCGTCAACCGCGACTATCCGGTGGTCTTCGCCAACCTCTACATCTTCGCCCTCATTGGCCTCGTCGTGAACCTGATCTCGGATCTCACCTACATGTGGATCGATCCGCGCATCGATTTCGAGACGCGGGAGGTGTGAGATGGCCGTGACCTCCACCCTCGCCGGGCCGGACGAGCCGGCAACGCTCGCCCCGCCGCTGCCGCGCCGGNGGCTCNTGCGCCTTTCGCCGATCAACGCCCGCCGCCTCGCCAACTTCCGGGCGAACCGGCGCGGCTACTGGTCGTTCTGGATCTTCACCGTCCTCTTCGTCGTCAGCCTCTTCGCCGAGTTCATCGCCAACGACCGGCCGATCCTCGTCTACTACAGGGGCGAGCTGCTCATGCCGGTGTTCGTCGACTATCCGGAGGAAAAGTTCGGCGGCTTTCTCGCCGTCACGGACTATCGCGACCCGGTGATNGCGGACGAGATCGCCGCGCACGGCTGGGCGCTGTGGCCGCCCATCCGCTTCTCCTACAACACGCACAACCGCAACCTGCCGGTGCCGGCCCCCTCGCCGCCGACGTGGCTGCTCTCCGACGCCGAGTGCCGGCCTTCGGCCGAGCGTGTCGGCGGCAGCAGCTGCGCCGACATCGAGTGGAACTGGCTCGGCACCGACGACCAGGGCCGGGACGTGGTGGCGCGGCTCATCTACGGCTTCCGCATCTCCGTGCTTTTCGGCCTGACGCTGACCGCCATCTCCTCGCTGATCGGCGTGGTGGCGGGCGCGGTGCAGGGCTATTTCGGGGGCTGGGTGGACCTCGTCTTCCAGCGGCTCATCGAGATCTGGANGGCGATNCCCGCGCTCTACCTGCTCATCATCATCTCGGCCGTCATCACGCCCGGCTTCTTCGTGCTGCTCGGCATCCTGCTGCTGTTCTCGTGGGTGGCGCTCGTCGGCGTGGTGCGGGCGGAATTCCTGCGCGCGCGCAATTTCGAGTACGTGCGCGCCGCCCGTGCGCTCGGCCTGTCGAACGGCGCCATCATGTTCCGCCATCTTCTGCCGAACGCCATGGTGGCGACNCTCACNTTCCTGCCCTTTATCCTCAATGGCTCGATCACGACGCTGACCTCGCTCGACTTNCTCGGCTTCGGCCTGCCGCCGGGGTCGCCCTCGCTCGGCGAGCTGCTGGCGCAGGGCAAGAATCACCTCGAGGCGCCCTGGCTCGGCCTCACCGGCTTCTTCGTCATCGCCATCACGCTGTCGCTGCTCGTCTTCGTCGGCGAGGCGGTGCGCGACGCCTTCGATCCGCGCAAGACCTTTGGCTGAGCCGATGGCAACGAGCCCTCTCCTCTGCGTCCGGGATCTCTCCGTCGCCTTCCGCCAGGGGGGACGGGAGGTGCTCGCCGTCGACCGCGTGTCGTTCGACGTCGCGCCGGGCGAGACGCTGGCCATCGTGGGTGAATCGGGCTCGGGCAAGACGGTGACGGCGCTGTCGGTGCTGAAGCTCCTGCCCTATCCGTCCGCCAGCCACCCCTCCGGCCAGGTGCTGTTCAAGGGCCGCGATCTCATTGCCGCAAGCGAGGCGGAGATGCGGGCCGTGCGCGGCAACGACATCACCATGGTCTTCCAGGAGCCNATGACCTCGCTCAACCCGCTCCACACCATCGAGCGGCAGATCGGCGAGATTCTGCGGCTGCACCGCGGCATGAGCGGGCCNGCCGCCCGCGCCCGCACGCTCGAGCTGCTCGANCTCGTCGGCATTACCTCGGCCGCCGAGCGGCTCGATGCCTATCCGCACCAGCTCTCCGGCGGCCAGCGCCAGCGCGTCATGATCGCCATGGCGCTCGCCAACGAGCCGGACCTGCTCATCGCTGACGAGCCGACGACGGCGCTGGACGTGACCGTGCAGGCGCAGATTCTCGCCCTGCTTGCCGATCTCAAGAAGCGGCTCGGCATGGCACTGCTGTTCATCACGCACGACCTCGGCATCGTGCGCCGCATCGCGGACCGGNTCTGCGTGATGACGGAAGGTCGCGTGGTGGAGACNGGCCCGGTCGAGGAGGTCTTCGCGCGTCCGCAGCACCCCTACACGCAGAAGCTGCTGGCCGCGGAGCCGAAGGGCGAGCCCCGCCCGGTGCCGCAGACGGCGCCTGTCGTCGTCGAGGCCGGGCCGCTCAGGGTGTGGTTCCCCATCAAGAAGGGGCTGTTCCGGCGCACCGTCGGCCACATCAAGGCGGTCGACGGCATTTCGCTCTCCATCCGTGCGGGCGAGACGCTCGGGGTTGTCGGCGAATCGGGCTCGGGCAAGACGACGCTCGGTCTTGCGCTTCTGCGCCTCATCGCCAGCGAGGGGCCCGTGGTCTTTCTCGGCCGGCACATCGACGGCCTCAGGCAGAAGCAGATCCGGCCGCTGCGCAAGGACCTGCAGGTGGTGTTTCAGGACCCCTACGGCTCGCTGAGCCCGCGCATGTCCGTTGCCGAGATCGTTGGCGAGGGCCTCGGCGTGCAGAAGCCGGGCCTGTCCCTCGCCGAGCGGCGCGAGATTGTCGCGCGCGCGCTCGCGGACGTCGGGATCGACCCGGCGGCGATGGACCGCTATCCGCACGAGTTCTCCGGCGGACAGCGCCAGCGCATCGCCATCGCGCGTGCCATGGCGCTTGATCCCAAGTTCGTCGTGCTGGACGAGCCGACCTCGGCGCTCGACATGTCGGTGCAGGCGCAGATCGTCGACCTGCTGCGCAAGCTGCAAGCCGAGCGCAACCTTGCCTACATGTTCATCTCGCACGACCTCAAGGTGGTGCGCGCGCTCGCCAATTCCCTCATCGTCATGAAGGACGGCGTCGTGGTGGAGGAGGGGCCGGCCGAGGAGATTTTCGCCGCGCCGAAGCACGAGTACACGCGCAGGCTCTTTGCCGCCGCCTTCGCGCGCGCCGAGCCTTCGCGCGCGCGAAGGAGGTGACCTGAAACAATCTGCAAAGTTAAATGACTTCGCCGGCCGCCGGGGGCATCCTACAACCGGCGTCCCCCGCGCATTCCTGAGAGACGCACGCCATGCCACGCGCCCTTCTCATCGTGCTCGATTCGGTCGGTGCCGGCGGTGCTCCCGATGCGGCTGCCTTTGGCGACGAGGGGGCCGACACGCTCGGCCACATTGCGGCGGCCTGCGCGGCAGGCGCGGGGGACCGGCAGGGCCTGCGCCGGGGGCCGCTTGCCGTCCCCAACCTTGCCCGCCTCGGCCTCTCGCATGCCTGCGAACTGTCGGTCGGTCGGCCGCTTGCCGGCGTTCCGCGGCCGGACGCGCCAGGGGGGCAGTGGGGCGTGGCGCGCGAGACGTCCATCGGCAAGGACACCCCTTCCGGCCACTGGGAGATCGCGGGCCGGCCGGTGCCCTTTGCCTGGGGCTATTTCCCGAACACGTGCCCCGCCTTCCCGCGGGAGCTCGTCGCCANGATCGTCGCCGAGGCAAATCTGCCCGGCATACTCGGCAACAGGCACGCNTCCGGCACCGCCGTCATCGAGGAGTTTGGTGCNGAGCACGTGGNNACGGGCAAGCCGATCCTCTACACCTCGGTCGATTCCGTGCTGCAGATCGCCGCGCACGAGGAGGTCTTCGGCCTGGAGCGGCTCTATGACCTGTGCCGCATCGTGCGCAGGCTGGTCGATCCGCTCAGGATCGGCCGCGTCATCGCCCGGCCGTTCGTCGGCACGGCGGACGGCGGCTTCACGCGCACCGGCAACCGCAAGGACTTCGCCATCCCCCCGCCCGATGGGACGATCCTCGACCGCCTCGCCGAGGCTGGTCGCGCCGTCGTCACGGTGGGCAAGATCGGCGACATCTTCGCGCACCGGCACACCGGACGGGAGATCAAGCCCCACGGCAACGACGCCGTGATGACGGCGACGCTCGAAGCCTTCCGGACGCTGCCGGACGGGGGCTTTGTGTTCTCGAATCTCGTCGATTTCGACACCGAATATGGCCACCGCCGCGATGTCGCCGGCTATGCGGCCGCCATCGAGGCCTTCGACCGGCGCGTGCCCGAGATCGAGGCACTGCTCGGTCCCGGCGACGTCGCCGTCGTCACCGCCGACCACGGCAACGATCCGACCTGGCGCGGCACCGACCACACGCGCGAGCAGGTGCCGGTGCTCGCCTTCGGCCCGGCCGTCGCGCCGGGGCCCATCGGGCTGCGGACGACCTTTGCCGATATCGGCGAGACGCTTGCCGTCCATCTCGGCCTGCCGACGTCCGGGCCGGGCCGGCCGTGGCCCCTGGGCGCGCGGGGCGNCTAGCCTCCATCAGGCAGATTGCGCCTTGAGTTGACGCCGTCTGCGCGGTGCAGCAAGCTCCATCCGGTCAAGACCCTTCGAGCCCTTCGGCCTGTTCGGCGAGGGCTCGTTCTCTTCGGGGTACAGGCCATGACGACGCCGAACCGGTCGAGCCATATTCGTCTTACCTCCCATCCCGAGCCCGAGGCACCTGCGCGCTTTCCCATCCGCTGGGGCGCCAGCGATCCTGCCGANCGAGGGCCGGTGATCGGCACCGTCACGAACCCTGGCCTGCGCAATGTCATCGGCGCACACGGTGGCGCCTATGCGCTCTATCGGGCGCTCGCCGTCTCGTCCGGCCAGCTGAACCCGCTGGCGCGGCCGGACCTGACCAACACCGAGCCGGTCGTCGCCATCGGGCCGCATCCGCAATGGAGCGAGCCCGGACGCATCGTCTCGCTCGATCCCTTCGGCCACATGGTGGCGACCGCCTTCGCCCGCGAGGTTGCGGAAGGGGTGGACATCCGGCCCACCATCGCCGTCACCCGGGCGCGGCTCAACCTGCCGGAGATCCTGGCCGCGATCGCAGGCCATCGCCTGGCGGCCGACGGCACCATCCTGCACGCCTCCGGCGACATCGCCGTCACCAAGATCGCCATCGACCCCGTCTGGTACCTGCCCGGCGTGGCGGAACGCTTCGGCACCAGCGAGCAGAAGCTGCGACGCACGCTGTTCGAGCAGACGGGCGGCATGTTTCCCGAACTCGTGACGCGGCCGGACCTGCACGTCTTCCTGCCGCCCATCGGCGGCACGACGGTCTACATCATTGGCGACGTGGCGGCGCTCACCGACGAGAAACGCACCGTCGCCTGCCGCGTGCATGACGAGTGCAACGGCTCCGACGTCTTCGGCTCCGACATCTGCACCTGTCGCCCCTATCTGGTGCACGGCATCGAGGAATGCGTGCGCGAGGCACAGAAGGGCGGCGCCGGCGTCATCGTCTACAATCGCAAGGAGGGACGGGCGCTCGGCGAGGTCACGAAGTTCCTCGTCTACAATGCCCGCAAGCGGCAGGAGGGCGGCGATCAGGCCGCCACCTATTTCGAGCGCACGGAATGCGTCGCCGGCGTGCAGGATGCGCGCTTCCAGCAGCTGATGCCGGATGTGCTGCACTGGCTCGGCATCCGCCGCATCGACCGGTTCATCTCGATGTCCAACATGAAGTACGACGCCATCACCGGCTCGGGTATCGAGATCGGCGAGCGGGTGCCGATCCCGGACGAGCTGGTGCCGCCCGATGCGCAGGTGGAGCTCGCGGCGAAGAAGGCGGCGGGCTACTACACGCCGGAGCCGCCGCCGGACGAGGAGGCGCTCAAGACGACGGTCGGTCGCGCGCTCGATCTTTACTGAGGACTGGCGGACGATGATGGGAAGGCCGGTGCGCACGCGTGAAGCCGAGAGCGTTTCGTCGGACGCGGTGAGGGGGCTCCTGTCGGCCAGGGCGGTGCGCGAGCGGGCCCGGACCATGCTGGCAATGGCCGAGGAGGGGCGCCTCCTCCACTGCGCCGTGGACATGGATCGGCTGCCCCTGGTGGCGGATTATGTGGTCGATACCATCCGGGCCAACTATCCGACGCTCGCCATCCCTTTCCATGCCCGCTGGCGGCACTTCTCGGCGGGCGGGCACGACCGCTGGGCGGCGCTTGCGGCGCGGACGCGGTGGCCGGACACGGCTGCCAGGGCCAGGGCAGCCTTTGACCTTGCCATCGTCAGCGTGCTCCTCGACGCAGGCGCCGGACCCGTCTGGCGCTACCGGGAGGCCGAGACGGGCGAGACCTATGCCCGCTCCGAGGGGCTCGCGATCGCCTCGCTGCGCATGTTCGAGGCGGGGCTCTTCTCCGCGAAGGCCGACGATCCGCTGCGCGCCGACGCCAGGCGCCTGCGCAGCCTGACGGGCCGTGACCTCGCGGCGGGCTTCAAGGCGGACGAGCAGAACGCGCTCGTCGGCCTCGAGGGCCGGGCGTCGCTGCTCTACGGGCTCGGAACGGTGGCGGCGGGCAAGCCCGACATCTTCGCCCGTGCCGACGGGCCGCGGCCGGGCGGCCTTTTCGACGCGCTCGTCGCCGAGAGCGCCGGCGGGGAGGTGCCGGCCGAACTCATCCTGCACATGCTCCTCGCGCATCTGTCGGCGGTCTGGCCGGCGCGCCTGACCATCGCCGGCGTCGAACTTGGCGACACGTGGATGCATCCGCTCATGCCCGGCGAGGGCGGCACGGCGGGCCTCGTGCCTTTCCACAAGCTCTCGCAATGGCTGGCCTATTCGCTCATCGAGCCGCTGGAGCAGGCGGGCCTCGTCGTCACCGGCATCGACGGGCTCACCGGCCTGCCCGAATACCGCAACGGCGGCCTTCTCATCGATCTCGGCGCCATCCGCCTGAAGGATCCGGAGGATCTGGCGCGCACGCACGAGGTGTCCTCGCCCCTCGTCGTCGAGTGGCGGGCGCTGACGGTGGCCCTGCTCGACGAGGTGGCCCGCCTGGTGCGCGAGCGGCTCGGCTGCGACGAGCGCACCCTGCCGCTCGCACGCGTGCTCGAGGGGGGCACCTGGGCGGCCGGGCGCCGGATTGCACGGGAGAAGCGCCGCGACGGTTCTCCACCGCTTTCCATCGCCAGCGACGGCACGGTCTTCTGATTCGGCCTTCCCGCTGTGGCATGCCCNTGCTTATTGTCGGGCAAGCGGCGCAGGACCGCTCCCATCATTGATCCAGAGGCCGGAGCCGATCCATGGAAGGCGTTACCGTCGTCGACCATCCCCTGGTGCAGCACAAGCTGACGCTGATGCGCGACAAGTCGCGCTCGACCAAGGGCTTTCGCCAGCTGCTGAACGAGATCGGCATGCTGCTGTGCTATGAGGTGACGCGCGACCTGCCGCTCGAGGATGTCGAGATCGAGACGCCGCTGACGCCCATGCGCGCGCCGATGCTCGCCGGCAAGAAACTGGTCTTCGCGCCCATCCTGCGCGCCGGTGTCGGCTTCCTGGACGGCATGCTCGACCTCGTGCCCTCCGCCCGCGTCGCCCACATCGGCCTCTATCGCGATCCCGAGACGCTGACGGCCGTCGAATACTACTTCAAGGCGCCGGCCAACCTCGCCGAGCGTCTCGTCATCGTCATGGACCCGATGCTGGCCACAGCCAATTCGGCTGTCGCCGCCATCGACCGGCTGAAGGAGCGTGGCGCCCGGGAGATNCGTTTCGTCTGCCTGCTTGCTGCCCCCGAGGGCATCGAGAAGCTGCGCGGCGAGCATCCCGATGTGCCCATCTGGACCGCGGCCATCGATGAGNGGCTGAACGACCACGGCTACATCGTGCCGGGGCTCGGCGACGCCGGCGACCGGATGTACGGCACCAAGTGACCGGCGGGATGATCGTCGTCTTCGGCTCNCTCAACGCCGATCTCGTCACCCGCGTCGATCGCATCCCGGCGCCGGGCGAGACGGTGATCGGGCCGGGCTATGCCGTGCATCCGGGCGGCAAGGGGGCCAACCAGGCGCTGGCCGCCGCGCGTGCCGGCGCGCGTGTGGTCATGACCGGGGCCGTGGGGCGGGACGGGCTCGCCGACGTCGCGCTCGGCCTTCTCGAGGCCGCGGGTGTCGACCTATCCCGCGTGGCGCGGCTCGACGAGCNGACAGGGGCGGCCTTCATCACGGTGGATGCCGCCGGCGAGAACGCCATCGTCGTCGCAGCCGGGGCCAACGGCCATGCGAGCGCCGCGGCGCTGGCGGACCTCGACTGGCAGACGGGCGCGATCCTTCTCCTGCAGCGCGAGGTGCCGGAGGCCGAGTGCATCGCCGCGGCGCGCATCGCCAAGGCGCACGGCGCGCGCGTCGTGCTCAATCTCGCCCCGGCGGGGCCGGCGGACCCCGCGCTTGTCGGGCTCGTCGACATCCTCGTCATGAACGAGCACGAGGCGCGGGTGATGGCCGGGACCCTCGGCATTGCGGAAGGCGACCCGGATGCGATCGCCCGCGAGATTGACGCCCGCCACGGCATCGCGGCCATCGTCACGCTGGGTGCCGAAGGTCTCGTCGCCTGGACGGGTGGTGTGCGCCGGGCCGTGCCGGCGCTTCCCGTGATGGTGGTCGACACGACGGCGGCGGGGGATACGTTCTGCGGCGCCTTCGCTGCCGCTCTCGCCGCGGGCTACGGCTTCACCGGGGCGCTGCAGCGCGGTGTCGCCGCCGGCAGCCTCGCCTGCACGAAGGCGGGTGCACAGCCGAGCATTCCGGACAGGGCGGCCATCGAGGCCGCGGTGGCCGGGAAGTTCCTCTGAGCGGCGGCTATTCCGCCGCCCGGACCGGGCTGGGGATGGCCGGGCGGGACGGCTCGGAATCGTCGAACTCGAGAGCCTCGATGCNCTCGCCGCGCTTGACGATCTTGTCGGCGGAGATGCGGATCTGGCCGACATCCTCCTGCGCCTGACGGAAGTGGTTGTCGAGCTTCTCCACCCGGTCGCTGAGGCGTCTCACGTCCTCGAGCAGGCGGCGTACCTCCACCTGGATCTTCTGCGCCTCCTCGCGCATGCGCGCGTCGCGCACCAGCGACTGCATGACCTGGATGGCGAGGGCCAGGAGCGACGGGGAGACAACCACCACGCGCGCGCGATGGGCCCGCTGCACCACGTCCTCGAAATGCTCGTGCAGATCGGCATAGATCGCCTCGGACGGGACGAAGAGCAGCGCCATGTCCTGCGTCTCGCCGGGAATGAGGTATTTTTCGGCGATGTCGCGCACGTGGGCGGTGACGTCCGCCCGCACGCGCTGGGCCGCCTGCCGCCGCGCCTCCTCGCTCCGGGCGTCGCGGAAGGCCGCAAAGCCCTCGAGCGGAAACTTGGCGTCGATGACGAGCGGATGGTCGCCCGGCAGGTGGACGAGGCAGTCAGGCCGCGTGCGATTCGATAGCGTCGCCTGGAAGGTATAGGCGCCCGGCGGCAGGCCGTCGCGGACNATGGCCTCCATCCGCCCCTGGCCATAGGCGCCGCGCGCCTGCTTGTTGGCGAGGATCTCCTTGAGGCCCACCACCTCGCCGGTGAGGTCGGTCAGGTTCTTCTGCGCGGCGTCGATGACGGCGAGGCGCTCGTTGAGGCGGGCGATGTTCTCGCTCGTCTGGCGCGCGGTGGTCTCCAGCCCCTGGCCGACGCGGTGCTGCAGGCCGTCGAGCCGCTCGCTCAGCAGCCGCGCGAGGTCCGCCTGGCGGGTGCCGAAGATCTCCGCCATGGTCTGCATGCGGCCGTGCATCTCGGCCTGCAGACGCGCCATCTCCGCCACCTTCTCGTCGAACTCGCGCGCACGTTCGGCGGCGGCAGCGGCCTCCAGCGAGCGCTCGTGCGCCGCCCGCGCCGTGCTGCGCGCGAGCAGGGCGAGCAGCAGGATGACGGCGACGGCGAAGCCGAGCGCCACCTGGGCGTAGGTGAAGGCGTAGGTACCGACGGTGAGGGCAATGTCGTTCATGCACGCAGGCTAGCCGATTCGGTGGCCGGACGCGAACGAAAGCGGAACACATTGACCCGTGCCGCCGGAATGATTATTTCGCCGGTATGTTCAATATCCGGCGTGTGCCATGACCATCCGTCCCATCATCGTCATTCCCGATCCCCGCCTGAAGCAGCGCTCCGAGCCCATCGAGGCGGTGACCGACGAGATCCGCCGGCTGGCCGAGGACATGCTGGAGACGATGTATGCNGCACCCGGCATCGGCCTTGCCGCGGTGCAGATCGGNGTCCTGAAGCGCCTCGTCGTGCTCGACGTCTCGCGCGAGGGCGAGGAAAAGCGCCCGATGGTCTTCATCAACCCCGAGATCGTCTGGGCGTCGGAGGAGACGAGCACCTACGAGGAAGGCTGCCTGTCTATTCCCGAATATTACGAGGAAGTGGAGCGGCCGGCCCGTGTGCGGGTGCGCTATCTCGACCTCGATGGCAAGCAGCAGGAGATCGAGGCGGACGGGCTGCTCGCCACCTGCCTGCAGCACGAGATTGACCATCTCGACGGCGTTCTCTTCATCGATCACCTGTCCAAGCTCAAGCGCGACCGTGTGATGCGGAAGTTCACCAAGGCCGCCCGCCGCGAGGTCGCCGGCTGAGGCGGGGCTTGCCTCTGCCGGTCGCCCGCGTTTAGGGAAGGGCGTCGCGGCGCCGTTCGCCGCCCCACATCCGGCAGGTGCCATGTCTCTGCGCATCATCTTCATGGGCACGCCCGATTTCGCCGTGCCGACGCTGGCCGAAATCGTCGGCCAGGGCCACGAGGTCGTTGCCGTCTATACCCGCCCGCCGGCGAAGGCGGGGCGGGGCATGGGCGAGAAGCGCTCGCCGGTGCACGAGATGGCCGAGCGGTTCGCCATCCCCGTCTTCACGCCCAGGACCCTGCGCAGCGAGGAGGAGCAGGAGACCTTCCGCTCGCTCGGTGCCGATGTGGCGGTGGTTGTCGCCTATGGCCTCATCCTGCCGCTGCCGGTGCTCGAGGCGCCTGCCCTCGGCTGCCTCAACCTGCACGCCTCGCTGCTGCCGCGCTGGCGTGGCGCGGCGCCGATCCAGCGCGCCATCATGGCGGGCGACGCGGAGACGGGCGTTGCCGTAATGAAGATGGAGGAGGGGCTCGACACCGGCCCTGTTGCCATGGTGGAGCGCGTTGCCATCGGCCCTGACATGACGGCCGGCGAGTTGCATGACCGCCTCGCCGTGCTCGGTGCTGACTTGATGGTCCGCGCGCTCGCGGCCCTCTCGCGCGATGCCCTTTCCTTCGTGCCGCAGGCGGCCGAGGGCGTGACCTACGCTGCCAAGATTACCAACGAGGAGGCGCGCATCGACTGGTCGCGCCCGGCTGCGGAGGTGCACAACCTGGTGCGGGGCCTTTCGCCCTTCCCCGGCGCCTTCCTGATGGCCGATCTCGGCAAGGGGCCCGAGCGGGTGAAGGTGCTGCGCACGCGGCGCAGCGAGGGCGCCGGAGCGCCGGGCACGCTGCTTCCGGGCGGGCTGCGCGTGGCCTGCGGCGAGGGAGCTGTCGAGCTCCTGCAGGTGCAGCGCGCCGGCCGTGGCATCACGAGCGGCGAGGAATTCCTGCGCGGCGCGCGCCTCGTACCGGGCGACGTGCTGACGTGAGAGGGTCCGGTCTCGCCAACCNTGCGGAAGGGGCCGGCAGCGCGGCGCGCGGGCCGCTTCCTGNTGCCGCCGTTTTCGTGGCCCTCGGGTGATTGCCATGCCGCGCTACAAGCTTACCGTGGAATATGACGGCAGCCCCTATGTTGGCTGGCAGTGGCAGGAGACTGGGCGCTCCGTCCAGCAGGCGCTGGAGGAGGCGCTCGCCCGCTTCTGCGGCGAGAGCCCGCGCGTGCAGTGCGCCGGGCGNACCGACGCCGGCGTGCATGCCACGGGCCAGGTGGTGCATCTCGACCTCTCCCGCCCGTGGCGCACGGACACGCTGCGCGATGCCACGAATGCGCATCTGAAGCTCATGGGCGATGCGGTGGCGGTGCTGCATGCTGCCGAGGTGCCGGCGGAATTCGACGCGCGTCGCTCGGCGGTGAAGCGGCATTATCTCTACCGCATCCTCAACCGGCGGCCGCAGCCGGTGCTCGAGGCGCGCTTCGTCTGGCATGTGCCGGGGCCGCTCGACGCCGCGGCCATGCACGAGGCGGCGCAGCANCTCGTCGGCCGGCACGACTTCACCACCTTCCGCGCGGCGGAGTGCCAGGCGTCCGGGCCCGTGCGCACGCTCGACCGGCTGGACGTCACCCGCATCGGCGACGAGATCCGCATCGAGGCGTCGGCGCGCTCCTTTCTGCACCATCAGGTGCGCTCGATGGTCGGCACGCTGGAGCGGGTCGGTGCCGGCAAGTGGCGGCCGGACGACGTGCGCCGGGCGCTCGAGGCGCGCGACCGGCGGGCCTGCGGGCCGATGGCGCCGGCCTGCGGGCTCTATCTCGTCNGGGTGGACTACTGACCGTCAGCCGACGACGGAGCGCACCAGCACGAAGGCGGCAATGTCCATGGCGACGACGAGGCCGGCAAGGCCCGCCGAGACGCCGAGCGCGACGCGCGCGAGGAGCCAGCGGAAGTAGAAGACGATAAAGCCGAAGGCCAGCGTATAGAAAAGTGCCAGGCCCGCCGTGGCGAGGCCGAGCACGTGCAGGGCCTGGGGCAGGGCGAGCAGCAGGAGCGCTGCGACGTTCGACCAGTTGTAGGCGATGATGTAGCCCACGTAGCGGCGCTCGAGCCCCATCAGCCGCACGAAGCCGAGCATCAGGAGCGGAAAGAGCAACCAGCCCGAGGCGATGACGAGCGCCTGGCCGAGGACGATGTCCGGCTGTGAGAAGAGCCCGCCCTCGAGCATCCACTCCGGGCCGGACCGGCTGTGGCGCGCCGCCGCGACGCCGACAACGAGGACCGGCGCGGTGAGCGCCATGGCGAGGAAGGAATGCCAGAACCCGGTGACGCTGACGTCGAAGGTGTTGAGGGCGCCCCTGCTGCGGTTCAGGACCTGCCAGCAGCCACGCAGGGAACGGGCTACCTCGTCGGCCGTGAAGAGCATGTCGTGCCTCTTGCGGTGCACTTCATGGTGCGCTGCACATAATACAAAAGTCGTACTTCTTTTGTCGAGTTCAGGGGCGGGCGGCCAAGCGCCGCAGGTACCTGCCA
>JGI25331J36430_1000659_pt1 | contig 20841 bp, 28 predicted proteins | sample HigsolmetaAR206D_FD_36430 | JGI IMG/M metagenome (IMG submission 36430) | reverse complement strand
AGGTCACACCCGTTCCCATCCCGAACACGGAAGTTAAGCTTTCCAGCGCCGATGGTAGTTGGGGGTTTCCCCCTGCGAGAGTAGGACGTTGCCGGGCCAAAAGAGAACCGCAGACAAATGGTCTGTGGTTTTTTTATTTCTTTTACCATCCTCGCTTCAATCGTATGAAGGACGTAGCCCAACGATAAGGGAAGATAAATGCCGAGTATATGTAAAATTTTACTCGGAGGGGCAGATAAGTGAAAAAATGGGAAGACACTCTATTATCTAAATGTACACCTTGAAATGAACATCTAGAGAGAGGTTTCCCATGGATATGATATTACGTACAGGAACGGGAATTTTTAGAGTAACGAAAGGAATTAAGAAAACATCTCAAAAAGTGCAAAAAGTAAATTGAACATAGAGCCCCTCTATGTTAAGGAAGCAAACAAAAACGAAGGTCTTCCTTCACATAGAGTGTGTCTACGTTAAGAAAGCGCGGAAAAACGAAGGTCTTTCTTTACCTAGAGCGCGTCTACGTTAAGGAAGCAAACAAAAACGAAGATCTTCCTTCACTTAGAGCGCATCTACGTTAAGGAAGCGCGGAAAAAAGGCGGTCTTTCTTTACCTAGAGCGCGTCTACGTTAAGGAAGCAAGCAAAAACAAAGGTCTTCCTTAACATAGGGCGCGTCTACGTTAAGGAAGCAAGCAAAAACGAAGGCCTTCCTTAACATAGGGCGCGTCTACGTTAAGGAAGCGCGGAAAATTGAGGGCCCTCCTTCACATAGAGCGCGTCTATGTTAAGAAAGCAAGCAAAAAAGACGGCCTTCCTTCACATAAAGCCCGTCTACGTCAAGGAAGCAAACAAAAACGAGTCTCTTCCTTCACATAAAGCCCGTCTTCGTTAAGGTTTGCTGAACGAATCCGATTCTGAGTTTGTACCCAATTTGTCAGCAAGCTCTTTCTTATCGCGTTCTTTTGAGACATACACACACCTGAAAAACCGGCATACGATACCATACATCATTTCGCTTTCTCGTTGCAACATTTGAAAAAATCTCTTTGATTGTGAATAGTCCGCGGAAATGATGGCAATTATAATGAGCAGGGGGTGGAGCAGATGGATCGGAGTGCCCTGAGACATGAACCGGAAATGTGCATTGTTTGTGAGAAATTGAAACATAACGGCATCCATCTTTATACATCATTTATCTGCAGTGACTGCGAAAAGGAAATGGTCCGTACCGATACGGGAGATCCGCGTTATTCCTATTTTGTCCGACAGTTGAAAGCAGTTCAAAGCCCAAAATGTATACATGACCAAGCATATTAAAACAGGCTTGGTTATTTTTTTGTTCTGCCCGTGTAAATGCTACTCTATGAAAAGATACTCAGACAATCGGAAAAACTTCAATCACCCATTTCCTGCCCGCTTTTACCCGTTTATAGTAAAATAGAATAAGTAAACTCGGGGCCGGTTTTTACAGGCGGCTCCGTATGATAAGGGGTACGGAGATGGATCAAAATCGAATGCCATTATTTGAAGCGCTATGCCGCTATCAACATAAAAATCCCGTTTCGTTCCACGTGCCGGGGCATAAAAACGGCTTGTTGATTGAGCCGTTGTTAAAAGAAAGCGCGTCTTTTTTACAATATGATGCAACAGAATTGTCCGGGCTGGATGATTTGCACCATGCTGAAGGAGCCATTCAAGAAGCACAGGATTTGCTGGCTGCTTATTACGGCAGTGAAAAGAGCTATTTTCTCGTAAACGGAAGCACCGTTGGCAACCTCGCCATGATCCTTTCTGTATGCCGGCCGGGGGATCGTGTGCTTGTGGACCGGAACTGCCATCAATCGGTTTTGCATGCCCTCAGGCTTGCCAGGGCAAATCCGGTTTTTGTTTTTCCTGAAATCGATAAGGAACGCCAAATGCCGGCAGGATTTTCAGAAAGATTATTTGTACAGGCGTTCAGGAAATACCGGGACGTGAAAGCGTGTATTTTGACTTATCCGACTTATTATGGCATCACCTACGATTTGCGGGCTGTGGCTGACATCGCACATCAAAACGGCGCTTATGTGTTGGTGGATGAAGCCCATGGTGCGCATTTTCAGATTGGCTCCCCGTTTCCGGAGACGGCGCTTCACCAGGGGGCAGATGCCGCTGTCCAGTCTGCCCATAAGATGCTGCCGGCTATGACAATGGGGTCTTTTTTACATATCCGTGCGCCGCATTTTCCGTTTGAAAGACTTGGATTCTATTTATCGGCACTGCAATCGAGCAGCCCGTCGTATCCCATTATGATGTCGCTCGATTACGCAAGGTGGTATGCCGCCAATTTCAGCCGTGAAGATATCTGCTATACCCTGACACAAAGGGAGCAATTTTCCGCGCGGCTCAGCAAGATGTTAAAATGGGAGAAAAAGGAGGGGCAGGATCCGCTGAAATTGCTGGCGACATTTCCCGGCCTCTCCGGGTTCAAACTTCAGTCCGTGCTTGAAGGTGCCGGTGTGTACACAGAAATGGCGGATTTACAACGGGTTGTCTTTGTGCTGCCGCTTTTAAAAAACGGTATGCCTTTTCCGTATGAGGATGCTGCCGGGCGGATCGAAGCAGCACTGTCCGGAGTATCTCCACAAGCCGAGAATGAATCCCTGCTGAAACGGGTGGAGCAAAAACAGGCGTCCGGATATAGCCGGATGGAAACAGCAGGCTTGGACGTCCTGCATGGGTTAACGGAACTCCACCTTGCTTATGATGAAATGGAAGAAAAAGAGGTAGAATGGGTATCATTTGCAGAAGCGAAGGGGCGGATTGCGGCAAAAATGGTTACGCCGTATCCGCCCGGTGTGCCGCTTCTTGTGCCGGGTGAACAGGTTAGAGACGCCCATATTTACCAAATCCAACAACTGCGCGCTTGCGGGGCAAGGTTTCACGCGGATGCTCCGTTTTTTGAAAACAGGCTGGCAGTTTATAAATAGAGAGGGAGAGAACATGAAAGGAATTTTTATTACAGCAGAAGGACCGGAGGGTGCGGGGAAAACGACCATTACCGGGATGATTGCCGCACACTTAAAGGAAAACGGCTATCCCGTTGTGTTGACGCGGGAACCCGGGGGCATTAAAATTGCCGAGCAGATTCGGCACATCATTTTGAACCCGGAAAATACGGAAATGGATGCGCGGACGGAAGCTTTGCTGTATGCGGCAAGCCGTCGCCAGCATCTTGCAGAGAAGGTCTTGCCGGCACTAGAACAGGGGCGCATTGTCCTGTGTGACCGGTTTATTGACAGTTCGCTCGCGTACCAGGGCTATGCGCGAGGAATCGGGATAGAGGAAGTATACCGGATCAATCAGTTTGCAACGGGCGGGCTGCTGCCGGATTTGACGCTCTATTTTGATGTAGAAGCAGAGACAGGCCTCAGCCGGATTGCCAAAAATCACAACCGTGAAGTAAACCGCCTTGATCTGGAAGCCATCGACTTCCATAGAAAGGTAAGAGAAGGGTTCCAAATATTGTTGAAACGGTTTCCGGAGAGAATACATGCCATTGATGCCAATAAAGAGGTAGAATATATATATCATACCGCTTTGCAAAAAGTGCTGGACGCCATTTTCCGACATTACGGGAAAAATTTCCCCGGATAAAAGGAAATTCACATACAGGAGCAGAATTTCATATATAACGGTAAATGGAAGATGATATAATGAGGGATAAATATACGGTTGAAAATTCAGGAGGGGAAAAAATGAAACTGATCGTCGCAGTCGTACAGGACCAGGACAGCAACCGGTTGATGAAAGCCATGGTTGATCATAATTTTCGTGTGACAAAACTTGCATCAACAGGCGGGTTTTTAAAATCAGGCAATACGACTTTTCTGATTGGGACGGAAGAAATTCGTGTCAATAAAGCGCTGCAGGTCATTAAGGAAAATTGCAAATCGAGGGAACAGTTTATTACCCCGGTTTCACCGATGGGCGGAAATGCCGACAGCTACATCCCGTATCCGGTCGAAATCGAAGTGGGGGGCGCGACAGTATTTGTCCTGCCAGTAGATGAATTTCACCAGTTTTAACGGGGGAATAAGGGATTGAAAATACAACAGGATTTGCGTATTGGTTTGGACAAAACGGCCCGCGAAGCAAAAAGCATGGTAACGGGCACAACAAATTTTGCCGAAATGATGGACACAAGCAGGGAAAAGCTGCAAATGAATGAATTTCACCAGCTATTGTCGCAAATTGACGAAGCCGGCAGCCGACTTGCCCGTTCGCGCAATCTTAAAGATTTGTCCAAATTCAAGTCGCTTGTAAAACAATTTGTGAAGCAAACTGTCGAATACGGGATGAAAAATAAACAGTCACAAAGCTTCGACCGGTTCGGGGAAAGCCGCAAATTGAATATAGTGGAAACCATAGACAAAAAACTGGCGGATCTTACCGACGCCTGTCTCAGAAAAGAGCAGCCCGCTCTCGATATACTGGGGAAAATCGGCGAGGTAAAAGGTTTGCTGATTAATTTATATACTTAAGAGAGTGGAAGAAGCCATGACATGGGAAGCATTTGAAAGTATTCAGCCTGTTGCAGCAACTTTGCTGAAACACAGCATCAGGCGCAGCCGGATGGCGCATGCTTATTTATTTGAAGGCGGACGCGGCACAGGGAAAAAAGAAGCTGCACAGCTACTGGCGAAAACATTATTTTGCCTGCAGCCTGTGGATGATTTTTTCCCATGCGAAAGCTGTTCGAATTGCTTAAGAATCAGCCACGGCACCCATCCTGACGTTCATCTGGTTGAACCGGACGGCCTTTCGATCAAGAAGGAGCAGATTAAAGCGTTGCAGCAGGAGTTTTCCAAACGGGCAGTGGAGTCGAAACGGAAACTGTATATGATTGTAGACGCTGAAAAAATGTCAACAGGCGCCGCCAACAGCCTGCTGAAGTTTCTGGAAGAGCCGAATCCTGGTACGACGGCTGTGCTGATGACAACCCAGCTGCACCGGATCCTGCCGACCATTTTATCCCGCTGCCAGGTTGTTTCATTCAAGCCGGTCCCACCCGCCATACTGAAAAAACAGCTGATTGAAAACGGGGTCAGCCCCGATTTGGCCCCGCTTCTTTCCCATATGACAAGCCACTTGGAAGAAGCGCTTGATTTAAGCAAAGATGAGTGGTTTGCACAAGCCCGAAAAATCGTGTTAAAATTGTATACAACCCTTTCAAAATCACCTTCCCACGCAATGGTTTTTTTGCAGGAAGCGTGGTTTGGGCATTTTAAAGAAAAAAATCAACTGGATCTCGGGTTGGATCTGTTGATATGGATTTATAAAGATCTTCTTTCCATCCATCTGGGAAAACAGGAAGATGTCGTTTATCCCGATCAGCTAAACCGTCTTTCTGCAGATATTCTTTCCTGCTCCCCGCGTTCTCTGGCTGAAAAACTGGCAGCCATTCTTGATGCAAAAAAGAAATTGGGTGCCAATGTCAATCAACAGCTGCTCATGGAACAGCTTGTTTTAAATTTGCAGGGGGGAACGGCCTTTGTTTAACGTAGTAGGAATCCGGTTTAAAAAAGCCGGCAAAGTATATTATTTCGACCCAGGCGATTTTCCCGTTAAAAAAAATGATGCCGTCATCGTCGAAACTGCGCGCGGCATTGAGTATGGCTTTGTTGTGACAAATCCCAAAGTTGTCGGGGAACATGATGTCGTGTTGCCGCTGAAAAAAATCATCCGGATTGCCGACCAGAAAGATCATATGACAGTGGATGAAAATAAAGCGGCAGCAAAAGAAGCATATGGGATTTGCATGAAAAAAATTGCGGAACACCAGCTTGAGATGAAGTTGGTGGATGTGGAGTATACATTTGACCGGAATAAGATTATTTTTTATTTTACCGCTGACGGGCGTGTCGATTTCCGGGAGCTCGTAAAAGATTTGGCGTCCATTTTCCGGACAAGGATCGAACTCCGCCAAATCGGGGTGCGGGATGAAGCCAAAATGCTTGGCGGCATCGGTCCTTGCGGCAGGATGCTATGCTGTTCCACGTTTTTGGGTGATTTTGAGCCGGTATCGATCAAAATGGCAAAAGACCAGAATTTGTCATTAAATCCGGCGAAAATTTCTGGGCTTTGCGGACGTCTCATGTGCTGCCTGAAATATGAGAATGATGAATATGAAGCGGTAAAAGAAGCGTTTCCGGATGTCGGGGAAATGGTGAAAACGCCTTACGGAACCGGAAAAGTGACCGGCCTGAACATTTTGGAACGCGTTTTGCAAATTGAATTACAAAGCCAGGGGCGTACGATTGAGTATACGATGGAAGAATTTTTAAGTGCGGATGTTGTGTCAATTCAATCCACGGATTAATGAGGTGGAGAACTGATGGATAGGAAAGAATTATTTGAGGCGATACAGCAAATGGAAGTGCAGATCGGGGCGCTCCAGGAAAAGTTGGGGGAACTGAAACGGGATTTNACGGAAGTCATTGAAGAAAACAGCATTTTGAAAATNCAGAATGACTATTTCAGGCGCCAGTTGCAGCCCGAATCCGGCGGGGAAGGCACAGATTCGCATGAGGAACCGGCCGAGATTGTCCGGAAAATCAAGGAAAAGGGCGTGCCGCAGACGCTTCTTGATATCGGCGAAGGGTACGACAATCTGGCCCGCCTTTATCAGGAAGGCTTCCATATTTGCAATGTCCATTTCGGCAGCCCACGCAACGGGGAAGATTGCCTGTTCTGCCTTTCCTTTTTGAACAAGAAGTAACGAACGGTCCAAGATGAAAAGCCTTCCTTTTACCGGGAAGGCTGTTTTATGCAGCCGTTGTTTTTGGAGGCTACAGGGTATGGTGACATTATCAGGAGACGAACGATTGGATTATTTGCTTGCGGAAAATTTAAGGATTGTGCAAAGCCCGTCCGTGTTTGCTTTTTCATTGGATGCGGTGCTCCTGGCAAAGTTTGCATGGCTGCCGATCCAAAAAGGGAAAGTGCTTGATTTGTGCACGGGGAACGGGGTAATCCCGCTTTTATTAAGCAACCGTACGAAAGCGGAGATTACCGGGGTCGAAATTCAGGAACGCCTCTCGGATATGGCAAAAAGAAGCGTCGCTTATAACGGGCTTGAGGACAGGATCCGGATCATTCACGGCGATTTGAAGGAGATGCCGGATGTGCTCGGCTGCAGCAAATTTGACGTGGTAACGTGCAATCCGCCTTATTTTTCTTCGCAGACGAAGAATATTCAAAATGAAAATGAGCATTTTGCGATTGCCCGCCATGAAATTTTTTGTACATTGGAAGATGTCGTAAAAGTCAGCAGCAGGATGCTCAAGCAGGGCGGCAAAGCGGCGTTTGTGCACCGCCCGGGACGTCTGGTCGACTTGATTACGTTGATGAAAAAACACCGTCTCGAACCAAAACGGCTCCGGTTTGTTTATCCGAAAGCAGGCAAAGAAGCGAATACGATTCTGGTGGAAGGCATAAAAGACGGAAAACCGGATTTAAAGATTCTCCCACCGTTGTTCGTGTACGGGCAGGATGGCGAATATACGGAAGAAGTGAAAGAATTGCTGTATGGAAACAAAAACTAAATCATATTTTTACGTGCTCCTATGCTGTGACGGCAGTTTTTACGGCGGGTATACCGTTGATTTAAAACGGCGCTTCCGCGAACACAGCGAGGGCCGGGGCGCCAAGTATACGCGAACGCGGACACCGGTCAAGCTTTTGTATTTTCAGGAATATGCGACAAAAAGCGAGGCCATGAAAGCGGAATATGCTTTTAAAAAGCTTTCACGCCGGGAAAAAGAGCGATTTTTGGAGAAGGCAGGTGTCGACCTTGCACAGGCAGCAAAGTTTCCAGGATGAAAAAAATAAAGGGATTCTCTATTTGGTCCCGACCCCGATTGGCAATCTGGAAGATATGACATTCCGGGCGGTGCGCATTTTAAAAGAAGCCGATTTGATTGCTGCTGAAGATACGCGAAACAGCAAAAAGTTGTGCAGCTACTTCGATATTCACACGCCACTTGTAAGCCATCACGAACATAATAAAGAAGCAAGCACACGTGATTTAATCATGAGGCTCACGCGCGGCGAAAAGATTGCCCTTGTAAGCGACGCAGGCATGCCGTGCATTTCGGATCCGGGTTATGAGCTTGCCACTGCCTGCATTCGCGAAGGGATCCCTGTTGTGCCGCTTCCAGGCGCAAACGCGGCACTTACGGCGTTAATTGCTTCTGGGATTGCACCGCAGCCGTTTACGTTTTACGGTTTTCTGCCACGGGAAAAGCAGGAAAAGCGGGCGGCACTGGAACGGCTCGCAAAAATTCCGTCCACTTTCATTTTGTATGAAGCACCGCACCGGCTGAAACATACGCTGCAAATGATGGCGGAAGTGCTGGGTGAGCGACAAATTTCCATCAGCCGTGAGCTGACGAAAAAATTTGAGGAATTTTTGCGGGGGACGATTCAAGAAGCGGTGGAATGGGTCGAAAACAATGAAGTGCGCGGCGAGTTCTGCCTGGTTGTGGAAGGTAGCCCTGAAACAGGGGAAGAAGACGACGATTTCTGGTGGACGGCGCTATCCGTTAAGGAGCATGTGGAAGCCTATATGCAGCAAAAACAGCTGCCGGCAAAAGAAGCGATCAAGCTTGCGGCTAAAGACCGGAAACTGCCAAAAAGGGAAGTCTACCAAATCTATCACGAACTGTGAATCAAAAACCTAGGGAGGATATTTGGCAACAAAGATCTGTCCAAGGCTTAAAAAAACCCCGCGTTTCAGCGGGGTTCCGGTTCCGGCTCAGGTTTGGATGCGAATGGATCTGCTTCGTCTTTTGCCTGTTCATTTTCAGCCGGTTGATCTTCCAAATGAAAATTTTCTTTAATTTCTTGCATCAGCAATTCTGCGCCTTCACGGCTTAAAACAATTTTTCCGCCTGCCAGCTGGAGATTGTCATCCGAGACTTCCCCTGTAACGAGACAGGTCATATTGGGCTTGTACTTTTTCAAAATGATCTTGTCATCATCGACATAAATCTCCAATGCATCTTTTTCAGCAATGCCAAGATTTCTCCGCAATTCAATTGGAATGACAACACGGCCGAGCTCGTCGACTTTCCGTACAATGCCTGTTGATTTCATTAACGTTTTCCTCCCTTAAAGTAAATGTGAACCTGTACAAAACCCTGATACAAAACCCGGTTGCACAAATGCTGACCTTCTATATCTATCGAAAACTGGCGAATACCCCTTAATCTTCAAAAACTATACAACCTATCTAATTGTATTATAGAAGATAAATTGGAATAAAAAAACAAATTTGTTTAAAATATTTTTCGACAAGGATAAAAGTCACGGCTCTTGCATCGGTTAAACCGGCGGAATGCCGTCTATAATGGATAATGCGCTGTACCGGGCGCCATAAAGATGCAATGCATCCTTTTGATGCGGTATACTGAACATATGGGCCTTTTTTTCAAAAATCCACGTTTTTGCTTATTTTCACGAAAAGTTTTATACTTATTGTTTAGAAGTTCTAAGCAGCGCGCGAAATGTGCAAAAGAAATGTCTAATGTTATCGAAAGGTGGAGGCTGGTTTGGAAGAGAAACGGAAAACTTTTTATATCACAACGCCGATCTATTATCCGAGCGGAAATTTACATATCGGCCATGCCTATACAACCGTTGCAGGCGATGCGATGGCCCGTTATAAAAGGCTGCGCGGGTTTGACGTCATGTTCCTGACCGGCACGGATGAGCACGGCCAGAAAATCCAACGCAAAGCAAAGGAAAAAGGCGTGACACCGCAGCAATATGTCGACGAAATTGTCGCCGGCATCCAGGATCTATGGAAAAAACTCGAAATATCCAATGATGATTTTATTCGCACGACCCAGGACCGCCACAAAAAGGCAGTGGAAAAGATTTTCAAGAAGCTGCTTGACCAAGGCGATATTTATTTGGGAGAGTACGAAGGCTGGTACTGTACGCCTTGTGAATCCTTCTTCACGGAACGCCAGCTTGTGGACGGCAAATGCCCGGACTGCGGCAGACCAGTAGAAAAAGTAAAAGAGGAATCGTACTTTTTCAAAATGGGGAAATATGTCGACCGGCTTTTGCAATACTATGAGGAAAATCCGGATTTCATTCAACCGGAAAGCCGGAAAAATGAAATGATCAATAACTTCATCAAACCGGGGCTTGAGGATCTTGCTGTATCGCGGACAACGTTTGACTGGGGGATAAAAGTGCCCGGGGANCCGAAACATGTCATCTATGTCTGGATTGATGCCCTGACTAACTATATTACAGCACTCGGTTACGGTAGNGATGACGATTCGAACTACCGGAAATACTGGCCGGCTGACGTCCATCTTGTTGGCAAGGAAATCGTTCGTTTCCATACGATTTACTGGCCGATTATGCTGATGGCGCTTGGCCTTCCGCTGCCGAAAAAAGTATTTGCACACGGCTGGCTCCTTATGAAAGACGGAAAAATGTCGAAATCAAAAGGGAATGTCATTGACCCGGTTACTTTGATTGATCGCTACGGGCTCGACGCACTCCGCTATTATTTGCTGCGTGAAGTGCCGTTTGGGGCGGATGGCATTTTTACGCCGGAAGGGTTTGTGGAACGGATCAATTTTGACCTCGCCAATGATCTGGGCAATCTGCTGAACCGTACGATTGCGATGATGAACCAGTATTTTGACGGTGTCATTCCAACGTTTGCCGGTTCGCACAATCCGTATTCCATCCAGCTTGTGACCGCATATAAAGAGGCTGTGAAAAAATACGAAGATGCGATGGAAAACATGCAGTTCTCGGTTGCACTCGCTTCTTTATGGGAATTTGTCAGCCGTACAAACAAATATATTGATGAAACAACTCCGTGGACATTGGCAAAAGATGAAACCAAACGGGCGGATCTTGCCGAAGTGATGGTCCATTTGGCGGAGTCGCTGCGCCATATCGCCATCCTTTTACAGCCGTTTTTGACATCAACGCCAAAGAAAATTTTTGACCAGCTGAACATTACGGATGAGAGCTTGCATACATGGGAAAGCCTGTCCTTATTCGGCAGCATTCCGGAAGGCACAAAGGTTGTGAAAAAAGGCAAGCCGATTTTCCCGCGTCTCGATATGGAAAAAGAAATTCAGTTTATCAAATCGCAAATGCAAGGTGCGGCTCCGAAAAAAGAAGAAACGAAAGAAGAAAAAGCGAAAGCGGAAGACACAAAAGCCGGGATCACGATCGATGATTTCGCAAAAGTGGAATTACGTGTCGCAAAAGTAACCGCTTGTGAGCCGGTAAAAAAAGCCGACAAACTGTTGAAACTGCAGCTTGACCTTGGAGATGAACAGCGCCAGGTTGTTTCCGGCATTGCGGAATATTACAAACCGGAAGAACTGGTCGGGCGCAGAGTCATTGTCGTGGCCAATCTGAAACCTGTCAAATTGCGCGGTGAATGGTCACAAGGCATGATTCTCGCAGGCGAAAAAGACGGGATGTTGTCATTGGCAACCGTCGATGAAAGTCTGCCGCTCGGCGCGATTGTCAAATAAAGGGACACAGATGCGATGAAAAACATAGAGATGTTTCACGTGGAACAAATTTCGACGGATCTCTCTATGTTTTTCTTTTACTTTTCAGGAAAAATAGATGTTTTTCCCGATCATATGTGAAAACAAACGTGAAGAATTTGAGGTGAAAAAGATGTTATTTGATACCCATGTGCATATCAATGATGAAGCGTTCAAAGACGATTTAGAAGCCACCATCGCGCGAGCACGGGAAGCCGGTGTGGAAAAGATGACGGTCGTCGGGTTTGACAGGCCGACCATCCAAAAAGCGATGGCGCTGATTGACCAATACCCGTTTCTGTATGCAGCGATCGGCTGGCACCCGGTTGATGCGATTGACATGAAAGATGAAGACCTGGACTGGATTGAATCTCTTGCCCATCATCCGAAAGTGGTGGCGATCGGCGAAATCGGGCTGGACTATCATTGGGATAAATCGCCGAAAGAGGTACAGCAGGAAGTGTTCAGGCGGCAAATCCGGCTCGCCAAAAAGCTTGATTTGCCCATTATTATCCATAACCGGGAAGCGACAGAAGACTGTGTGCAAATTTTAAAAGAGGAAAATGCACAGGAAGCAGGCGGCATTATGCACTGTTTCAGCGGCAGCCCGGAAACGGCGAAAGAATGCATCAAAATGAATTTCTACATTTCACTTGGCGGCCCGGTGACGTTTAAAAATGCAAAAAAACCGAAAGAAGTAGCTGCCGAGGTCCCGCTTGAAAAGCTTTTGGTTGAGACGGACTGCCCTTATCTTGCCCCGCATCCGTACCGCGGGAAACGCAATGAGCCGGCATATGTGAAACTGGTCGCTGAGCAGATTGCGGAAATTAAAGGCATTCCTTTTGAAAAAGTTGCCGAACAGACGATGTTAAATGCAGAAAAATTGTTTAGAATAAAAGATCATGCATAGAAAGCGAGTTTTATCCGCATGGCAAAATTAAAAGAGGTTATTGTCGTGGAAGGCAAAGACGACACAGCGGCCATTAAGCGGGCGCTCGATGCCGACACGATTGAAACAAACGGGTCGGCCATTTCGGAAAGTACGATTGAAAAAATCCGCCTTGCCCAGGAAAAAAGGGGCGCCATCATTTTCACCGATCCTGATTTTCCCGGCGAAAAAATCCGCAAAACGATCGCGGAAAAAGTGCCCGGCTGCAAACACGCATTTTTGGCCAAACAGGAGGCACGGGCGCCCGAGGACCGGGGAATCGGGGTTGAACATGCCCACCCTGCGGCGATCCGGCAAGCGCTACGGGAGGCGCATCAAATGGAGGAAGCCGTGCCGGAAGTCATCACAAGGGATGATTTAATGGCTGCCGGTCTGATTGCCGGCCCGCTGGCGAAACAAAGAAGGGCAAGAATCGGGGAACTTTTAAAAATCGGATACACGAACGGCAAGCAGCTCCATAAGCGGCTGATGGTGTTCCAAATCGATAAAGAAACGTTCCGGGATGCTCTGATGAAAGTGTTACAGGAGGAATCAACTTGCAAAAAGACATTGCCACCCCCATCCGGACAAAAGCGATTTTAAACCGGTACGGATTTTCGTTTAAAAAAAGCCTGGGCCAAAATTTTTTAATTGACCCGAACATTCTGCGGAATATTACGGATACGGCGGATTTAACGGAAGAGTCCGGCGTTGTTGAAATCGGTCCCGGCATTGGTGCGCTCACGGAACATCTCGCCCGCCGCAGCAAAAAAGTCGTGGCCTTTGAAATCGACAAAAGGCTTGCCCCGATCCTGAAAGATACGCTGGCGCCGTACCCGAATGTAAACGTGATCTATGAAGACGTGTTAAAGGCCGATGTTGGAAAAGTGCTGGAAACGGAATTTGCCGGCATAAACGATATCATGGTTGTCGCCAATCTGCCGTATTACGTGACGACCCCGATCATATTAAAATTTGTCACCGGCCTGTATCCGATCCGCGGCATGGTCGTGATGCTGCAAAAAGAAGTGGCCGACCGGATTTCGGCGGTTCCCGGCACGAAAAACTACGGCACGCTTTCCATTGCCATCCAGTATTATATGACGGCGGAAGTGGCGATGATTGTGCCGAAAACGGTCTTTATGCCGCAGCCGAATGTGGATTCCGCCGTGGTAAAGCTTGTGAAAAGGGACAAACCGAAAGTCGAGGTTAAAGATGAAGCGTTCTTTTTTCAGGTGGCAAAAGCTTCCTTTGCCCAGCGGCGGAAAACCTTGATCAATAATTTGACTGCCGGCCTTCCCGGCGGAAAAGACAAGAAAGAGACACTCCTTTCGATACTCGGGGAGCTTGGAATTGAACCGTCAAGAAGGGGAGAAACGCTCAGCCTCGAGGAATTTGCCGCATTAAGCAATGCCTTGTTTCCCATTTTTCACACATCATCCTAAATATTGCATCAGCCGGGGGAGCGCTTCCCCCGGCTTTTTCACCATTTCCGAAGGCCGTGCATATATAGTGTTATGCAGGCGAGAGATGGATACAAATGGAGTTGACGGCAATGGAAGCAAGGCTCAACGCAATTGTTGGAAGGAAGTCTTACAATTGTGATATTTTATTCCGGGTCATTGATATACAGGAGCAGAACGGGCGGAAAGTGGCTGTTTTGTACGGGGAGGACGTCCGGCTGATCGCGGATGCCCCGTTTGAAGACCTAGTCACCCTTGGCCCTGCGGAAAGATCAAAAATTACGCAGGCATTTCGTTCGTTGGAAGAACAGTCATTCGAACTGTTTAAACAAGATATCGAACTGATGAAGGAAAAACGCGAGTACGAGGCCACCCATGGCTATAAAGAGGAACTGAGTTATTTCCAGCTACCGGGAAGGGTTTTGCATTTGGACGGCGATCCCCATTATTTAAAAAAATGCATGAACTTGTATGAAAAAATCGGCGTGACAGTTTACGGTGTCCATTGTTACGAAAAAGAAATGCCGGTTCGCATCCATGCGCTGCTTGACCAATACCGGCCGAATATTCTGGTGATTACCGGCCATGATGCCTATTCCAAATCAAAGGGGAAAAAAGCAGATTTAAATGCATACCGTCATTCAAAATCTTTTGTCAGAACCGTGATGGAGGCAAGAAAAAAGGTGCCGAATTTGGATCAGCTCGTCATTTTTGCAGGCGCATGCCAGTCCCATTTTGAATCGCTCATCCAGGCCGGCGCCAATTTTGCCAGTTCTCCGCTCCGGGTGAATATTCATGCGCTTGATCCGGTCTATATTGTGGCCAAGATCTGTTACACCTCGTTTATGGAACAAGTGAATGTTTGGGATGTGCTCCGCAATACACTGACAGGGCAAAAAGGACTGGGAGGCGTGGAAACAAAGGGCGTGCTGCGGACCGGGATGCCGTATAAGCCAATGGATGAGGACTGACGGGGCCCCACCCGGTTCCTTAAAAATGGGCCGGGCTGCAGAATTTTACATAATTCGATTGCATTTGGCATATCCTATTGATAAGAATATGGGCCTGGATCAGTGGTACATTTCCCCAAGGCAGCCCCATACACGGAACATGCAAACCTTCACCTTGGAAAAACGGCAGGGAAGCAATGAAAAATGGTTGACAGACCGGCTTGATCACTGATAAAATATATGTTTTATTTGACCGGAAGCGCAAGCTGTGTTATAATTGAGACTAGTGAGGTGGAGCGAAATGCCAAAAACGTTAACAGACATTAAAAGATCCTTGGATTCAAACTTGGGAAAAAGATTAATGTTAAGAGCCAATGGTGGCAGGAGAAAGACGATTGAACGTTCCGGTGTTTTGGCAGAAACTTACCCAGCGGTTTTTGTCATCGAATTAGACCAGGAGGAAAATGCTTTTGAACGTGTTTCCTACAGCTATGCAGATGTCCTGACAGAAACAGTACAGCTTGTTTTTATGGATAAACAACAAGAGGTTTGATGAGCGGCAGCAGACATATGTTTGCTGTTTTCTATTTTATAGGCGGTAGCGGGAATGATCCTGCTGCTGCTTTTTTCATATTCTAACCTTGTTTCGTACATACTACAAAGAGGCGCATGCAGGGATATAACAACCAAATGAAAGGGAAGGCGGGGATTTTTTTGCCTTTCCCGTCAAAGGGGGAAATTTATCTAATGGGCCGAAGAAGAGGGATTATGTCTGAACGTTTTAAAGAAGAACTGGCGAAAGACCTCGGCTTTTATGATGTCGTCCAAGAAGAAGGTTGGGGCGGCATCAAAGCCCGGGATGCCGGGAATATGGTAAAGCGTGCCATTGAACTGGCTGAAGAGCACCTTGCTTCGGAAAAACAATCGGGCAACTCCTGACAATCTTTGCGACTACTGCATGGCGCCGGGCCGGGGAATTTCCCCGGCTTTTTGCATATTCGAATGTTCGTCCTTTGAACAAGTTGGCGGCTTTACCACAATTTCCACAGCTTTTGCATATTTTGGATGATGCATGAGGCAATATTTCGATTTTTATTGTTCTACGAAATTTGCGTTTTGATGTAAATATTTGCTGGGCGTTATGTTAGAATAAGAAAAATGAAGCAGGAAATACGGCTGGATTGGATGTTGGAAGTAGGTGAAGGATTTGAAGTTGTTGGTCAAGGCACCGGCAAAAATTAATTTATCGCTCGATGTGCTTGGCAAACGGGAGGATGGCTATCATGAGGTGGAAATGGTCATGACAACCATTGACCTTGCAGATCATATCGAGCTCTCGGAGCGGCACGATCAGGAGATTAAAATTGTGTCGCAAAACCGGTTTGTGCCGGATGATGAGAGAAATTTGGCGTACCAGGCTGCAAGGCTTCTGAAAACGCGGTGCGGCGTCAGGCAGGGGGTCGAGATTGCGATTGACAAAGTCATTCCAGTGGCTGCCGGGCTGGCGGGGGGCAGCAGTGATGCGGCAGCTACTCTCCGCGGCCTGAATACGCTCTGGAATCTCGGCCTTTCCTTAGATGAACTTGCAACACTCGGCGCCGAAATCGGGTCGGATGTCTCGTTTTGCGTATACGGCGGCACTGCGCTCGCAAAAGGAAGGGGAGAAAATATTACAAAGCTGCCAGCACCGCCAAACTGCTGGGTCATTTTGGCGAAACCGTCCATCGGCGTGTCGACAGCAGAAATTTACCGCCAACTGGACTTAAATGAAGTGGTGCATCCAGATATTCCCGGCATGATCGCTGCCCTCTATACCCGTGATTATGCCGGCATATGCAAGCATGCGGGAAATGTGCTGGAAAGTGTCACATTAAAGGCATACCCGCAAGTGGCGCAAATCAAAAAACAGATGCAGCGTTTCGGAGCGGATCTCGTTTTAATGAGCGGAAGCGGCCCGACAGTATTCGGGCTTGTGCGGCACGATTCGCGGCTGCAGCGGATTTATAACGGCCTCCGGGGATTTTGCGGCCAGGTATTTGCTGTCAGAATGATTGGAGAACGCGAACAATTTTAAATATAAAATAGTGATTGTACGGATTTTTGTTTTCAAAAAGAAAAAAATGCGGTATATTAATGTTATTGAATCCGTGTTTCCGGAGCCGCCGTGCGATTTGGTACGAAGAAGAGCGGGACCGGCATTTTTGACAGACCGGATTGTGACGGGGGTTTTTGACGTGAAATTTCGGCGAAGTGAACGTCTTGTAGATATGACACATTATTTGTTGGAAAAACCAAGGATTCTCGTTTCCCTCAGTTTTTTTGCCGATCGTTATCAGTCTGCAAAATCTTCCATCAGTGAAGATTTGACGATTATCAAAGAAACATTCGAGAAAAGGGGCATTGGGACTTTGCAGACGGTTCCCGGCGCGGCGGGTGGCGTTAAATTTATTTCGCGCACAGACAGGGCGGAAGCAAAAGAGGCCATCAGCGAACTTTGCACGCTGATGGAGAATCCGGACCGGCTTTTGCCGGGCGGTTATTTGTATATGACAGACCTGATCGGCAGCCCGCAGGTCGTCAGCAAAGTCGGGAAGCTTTTGGCAACCGCATTTGCGGACAGGGAGATTGACACGATTATGACGGTCGCGACAAAAGGAATCCCGATTGCAATGGCAACAGCGGCTTATTTAAATGTTCCGGTTGTGATTGTCCGCAATGACAGCAAGGTGACGGAAGGACCGACTGTCAGCATTAACTATGTTTCCGGATCGCAGAAACGGATCCAGACGATGGTCCTCTCGAAAAGGAGCCTGCGGGAAGGCGCAAACGTTTTAATTGTCGATGATTTTATGAAAGCAGGCGGAACGATTAACGGCATGATCAACTTGCTGAAAGAATTCGATGCTTCCGTTTCGGGCATCGGCGTTTTGGTTGAATCGGAAGACACGAAAGAACGGCTTGTCGATGATTATGTGTCGCTTGTGAAATTAAGGGATGTCGATGTCCGCAGTCAGCAGATCAAAGTAGTGGAAGGGAATTATTTTTCAAAAGTCAGCTTGTTCGGAGGGGATTAAAGGAATGAAAACCATCTCAACAAATCAGGCGCCTGCGGCAATCGGGCCGTATGCACAGGGCGTTGTAGCAGGAAATTTATTTTTCAGTTCGGGGCAGATTCCGCTAAGACCGGACGGCACGCTTGTGGAAGGCAGCATTGAAGCGCAGGCCCGCCAGGTAATGGAAAATTTAAAAGCGGTGCTTGAGGCAGCCGGGGCCTCTTTTGATACGGTTGTCAAAACGACAGTTTTTATTCAAAACATGGACGATTTTGCCAAAATAAACGATGTCTATGGCTCCTATTTTACGGACCATAAACCGGCGCGTTCCTGCGTTGAAGTGGCAAGGCTTCCGAAAAATGCCGGCGTCGAAATTGAAGTGATTGCGCTTATTCCGTGATCTTTATGCGCTTCCATTTTTTCACCTTATGAAAAATTTTAGAATTTTTTCCTGAAAAAGAAGGAAATTTTAAAAGGGTGTTGAATAATAAAGATGATCCTAAATCTTTTGAGGTGGTGAAAGAATGGAAGTGACGGATGTAAGGCTGCGCCGTGTCCATACGGAGGGCAGGATGAGGGCGATTGCGTCAATTACCATGGACAACGAATTTGTCATTCACGATATCCGGGTGATTGATGGCAACAATGGCTTGTTTGTTGCAATGCCGAGCAAAAGGACGCCGGATGGCGAATTCAGAGACATTGCCCATCCCATTAATTCGGGTACGCGCAGTAAGATTCATGATGCAGTCTTGTCGGAATATCACCGTTTAGGGGAATTGGACCAAGTGGAATTTGAAGAAGCTGGCGCGTCCTGATAGATTTTTGCAACAAGAGCCTACTTCAACAGTAAGGCTCTTCTTTTTTGCCCTCGTTGACCTATTTGGCAGCCTTGCACGGATAGGATTTTCACATAACCGATTAAATATTTTCATATGTATGTTAATATGGTAGAAGGAGAGGCAGCCAAATGATAAATGAGCCTGTACGGGTTATTGTTCTGGTTGTGATGGACGGGTGCTTGATAACATTACAATCAGACTCTAAGCGTACACTGGACGGAGCCAGTCTGCAACAAGCCCNTCCCCGCAGCCTAAAGATCAAGCGCAACAAAAGGATAGATGAATCAGCTCGTACAACTTCGGGTTNAACAATGAATNGTTGGTATTTATTGCTACGGAGGGGTAGTTTTGAAAACGGTTAAATTTACGATCAGCTTCTTTCTGCTNTTTACAGGCATGATGATNATTAGTGAAAGTCACGTCTTTTATCTGAATGATTTTTACACCCCATTTGATCATACGACCCTGTATTTGCAGCCGAACACAACAGAGAAAGAAATGATACACGATATCATCGATTCCGCCAACCGTAATCATGTTGAAGTGTTTACTTACGCCAGTTCCCCTCGTACTACTTTTCTTACTGAATTTGATATTTACGGAACAACCGGCGTCCAGCCATACATAAAACGTCATCTCAACATATCTGAAAAAAATACAAAAGCCTATTTCTTGAAGATATGGTGTTCCATTTTCGCCATCTGAAAAATATCAACGGAATTGATCGTTTCAATCCATTTTATCTCATTGGAAGCAAAAAAAATATTAAGTAGTTTAAAATCGATTTAATTGACAAATATGCCGGCAACTTTCCCCAAGATGGTTTTAAAAGCAACGAATTAAGGAATGAAGCCCTGCTCATATGGTTGCTCGTGATCAGTGTGATATTATTGCTAACTTTTTATGACTGCATGTTGCAGAAAAAAGAAAATATCATCCGGTTTACTTTGGGAGAAAAAATAAGCAGTATGGTTTGGAAAAATATCGTGATAGATACATGTTTCTATATATTATTATTTCTGTTAGTTTACTTTGTTCTCTCCAAACTTACATGTGTTTTCTTTATGTTTCGCCTTTCCCTGTTCATGTTTATGATTTTACTTATATTGAATGCCCTGATTTATTTCAATTTATATTTTTTCAATTTAAAGGAAGCTTTTTCTAACGCCATGGGTCCGTAAAATTATTATCCATGAATTATGTCTTAAAATTAGCAACTACGGTCATGACAATCATTATCATTTCCAGCAATATTGCTGTGGTGTATGACGCTTATCAATATTACAAACAAAAACCATTTTTTGAGCGTCATCGTGACTATTATTACACCCAACTGGATTATAAAATTACTGATAACAATAGTTCTTCCGATAATACGCTGGAAAAAAGTGCGAGTGTACAATATAAGTTCTACAAACAATTTTATGATAAATTCAACGCAANTTTATTGGCAGATATTTCAAACNTTTTACATTACCCGGGAATTTTAGCCAACAGCAATGCTTTTCACTATTTATCAAGTCAAATTACAGAATTAAGAGACAAACCATTGAAAAAAGAAATTTATTTTATTGTCCCTGCAAAACGAACCTATCAATGGAAGAAGCTTTGGCGTTAGTCGGAATAAAAAATAAAATAAATCAAAAAGTCTTTACTTTATCTGGAGGAGAACAACAAAGGGTAGCTCTGGCACGATTAATGTTAAAAAAATGCGATATCATCCTTGCCGATGAGCCGACTGGTTCTCTTGATAAGAAAAATGCAGAAGCTGTATTAGACATTTTAAAACAACTGAATAGACAGGGTAAAACCATTATACTTGTGACGCACGATGAAACATTAAAAAAACAAGGCAACAGAGTGGTGAATTTATGAAAAGGAAATTTCGATTAAAATATATTTTTATCATCGTCATTACATTGTTTGTACCTGAATTATTCATACCTGCGGGCGATGTTGTAAATTGAAGCAGAAAACCTTCATTTGTTTCTTCGTTGCCAAAGATTTAAAGCTGTTTTTTTCAATTTG
>JGI25331J36430_1000655_pt1 | contig 20938 bp, 16 predicted proteins | sample HigsolmetaAR206D_FD_36430 | JGI IMG/M metagenome (IMG submission 36430) | reverse complement strand
GAGGCTGGTCACGTTTATCCTGATTCCGGTGACAATTATATTTTTTTAGTAAAATCCTATTTTGATCCATCGCTTCCCCAAGGAATTGCTTTATCACGCAGCCGTTTCGAAGACCGTACCTTTACTTTCGGCGAAAATTTAAAAGACGGGGTCCATACGAAAGACGGAGGATTGGTTAAAATCAAGAACCATACAGAATTTGAAATTCGTTTTACCGATCCAGCCACAAAAGAATTACATCCCGGTGTTCAAAATACGATTCGAAATGGGGAAAATCTTTTTGTTCATTTCCCGGGATATCCTGACTACCGTCATATCCCCGTCATAGGGAAGGGTGTGACGTTTCAGCTGCCGGGATCTCTGGATGTGTGGGGAATGATGTGTGAGGCTGATTTAGAAGAGGTGTACCGTACCCGCTCCATTAGCTGGCGATTAGGCATACGTTTTGCTTTTTACATTTTCATCGGCGTTCTTCTCAACCAATGTATATCATTTTTCGGATTTTCGCCTTCCTGGTATGATTTGCTCCTCAATGGATTATACGGCATTTTAGCCACTTATTTGTTTTATAAAAGAGGGTTGGTGCCTATTGCTTCTCGATTAAAGCAATTAACCAATATGATGCGAAAAATTGCGGAAGGCGGCGGAGACTTAACTACCCGCTTAGATACAAGGCTTCTGATCAATGATGAAATTGGATCATTGGGACGTTGGGTCAACAATATGATAGACAGTCAGGATGAATTGATAGGAAAAGTGAAATACGCCGCATTGGACGTGGAACAAACCAATCAATTTCTGCGGGAAAAAACCGTTCTGGTTGAAAACGATTCTTTTTCGGTGATCAAGCAAATGGACGGAATGTTCGCGGCCATTCAACAGCAATTAAATGAGGTTCATGAAGCCAGAGGACAGGTGGAACAAATTCATCAAACTTTACAAGGACTGGAGCGATTATCCCAAGAACAATTGATACAAGCTCAAACTCAAGTGCAAGGCATTGATCAAAAAATGAATGATATCGTGGAAAAAGTACATAATGCCCTGAATTTAACAGATCGCTTTATGGAACTGTCCAATAATATTGGACGTATTGTCGAAACGATCAATCACATTGCTAAGCAGACCAATCTGTTGGCTCTCAACGCAGGGATTGAATCCGTAAGAGCTGGAGAATACGGACGAGGTTTTACCGTAGTGGCCAATGAAATTCGCAAGCTGGCAGACCAAACGACCGTTGCGACAGAAGAAATCAGCAAAACGTTAGAAAAAATTAAAGAAAGTTCTGTTCTCGTTCAAAATGCGATTCAAGACAGCAGCCAAGAAGTCAAAAAAGGAGCAGACTTTATTCACAATGTACAAGAAGTGTTGGAATCCATGTCACAAGCTGCCGCTTCCCATGAAGCCACAGAACAAATGAAGCAGATTATCAAGAACATTGCCGTCATTAATGAGCGAAATGCCCATACCGTCGAAAGCGTTGACGAATCGACCAAAAAAATGGTGAACTTAATCCAAGATGCACGATTCGCTTCTGAACAAAGTTCACTAGTCGTGTCTACCCTCAGAAGTTTAGTCGACAAATTCAACTTAACAGCAGAACAAACTGTCAAAAACAACGGAATCGATCATTCTCCTTCATGAACGAAATAAAAAAGCCTTCCACTTTGCGATGGAAGGCTTTTTTATGATTGCGAAAATCAGAAAGCAATCGATACAAATTTTGTTTCCAAAAATTCTTCCATACCGTGGTGGCCACCTTCGCGTCCGAGACCGCTTTGCTTAAAGCCGCCAAAAGGAGCTTGGGCAACAGACGGAAGACCGTCATTTAAACCAACGATGCCATACTCAAGTTGTTCCGTTATTTGAATGGCTTTGCTGATGTTTTCTGTAAAGACGTAAGCTGCTAAGCCGTAAGGAGTGTCATTTGCTCTTTGGATGACTTCCTCAATATTTTGGAACGTGGTGATAGGAGCGAGCGGACCAAATGTTTCTTCATTCATACAAAGCATTTCATCCGTGACATTTGTGATCACTGTCGGTTCAAAGAAGAATCCTTTGTACTGATCCGCTTTTTTGCCGCCGATCACCACTTTCCCGCCTTTTTCCACCGCATCTTCAATATGTCTTTCTACTTTTTTCACAGCGTTTTCATCAATCAGCGGGCCAATTTCGACTCCTTGATCCAATCCATTGCCCATTTTTAATTGTTGAACGGCCTCTGCCATTTTTTGAGTAAAAGATTCCACAATCTTTTCATGAACATAAATTCGGTTGGCACATACGCACGTTTGTCCGGCATTTCTAAATTTGGAGGCAATAGCTCCCGCAACCGCCTTCTCGATATTCGCGTCGTCCAATACAATAAAAGGAGCTTGACCTCCTAATTCAAGCGATACTTTTTTCACCGTATCAGCCGCACCACGCATCAAAATCTTTCCAACTTCNGTCGAACCCGTGAAAGTGATTTTTCTAACCCGCTCATCCGCCAGCCATGTTTCGCCAATTTCTTGCGGATTTCCTGTAATAATATTCAGAACGCCTTTCGGTATGCCTGCTTTTTCGGCTAATTCTGCTAATTTAAACGCTGTAAGAGGCGTCTGCTCAGCAGGCTTAACGACAACTGTACAGCCTGCCGCCAATGCCGGAGCCACTTTTCTTGTAATCATAGCAGCCGGAAAATTCCAAGGCGTGATGGCTGCCACAACCCCAACCGGCTGTTTTAGCACTAAAATTCGTTTATTTTCGTGAGAAGCTGGAATCGTCTCCCCGTAAATACGTTTTCCTTCTTCCGCATACCAAGAAATGAAACTGTTTGCATAATTTACTTCCCCGATGGCTTCTTTTAACGGCTTCCCTTGTTCTCTAGTCATGATCTCGCCAATTTCTTCTTTATGTTCATCAATTAATTGATGCCATTTATACAACAAAGCGCTTCTTTCGCCTGCTGTTTTTTTGGACCATGACAAAAAAGCATTATATGCGGCGTCCACTGCCTTCTTCGCTTCCTCTTTCCCGCCATTTGGCACGGCCGCAATCACTTCTCCATTTGCCGGGTTGATCACATCAAATGTAGGCAATTCCGTTCCGGTCCATTCACCGTCGATAAACATGGGTGCAACCTTCATCCTTGATTCCTCCTATCCCTATCATTCCGATTTTTGCAAGCGGCTTCAAATTAGTCGCATCGAAATCATGACATCCATCATTTCAGGTAATCCATGTATTCCATATTCATTCCTTTTAGATTTTTTTGAAAATTAAAAGAAAAAAATTTTCATTCATAAACAACCATTGTGTCAAGCAAAACAAAGTCCCTTCATTCATCGGCCCCTGTCTTAACAGTCTTGATGAACGTTTTACAAAAGATATTCCTGCTGTATCTTAGAGGAGGTATGGTTTCAAAAGAAAATTCACCGTAAACATGTAAAAACAAAAATCTTCATAACTGCCGAATTTCTTTACCACCTCCTTTAATCTTCTCTTTTTATCATAACACTGTAAGTTTCCATTTGGTGATTTTTTGTACTGAGAGGCGGTATAAAACAGATTCAATCGGCTGCTTCCTGTGAACGGAAATCCGATTGCTTTTATTATAACGTAGAGGCTGCCGACTTTATCGACAGCCAAAACATCTGAAACATTCATATTGTGATCTTACTATTTTTTTGGTTGAACTTTTCCTGTCCATTCCAACATGCCGCCAATCATATTGCGGACTTTGTATCCTTGCTCTTGCAAGTAATGGCAAACATTTTCGCTGCGACGTCCGGAGCGGCATATAAAAATATATTCCTTTTGTTTGTCCAGCTGATCAAGAGAATTTGGAATTTCTCCCATTGGGATGTGTTTGGCTTCGGGGATCATTCCTTCTTGTACTTCTTCTTCTTCACGAACGTCAATTAAATTGAGTTTTTCGCCCTTTTCCAGCTTTTCTCTCAATTCCTCNGGTGTAATGATTGGAATTTCTTGCATGCTGCCATCTCCTTCTGAATCAATATAATGATCTGTTGCAATGGTTTAGAGAACGGAGTTTCTGCTCAAAATTTTGGACAGTCGACGTTCTTTTTCGCACTATTCATTTGTCCCCGCCATAATGCCGTGAGTTAAGCGGACGGGGACACAACACCGGTTAATTGGCTACGATATTCACCAATTTACCCGGCACCGTAATCACTTTTCGAATCGTTTTTCCGGACAACTGTTCTTGAATCTTTTCATCGGCGAGAACGAGTTTTTCCATTTCCTCTTTGCTCGCATCCTTGGCGATGGTCCGTTTCGCGCGTACCTTGCCATTGATTTGAATGACAATTTCCACTTCGTCATCCACTAGCTTGGATTCATCGTAAGCAGGCCATGGTTCGTACGCAATAGTGTCACTGTGCCCCAATTTTTCCCACAGTTCTTCCGCAATATGAGGGGTGATCGGAGACAACAGTTTTACAAAGCCTTCAGCAAATGGTTTTGGCAAATAATCGGCTTTATACGCTTCGTTGACAAACACCATTAATTGCGAGATCGCCGTATTAAAATGGAGCTGTTCATAATCCTCCGTCACTTTCTTAACCGTTTGATGATACACTTTTTCAAGCGCATTTCCTTCTTCTTTGATCTTGCTGCTCAGCTGACCGTTTTCATCCACAAACAGTCTCCAAACACGGTCAAGGAAACGACGCGCCCCGTCAAGTCCGGTTGTACTCCATGAAATGGAGGCATCTAAAGGTCCCATAAACATTTCATAAAGACGCAACGTATCAGCGCCATGACTTTCAACGATTTCATCCGGATTGACGACATTCCCGCGCGATTTGCTCATTTTTTCATTATTTTCACCAAGAATCATTCCTTGGTTATATAACTTTTGGAACGGTTCTTTCGTCGGCACTACTCCGATGTCGTATAAGAATTTATGCCAGAAACGAGCATAAAGAAGATGGAGAACTGCGTGCTCCGCTCCGCCGATATAAATGTCAACAGGAAGCCATTCCTTTAATTTTTCAGGATCAGCCAATGCTTTTGGATTATGCGGATCTATATATCTTAAAAAGTACCAGCAGCTTCCGGCCCATTGAGGCATTGTGTTTGTTTCTCTGCGTCCTTTTTTGCCGGTTTTCGGATCCACTACATTAACCCATTCTTCGATATTGGCCAATGGCGATTCCCCTGTTCCGCTCGGTTTAACTTCTTTTGTTTTTGGAAGCATAAGCGGCAATTCCTCTTCCGGAACCGGAGTCATCGTTCCGTCTTCCCAATGGATGATCGGAATAGGTTCTCCCCAATAACGTTGGCGGCTGAACAGCCAGTCGCGCAGACGGTATGTTACTTTTTTGGATCCGACCCCTTTTTCTTCCAGCCATTCGATCATTTTGGCAATGGCTTCTTCTTTATTTAATCCGTTCAAGAAATCGGAATTGACATGCACACCATCGCCGGTATAGGCTTCTTTGTTCACATCTCCGCCGGCGACTACTTCTTTAATAGGCAGTCCAAATTTTTTAGCGAACTCGAAGTCCCTTTCGTCGTGGGCAGGAACGGCCATAATCGCTCCTGTTCCGTAGCTCATCAGTACATAATCGGCAATCCAAATAGGCATCTTTTCATTTGTAACAGGGTTGATCGCATAAGCGCCAGTAAATACACCCGTTTTTTCTTTTGCCAAATCGGTACGTTCCAAATCGCTTTTTGATTGAATTTGTTCTAAATAGCGTTCAACCGCTGCTTTTTGTTCCGCTGTCGTAATTTTTTCCACTAACGGATGCTCAGGGGCCAAAACAGTATAAGTGGCTCCAAACAAAGTATCCGGTCTTGTTGTGAAAACAGTGAATGTTTCATCATGGCCATCGACTTGGAAACGAACTTCTGCCCCTTCTGAGCGGCCGATCCAGTTTCTTTGCATCTCTTTAATGCTTTCAGGCCAATCCAATTCTTCCAAATCTTCCAAAAGTCGATCAGCATAAGCTGTAATTTTTAATACCCATTGTTTCATCGGGCGGCGAATAACCGGATAACCGCCACGTTCACTTTTGCCATCAATGACTTCTTCGTTGGCCAGAACAGTGCCAAGAGCCGGACACCAGTTGACCGGAACTTCATCTATGTAAGCAAGACCTTTTTCATACAGCTTTAAAAAGATCCATTGCGTCCATTTATAATATTCGGGATCGGTAGTATTAATCTCTCTATCCCAATCGTATGAAAATCCTAATGATTTGATTTGGCGTTTAAAATTGGCAATGTTTTTTTCCGTGAATTCCGCAGGATCGTTGCCGGTATCAAGGGCATACTGTTCCGCCGGCAATCCAAATGCATCCCACCCCATCGGATGGAGAACATTATACCCTTGCATCCTCTTCATTCGGGCAAGAATATCGGTTGCCGTATATCCTTCCGGGTGACCGACATGAAGTCCGGCGCCGGATGGGTATGGGAACATGTCCAATGCATAAAATTTTGGCTTGTCCGGATCTTCCGTCGTTCGGAATGTCTTATGTTCTTCCCAGTATTTTTGCCATTTCGATTCGATTTTTTTATGGTCGAAACTCATGTAGCTGATCTCCTCCTTTGCTTTCAGCGATATTGGTATATCAAAACAGGGAAAATAGAAAAAAACTCCCGTCCCCCAGTTTGGGACGAGAGATGCTTTCGCTCCCGCGGTACCACCCACATTAGTGCACAAGGCACTCAGCTCGATTCCTTAACGTGGAAGGACGGCAAACGCTACTCAGCTTTCACGTCTGCAACTCTAAGGCGAGTTCATGGCAGACCCGGTTGACTTGCACCTTCCGTCAACTCTCTAAATCGGGAGTTTATGCCACTACTGCTCCTTATCATCGTTTTTTACCCATCATTTTAGTATAAGATTATTTTAGACAAATTTAAACAAACTTTCAAGTCTGTTTCAAAGAAGGACATGGAATCAAACAGCTATGTAGCTACATGGTTATTGCTCCAGAACCAATAAAACGAATTGGTTTGATATCTTTTTCATAAACTAAAGAATTCAGAGAAACTATATCCGGATAAATATTATAATTTCTAACTTATTAACTAGACAGTTACGGGTAAATAACCAGCTATCAGCAGCTACATAACTGTTATACATTTTCGTTTTCTCATGATTTTTATCAATTCGTTCCGTAACAGGAAACGATAACATTCGATGTGTTGACTGCCTTTATCAATACTCGATATTTAGTTGAGGAGCTTTTTGTCTTAGTGGTGATTTTATAAGGTGTATTCCAGTAGGTTAAGTGATAACCATAGCCAGTCGTAAATTTCCAATATCCGCCATCCAGGTATTGAAGATAAACATATACGTCTCCAGTGGTGTTTTTCACATTCACTTCATGCACGATGTTAGGATAAGAAGTCGTACAAGGACTACTGCCTGCATAAGAACCGGCAGAAAGGGTATTGTTAAAAGTTGTAGTAGCTGCAAATGTTTCAGACACAGAAGCAAATGCTAATATAAGCGCAAAAAATGGAACAAGAATGAAAAATAGCCATCTCTTCATTACTCCTTGAGACAACTCCAAATTCATTTTTTATCTTCTCCCTTCATTAATAGTGGTTAAAACGACAGTACACACTCTTAAGTTAGAATGCTTTTATTTTATTCTAAATTTTCAGTCTATAAAACAAACCAATTTCCCAATAATGAAGTACGAAAATCTTAAGCCTAACTTTACTGCGACTAATGTCTCAATCATCCAAAAGCCATCATCTCATTTGTCTAATAAACAACAGAAGCAGTCCCAAAAAAGGACTTAAACTCTGTCCTTTTTGAGACTGCTTCCAAAAAGCATTACGATTTTGATTTCACGGGTTGGCTGTTGCGGGCATTCTGTTTTTTTGTTTTTTCGATTGTGCTGTATTCATTCGCTATTTCATAATGCTCCGAATTCGTTCCATTTTTGGTTTTTTGCTCGGGATTTTGTCGTTTGGATCTTTTTTTCACATCAGTTCCCCCTAACGATCGTGGTTAAGCAAAATCATTTTGTTTTGCATATCTTGTATCTGCAGCCTTTTACGGTAAAGCTGTTCCCTTTGTTGCGGATTGGCACTGTTATAAAGCTGCAGCCATTCATTGTAAAGATTCTCCAGTTCTTGCATGGCTTCACGATATTCGACATCATGATAATGCCCCTGCAAAGCCCCTTCCTGATATTGCTCTTGGGCTTTTAAAATTACATTTTCGCAAGTCTGAAGAAAATGATCGATGGAGTCTCTCGTAGCCATGATTTTGCCTCCTTGACAAATTGAAGCGGCTTTCATCCGCCTCTTAAATAGTTTTTTCCACATTTCATCCTTTATAGTTGGTAAAGTTCGGTTGACATGTTTTTTAAAAAATCGTGATTTTTCAATCTTCTCAGCCAACTACATTCCCTTTTAAAAATGGAATCTTTATTTACTTTTACGTGACATTCTTGTTCTATTGGAATGTATTCGCTCTTCATGATAAAATTTGTACGTTAGGAGGAATGCAAATGGAAAACCCTTTTCCATACAGCAACAATGACAAACGTTATCACACCTGGAATTATCACTTACGTCAGGTGTTTGGACATAAAGTATTTAAAGTTGCCTTAGACGGCGGTTTTGATTGTCCAAATCGAGACGGCACCGTCGCATACGGCGGCTGTACATTTTGCAGTGCGGCTGGTTCCGGAGATTTTGCAGGCGACCGCGCCGACGATTTGGAAACACAGTTTCATAAAATAAAGGCAAAAATGCATCAGAAATGGAAAGATGCAAAATACATGGCTTATTTTCAAGCGTTTACCAACACTCACGCACCCGTAGAAGTATTAAGGGAAAAATATGAAACGGTCTTAAAACAAGAAGGAGTAGTAGGATTGTCGATTGCCACACGTCCGGACTGCCTTCCCGACGATGTAGTGGACTATTTGGCAGAGTTGAATGAAAGAACTTACTTATGGGTCGAGCTGGGATTGCAAACCGTCCATGAAAAAACCGCTCAATTGATTAATCGTGCGCATGATTTTGACTGTTATGTAGAAGGAGTAGAAAAGCTTCGCCGACACGGCATCAGAGTTTGTTCCCACATTATTAATGGTTTGCCGTTGGAAACATATGACATGATGATGGAAACCGCTGAAGCTGTCGCCAAATTGGACGTTCAAGGGATTAAAATCCATCTTCTTCATTTGTTAAAAGGAACACCGATGGTCAAACAATATGAAAAGGGAATGTTGAAATTTCTATCCTTTGATGAATACGTTCAACTAGTGTGCGATCAATTAGAAATTCTGCCCCCTGAAATGATCATTCACCGTATTACCGGCGACGGTCCGATCGATTTGATGGTCGGTCCGATGTGGAGCGTCAATAAATGGGAAGTTTTAAACGCCATTGACGATGAACTGAAGCGCCGAAACAGCTGGCAAGGAAAATTTTTCAAAAAAGCCAAAGTCCATTCATGATGAACAGCAGGTGAAATCAATGATATTAGAAGGAATTTTGCCTTATGCGCGGACGCTTTTGGAAAAAGCAGTGACGCCAGGAGATGCTGTCGTAGATGCCACCATGGGCAACGGGCATGATACGGTATTCCTTGCCAATTTAGTAGGGGAAAAGGGGACAGTATTTGCTTTTGATGTCCAAACAGAAGCGTTGAAAAAAACNAAAGAACGTTTGGAGCAGCACCAACTGACTGATCGAGTCGTCCTCTATCATAGAGGACATGAAGAACTAATCCGAACGATTCCCGAAAAGTTTCACGGAAAAATTACCGCGGCGATTTTCAATCTCGGATATTTACCCGGAAGCGACAAATCGATCGTCACCAAACCGGAAACGACTAAAGAAGCGGTCGAACAATTGCTCGAAATCATGGCTCCTGGAGGCGTCATTGTGTTGGTTGTCTATCACGGCCATGAAGAAGGAAAAAGAGAAAAAGACGAACTTTGTTCTTTTGTCCGCAGCATTGATCAATCCATCGCTCATGTGCTGCTTTACCAATTTATCAATCAAATTAACGATCCGCCGTTTATTATTGCCTTGGAAAAAAGGAATGACATCTTCGGCGAGATTGAAAGATAAAAAAGGCAACTGGCTGATAAACCAGTTGCTTTTTCTTTTTCATTCAGATTGGCTTTTACTTAAGCACTTCTTCCGCAATCAGTTCATAAGAGCGCAAACGGTCTTCAAAGCTGTAAGTGATGGACACCAACACAATTTCTTCCGTTTCATATAATTCACTTAAGCGCAAGAGTTGATCGTGGACCTGTTTCGGATCACCGATAATCATCCGTTTTCGATTCTCCTGAACGATCTTTCGTTCCAATGAATCGTACGAATATTGAGCGGCTTTTTCCGGGCTTATAGTCCCGTTAAGCGTCGTTCCCCGTTCCAGCATAAGTAAAGTTAAGTCTAAACTTGAAGCAATTCGTTCCGCCTCTTCTTCTGTTTCTCCGCAAATGGCAAAAACCGCTACCATATTTTTAGGCTCGCTTAAATACTTGGACGGTCGGAACTGACGGCGATACTCTTTTGTAAACTCCGGACCTCCCTCCCCATTGATAAACTGGGCAAATGTATAGGGCAGTCCTTTTTGAGCAGCCAGTTCTGCGCTGGAAAGGCTGGAACCAAGCATCCAAACTTCAGGAACAGTCTGTGTAACAGGAGAAGCTTTCAATCCGTAATACGGATGACTTTCATCCAGCGCATCGTATAGATAGGTGAGCAGTTCATCAATTTGTTCNGAATAACGGTCAACTTTGCGGTACTGGCCGTTGTTTAACGCCAGCGTGGCTCTCGGCATTCCACCGGGGGCACGTCCTATTCCTAAATCGATTCGTTTCGGATTCAGCGCTTCTAAAACACGAAAATTTTCCGCCACTTTAAACGGACTGTAATGAGTGAGCATTACCCCGCCGGAACCTAGCCGGATTTTTTTCGTTTTGGCTGCCAGATAGGATATCAACACTTCCGGTGAAGATCCTGCTAAAGTGGTTGAATCATGGTGTTCAGAAACCCAAAAACGCTCATATCCCAATTTTTCTACATGCTGAGCCAATTTCACTGTATTGGAGAGTGCTTCTTCCGCCGTCATTCCTTCTGAAATGGGCGACTGATCTAAAACACTTAATTTTAAAGCCACTTCTTTACATCCCCTTATTGAAAACTTTGGTTTGATTGTTTCATTATTCACTATGAGCGGCTAAATGTCTAATAAATTGCTCTTCCTTAACGTCACCAATACTTTCGGAAACATTCCATGAATGAACGAACGGATGAAAAACGGCTCTTTTTGTATGTTTCTGTCCAAACAGAAAAAGGTTATTTGGACACATGCTGACGAAATTTTCGATACATTCTGCCGTTATAATAGAAAAAGTAGCTGGTCGAACCTCCAAAACGGATAATTTTCTTCGCTAAAGACTGAACATCCTTTTGTTGGTTGACTTTATCCTCCGATAAATAAATGCCAAGGAGCCCCCTNTTGATCAATTGATGAAATTTGGCATGAGGCAANTGTTTCGTGCTGCTATCCGCTTTTTGAATAAAATATTGAAAGCGGGACAAAAGCTCTTCTTGACTGTCATAATAAAAGCAAAAATTTAAATCTCCGCCTTTCCGGTCCTCTTCCTGATCAATAAAATAATCCAATAAAATGTGAAGACCTTGGATATACGGAAAATAGGCTTCTCGAATCATGGACGCATATTCCGGCTTGAAATCGTCTCTAAATGCATAAGAAACTAAACAAAAAATGCCCAAAGTGGAACCTGAACAAGCCGANAACTCAAACCATTCCATCTTCGGAAGCTGATCTTTATANCGAGAAAACCATTTTTTTAATCGTTCTTCTCTTTCTTCCACACAAACATGCTTATGTATTTGGAGATCGCAATAATATCGGCAAAGTTCAAGCAAGTAGGAGGATATAGCCGGATAATGATTGATTTTTTGCAAGACTGACTGGCATGTGCCGACTAATTCCCGTAAATAGCCGCCATCTTCCTGCTCGTTTCGAAATCGGTAATAAGGGCGAAAAGGAGCTCCTACCGTTAACGCATCTATCATCGATTCGTGAAGGGCAGCAAAATCTTTTGGATCAAGAGAAGTGCTCCGGTCGCATAAATTGTCCAAGTAATCGCTGATCGTCTGGTAAGCNACAATAAACTTTACAGCTTCTCCGANATGTTCNCCGGACAGCAGCGCTAAAATCGAACCGCCTTCACAATGAAACGTTTTATGTTCGATACTGGCAAGTGCTTGTTTTTTCAATTCTTGATCAGGTATCGAGTTCGCCTTTTGTTTCCATTTGTTTAATTCTTTATGAACAGTTGGAAATACTTTACGATAAGCCTGCCCCATTAATGAAAATGGATGGGTGGGGATGGTCAATATTCTCACCTCTTTTAATCAACCACATAGCCAATGGAACGCAAGCAATTTTCGACAAAACTCTTCGTATATGCGAAAACCTCTTCTCTTTCCGGCTCATTAAAAATTTCATGGTACAGTTTCGGCCACTCTTTGAAATGCATTTCTGAAAGAGACAATTGCTGAAACCACTTTTTCACTTCANNCTTATCTACAATTTTATCATCTCCTGCTTGCATGACCAAAAATGGAACATCAGGCATTTTCGAAACATCTGTGAACGCAAGCTTTACAGCCTGTATCATTTCCCTGTACCAGCGGACTGACACCTTTGTCACGTACAACGTATCGTTTAAATCAATTTCACATACTTCTTTATTCCTCGTCGCCATTTCAATCGATAATCCCGTTGCAAATTTAACGGAAGGCACCAGGGAATTTAAACCATAGGAAAGAACATCAAGAATTTTTGGCGGCGTGTGCAGNAGCCCTAAACAAGGCGAAGACAAGATCACCCCGGCCAGTTTGACTCGCTCTTCCTGCAATAGACGNATGGCAACAAGCCCTCCTAAACTATGTCCAAGCAAGAATATAGGCAAATCAAATTGGTAGGCAGCCTGTATCCACTCTTTCACTGCCGATATGTATTCATCAAAACGCTCAATATGGCCGCGCTTAGACCTGGATGTCGTTCCTTGCCCGGGCAAATCGCCCATTACTACATGAAAACCGGAATTTCTCCACATTTCAATGAGCCATCCATATCTGCCATGATGTTCAAAAGCGCCGTGAATCATGACAATGACGCCCTTTCCTTGTCCATCCTCGGGATCCCATTTCCACATGTTGATCAACCTCGCTTTTTTACAGATCTAGAGGTCCCTTTTGCCTCCGTTTCTTGTTCCTTTCATGCTCTCCCGACGTTAAACGGCTTCGTTGATAAGTACCGACACTTCGCTTATAGAATCCAATTTTTTTAAACAGTGTCGACTNTTATCCNTTACGGCCACTTGCTGAGATAGATTTTCTCCCGTTCACATCATGTAGCAAAAATACAGATTTGGCAAGGAAGATACCCACCACATTATACAAATCTTCTAAAATTCGATAGAATAAGGTAGAAGGAGCAAAGAAAGGAGCCAAGAACGGTCATGATCTATCCTTATCACGAAAAAACGCCGAAAATCGCTGATTCTGCCTTTATCGCTGATTATGTCACCATTACAGGAGATGTTGAAATTGGCGAAGAATCCAGCGTTTGGTTCAACACCGTCATCAGAGGCGACGTTGCACCAACGATCATCGGTAAAAAAGTCAACATTCAAGACAACTCCGTACTTCATCAAAGTCCAAATAATCCATTAATATTGGAAGATGAAGTGACAATCGGCCATCAAGTGATTTTGCACAGTTGCATCATTCGTAAAAAGGCTCTTATCGGTATGGGTTCTATTATACTCGACCGCGCTGAAATTGGAGAAGGGGCTTTTATCGGAGCCGGCAGCCTTGTACCGCCGGGAAAAGTCATCCCTCCGCACTCAATGGCTTTCGGGCGGCCAGCCAAAGTCATCCGTCCCATTAATGAACATGATAAAAGCGAAATGGAACGAATTGTCCGGGAGTACGCCGAAAAAGCTCAGTATTATAAGCAGCTGCAAAATCAAAAGGATTAGAAGTATGTCCAAAAACCATTATCCCATTCCTGCCATCCACTTTCCAAGCAGGATCATGCGCCGGTGTTGATTCAAACATCCATTTTGTTTTCCATCCGGTGCTCTCAAAAATATTTTAGGTGGTGCTGAATGAATTTTACTTTCATGATTTTATTCTTTTTTCTCATTAGTTTAGGAATCCTTCTTCTTTTTATCATAAGATATTTCCGCGACAAATGGAAACCGGCCGTTTTAATAGCGTTGCTTTTTTTCTTGTTTCTTTCAGTCTTTTTCCGGGATGAAATCAAATATTCGATTCCGTTCCAAAAATCGCTTATAGCATTTCATCATTGGACTCATTATTCTACAGTCAAAGTAAAAGAGAGCGTTTTGCTTGATTCCCCTCTCATTTCTCAATTGCCGGAACTGCCACGGGGATGCGAAGTGACAAGCTTGGCCATGCTCCTTCAATCAGCAGGCGTCTCCGTCGATAAAATGGAACTGGCCAAAGAAGTGAAAAAGAACCCTGCCACTTATCGAGTGGAGAATGGACTTATTTTTTTCGGCGACCCTGACAACGGATTTGTCGGCGATATGTATACGCTTTCTAAACCCGGACTGGGAGTTTATCATAAGCCCATTTTGGAACTGGCCAATAAATATTTGCCAGAAGGCAAGAAGGCATTAGATTTGACAGGAGCGGATTTTGAAGAATTAAAAGTCCATCTTTCCGACGGCCGCCCAGTTTGGGTTATCATCAATACCACTTACAATAAGCTGCCGGACAGCGCGTTTCAAACTTGGCATACGGAGAGCGGAAAAATAAAAATTACTTATAAAGAACACTCGGTATTAGTCACCGGTTATGACGATCAGTATGTGTATTTTAACGATCCACTAACCAATGTAAAAAATCAAAAAGCACCCATTGACTCCTTTGAAAAAGCATGGGTGCAAATGGGGAGACAGGCCATTACCTATCTCCCCTAGTTTTTTACCCATTATTACACAAGCTGCATTTCCCGTTGTTTTTGTGTTTGAAATTCATATTTGCCTTCTACATATACAGCATGCCAAATCATAAAAATAAGAACGGTCCAAATTTTACGGCTGTTATCTTTCTTCCCTTGGCAATGTTCTTCCAGTAAATCTAATACATATTGCTTGTTAATAAGATGCCCCGTTTCGCTTTCTTTAATAATGGTCACAGCCCAATCATGCATTTCTGCTTTCAGCCAATGGCGAATTGGCACCGGGAATCCCAGTTTCTTTCTATTTAATACATGATCAGGGACAATTCCTTCTGCAGCTTTTCGAAGGATGTATTTGGTCGTGCCATGAGCGGTTTTATAGCGCGTTGGAATTTTGGACGCCACTTCAAATACTTCTTTATCAAGGAATGGAACGCGCAATTCCAAAGAATGGGCCATTGTCATTTTATCTGCCTTTAACAAAATGTCACCGCGCAGCCATGTATGAATATCAATATACTGCATGCGATCGACATCGTCATAACCGACCGTTTCTGCATAAAATGGCTTTGTAATGTTAGTATATTCAAGGCCGTCGCGATATTGTCGCAATAGTTTCCGTTTTTCCTCTTCTCCAAACATCTTCGCATTACCGATGTACCGTTCTTCCATCGGCGTAACTCCGCGTTCTATAAAGCTTTTCCCTTTCACACCATCAGGCAAAATGGAAGCCAACAATCGAAGCAATTTTTTCCCAACTTCCGGTATGTTTTGAAAAACAGCTAATGATTGCGGTTCACGATAAATATTATAGCCGCCGAAAAGTTCATCTGCTCCTTCTCCTGATAATACGACTGTTACATGTTTTCTTGCTTCGCGAGCTACGAAGTACAACGGAACACAAGCCGGATCGGCCAGCGGATCATCCATATGCCAAATAATCTTCGGCAGTTCTTTCATATATTCTTCCGGTGTGATCACGTAGCTAATATTTTCCACACCCAATTTTTCCGCTGTTTCTTTAGCCACATCAATTTCACTATATCCATCGCGTTCAAATCCGACAGAGAATGTTTTAATCTTTGGATGGTATTGCTTGGCAATCGCAGCAACAAAAGAAGAATCAATTCCCCCTGAAAGGAAGGATCCGACAGGCACATCGCTTCTCATGTGTACTTTTACAGAATCAAGCAGCGCTTCACGCACCATTTTCACATATTCGTCTTCTTCGCGGTAAATCGGTTGGAAAGCGGCTTTCCAATAACGGCGAATCGTCATGTTTTCGCCGACTTTTTTAATAAAATAGTGGCCAGGTTCCAATTTTTGAATTTCCGCATGCAATGTATCAGGTTCCGGAACGTATTGATACGTAAAATAATGTTGAGCGGCATTCGCATTTAAGCTGCTTTCTTCACTGGCAAGCAAAATGCTCTTCTTTTCGGAAGCAAAAAAAGTACGTCCTCCTTCTTCTTTATAAAAAAACGGTTTAATGCCGAACGGATCTCTTGCACCGAACAACACTTGTTCTTCTTTATCCCAGATCACAAAAGCGAACATACCGCGAAGCTTTTCTACAGCTTTTTCTTTTAGGCGGCTGTACAAAGCGACGATGGTTTCTGTGTCAGACGAAGTAGCAAATTCAACGCCTTCTTTTAAAAGTTCTTCTCGTAATTCCACATAATTGTAGATCTCGCCATTAAAAATAATCCAATATCGTTCATTTTCAAATGACAGCGGTTGGTTTCCGTTTTCAAGGTCAATAATACTTAAACGTCGAAATCCTAATTGAACGTGTTCATCTTGATAAAATCCATCATGATCAGGACCACGGTGATAAATGATATCGTTCATTAATTTAAATTGTTCTTCCGTTAATTTCGGATAATCTTTATGATCATAAACGCAACCGATAAAGCCGCACATGACTATCACCTTTCTGTAATTTAAGTTCACATTACTAGTTTAACGAAATTGTGAATCTTGGCAAGGAATTTATTTCATGAATAATTTCCATTTCATTCCGGAAGCTCCAAAATAAAATCACTTCCAATACATCAACAGGAAAAGCGTCCAAGGTCAAAAGTCGAATTTTTTATCAGTCCTTTTCTAGTTTTAGGAGAGTTTGCCTATTGGAATGTTGTATAAGTATCCCCTTTTTCACGATGATTCATCAATTGTACCATTTATTCTCCACTATAGATGGCCACAATACTTGGATTCATTAAAAAATCTTCACGTTCAAATGAAAAAGGAGCTACAGCTAAAAGTGTAACTCCTGTACATTTGTCTATTGATTTAATGCTTGTTCGCGAAGCGTTTGGGCTTTATCTGTTTTTTCCCAAGGAAGTCCAAATCGGTGCGTCCGAAATGGCCGTATGCAGCTGTTTGTTTATAAATTGGGCGACGCAGATCAAGCATTTTGATAATTCCAGCTGGACGCAGGTCGAAGTTCTTTCTCACGACGTCTACCAATACATCTTCCGATACAGCTCCAGTTCCGAATGTATCGATGGAAATCGATACCGGCTGAGCTACCCCAATCGCATAAGCAAGCTGTACTTCACACTTTTCTGCCAGTCCAGCTGCCACAATATTTTTAGCTACATAGCGGGCAGCATAGGCTGCAGATCGGTCTACTTTCGTCGGATCTTTCCCAGAAAAAGCTCCTCCACCATGTCTTGCGTAGCCGCCGTAAGTGTCTACGATAATTTTCCGTCCCGTTAATCCGGCGTCACCTTGAGGTCCTCCAATAACAAAACGGCCGGTTGGATTGATGAAATATTTCGTTTCATCATCGATCAATTCTTTTGGAACAATTGGGTCAATAACATGTTCTTTAATGTCGCGCTGAATTTGCTCTAACGTGATTTCCGGATGATGTTGGGCCGAAATGACAATCGTATCGATGCGCACAGGCTTGTCGTTTTCATCATATTCAACCGTTACTTGCGTTTTTCCGTCCGGACGCAAGTAAGGAATAATCCCTTCTTTACGCACTTTTGTCAACCGGCGGGATAAAGAATGGGCTAAAGAAATAGGAAGCGGCATTAATTCTTCCGTTTCATTGCAGGCAAATCCGAACATCAAACCTTGGTCGCCCGCGCCAATCGCTTCAATTTCTTCATCCGTCATCGATCCTTCTCTTGCTTCCAGGGCGCGGTCCACCCCTTGAGCAATGTCGGGAGATTGTTCATCGATAGACGTCAAGACACCGCAAGTATCTGCGTCAAATCCGTATTTCGCCCGGGTATAGCCAATATCCCGCACCGTTTGGCGTACAATTTTGGGAATATCCACATAAGAAGACGTCGTAATTTCTCCAGAAACCAGCACAAGCCCAGTTGTTACTGAAGTTTCAGCAGCCACCCTTGCATTCGGGTCTTTTTCGAGAATAGCATCGAGAATGGCATCAGAAATTTGGTCGCAAATTTTATCCGGATGCCCTTCGGTGACAGACTCTGAAGTGAAAAGACGGCGTTTTTTTGACATCAAAGTTCCTCCTATCGCAGTTTCGATCAATTCCATTTCCTTCTTTTAACCCGCCAGTTAAGGTCTTGACAACAGAGAAAGTAAGCCTTATCTTTTTGGGGTCAAAACATTTGAAAATGGATGTTCGCTTTATTTTTAAACGGTACTCGTTTCCTTTCGTAGTATGGTATGATTGCCCGTTTCCAAAGGACCGGCAATCTCAATGGTCCAGCGCCAAACTCAATCAAAAAGAAAAACCTTTCCCAAAAGAATGCAGAGGAAAGGTTTTTGGTTACATGCGCCTTTCACTCTTATCGTTCAAGGTATTTACACCTTGCATCAGGTTAGCACCTTTCTCACAAGCCCCTCGCGTCGCCGGTACGACATAAGAAGCATGTCCTTTTACCTGACGGCTTCAAAATCATCGCTTGTCGTTGAGAAGGTTGCCGGGTTTCATCGGGCCTGTCCCTCCGCCAACTCAGGATAAGAGTATCCGTTCAATGTTAAACTATAACGTAGAAACCAAACGGGTGTCAACAAATTTTTGTCTTTCCGTTGACGCAATGTTTNCTTCCTGAAATAGAAATAAATTCTATTTTAANNCCGTCGCAACAGACGGTTTAAACGGACTCATTAAAACCTGAACCAAAAAACTCTGAATCATATCCTGTTTCTCCCTTTTTTCTTCCTTTTATATAGTATAGAATAGGCATGCCAATTAAGGAAAAGATGAAAAAAAATAGACAAAAATTTACGATAAATAGTATAGACTAATCGAATAAAAGTGTTATACTATTTCTTAAGTGAACTCGAAAATAACATCTAAAAATAAAAACAAAAGGATGGTTATTATTTATGAATTCTGTCATTTCGAATGAAATTTTGGAATTAGTTAAGGGATCCAATGTCCATGTTCAATTATCTGTCCCACAACTGGTNGAAAAAGTCCTTTCCAGAAAAGAAGGCGTATTAACTNCTTCCGGCGCCGTTCGCGCTCAAACCGGAAAATATACNGGGAGATCACCAAAAGACAAATACATTGTAAAAGAGCCATCAACCAAAGACAAAATAGACTGGGGACCGGTGAACCAGCCGATTTCTCCAGAAGTTTTTGATAAATTATACCATAAAGTCATTCGTTACTTAAAAGAACAAGAAGAAATTTTCGTATTTAAAGGATTCGCCGGCGCCGATCCATCTCATCGCCTTCCGATTCAAGTAATCAATGAATACGCATGGCATAATCTTTTTGCCCATCAGCTTTTTATCCGTCCGACGGAAGAAGAATTAGCGGGTCATCAGGCGGAATTTACCATTCTTTCGGCCCCTAATTTTAAAGCTGATCCTGAAGTTGACGGAACGAGATCAGAAACTTTTATCATTATCTCTTTTGAACGCAAAGTCATATTGATTGGCGGGACTGAATACGCCGGAGAAATGAAGAAATCCATTTTTTCGATCATGAATTACCTCTTGCCGGAATCCGGCGTCTTATCGATGCACTGCTCGGCCAATGTCGGTTTTGAAGGAGACGTTGCTCTGTTCTTCGGGCTTTCNGGAACGGGAAAAACNACTTTATCCACAGACCCGAACCGCCGTTTAATAGGAGATGACGAGCACGGATGGTCATCTACAGGAGTCTTTAATATCGAGGGCGGCTGCTATGCAAAATGCATTGGGCTTTCCGAAGAAAAGGAACCGCAAATTTATCATGCGATCCGCTTTGGGTCCGTTCTTGAAAATGTAGTATTNGATGAAAATACTCGGATTCCGGATTATAACGACTCTTCNTTGACAGAAAATACTCGTGCCGCCTATCCAATTGACGCGATCGATAATATTGTCGTTCCNAGTATTGCAGGTCATCCAAGCACGATTATCTTTTTGACCGCAGACGCTTTCGGTGTTCTGCCCCCTATCAGCAAATTGACAAAAGAACAGGCCATGTACCATTTTCTAAGCGGATACACATCCAAATTAGCCGGTACGGAAAGGGGCGTTACCTCGCCTGAAGCAACATTCTCCACATGCTTTGGAGCGCCATTCTTGCCTCTTCCGGCTACACGATACGCNGAAATGCTCGGNGAAAAAATCGATGAACATAATGTGCAAGTCTATTTGGTCAATACCGGATGGACAGGCGGAGAATACGGCGTCGGATCCCGAATGAAACTATCCTATACACGTGCAATGGTTCAAGCCGCTTTAGAAGGCGAACTAGCTAATACCGAAACTCAGAAAGACGAAATTTTCGGGCTGGAGATCCCTCTTCATGTTCCGGGAGTGCCGGACGAAGTATTGCTGCCGAAAAAAACATGGCAGGATGAAAAAGCATATGAAGAAAAAGCACTGGAATTGGCNGCCCGCTTCCGNGAAAACTTTAAGAAATTTACCNATGTACCCGCAGAAATTGAAAAATTGGGTGGACCTATTCAATAAAGATCGGCCGTTTGAAAGATATCCAATAATACCGAGATCCAACGTCAAACATCCCCT
>JGI25331J36430_1000649_pt1 | contig 21054 bp, 25 predicted proteins | sample HigsolmetaAR206D_FD_36430 | JGI IMG/M metagenome (IMG submission 36430) | reverse complement strand
CGAATTACGCTCGATGTTCAGTTTTCAAGGAGCAATCGCTTGGCCCGTAGGCCTTCGCTTTCGCGCCGCCGTCATAACAGCGACTCGATTAATATATCACATCTGCTCGCTGATTTGCAAGGACTTTTTTTATTTCGTCCGCGCTTTTTTTTCGACATCGCCTTTCGCATTGCCATCTCTCAGCGGCGAGAATTAATTTATCACAACTCCGGCGCGTTCGTCAACGCCCTTTTTCGCAAAATAAAAGATCTTATTTTTCAGTATTTTCAAACCTCCTTCCCCGGCCGTATTGGCCCGTATCAGTTCATGTCGATCGTTTGAACGCCTTCGCTCAGCGTCGCCACATACAAACACTCGTCCCTAATATCCAGGTCCGTAACCGGGCAACCTATGCATACGGATAGGAGCGCGGGCTGCTTCCCGATCATGTTCAGCCGGTACAGCCCCCGATCGGCGCAAACATAAACGGAACGTTCCCGCATCGCCACATTGAAGATATACATGCCGGGAAACCGGACTTTGTCAAAGTTCCCTTTCTTGTTTCCAAGCACCCATCCGCCGCGGTCGGTAACGCCCAGCAACCTGCCGTCGAATACCGCAAGTCCCGTAATCCTCGAGTTCAGCACAAACCGTTCCCAAGTGCAGGTAAGCCGGTCGTACATGGCGATGCCCCAATCCATAGCGAGGAAAATATAATGGGGCGTGTACAAAAAATCATAAACCGCCGCATGCGGGAAGGCCGTGCTCTTCCAGCCTTTCGCGGTTTTGCACCAAAGCCCGCGCGAGGTGGCGGCGAANGCGGCGTGCCCGGTCTCCTTGTATTGATAACAGATCATCGGCATGTCCATCGNCTGCCAGACCTCTTCCTCCAGCTTGAACATCCCCTTGTCCGTGCATGCATAGAGGGTGCCGTCCATCGATTGAAGCCGGTTCACATGCGTCTTCGGAGGCATTCCTTCCGCCAGCGCAATCCATTCTCCGTTTTGTCCGGTTCGAAATACGCCTCGGCCCGCGGGGGCGGTGACGATGGTTTGGTCTTCGAGCACCTTGACGGAAGTTTGGTGGAAAAGCAATTCCCCTTTTACCGGTTCGTTTCCGTACATCTTTCGATCAGCTCCAAGCGGAGATTGAAATTCAAAATCGATAATGAGAATCGTTATCGAAATTATAAATTCTCTTTCGGCTTCGTTCAAGAAAAAGAACAAAAAACCGCCAGGACGTTGTCCTGGCGGCATGAGCAAGTATGGTCAATTCAAGCGCTCCGCCACATACCTTATTTCGAGCAGACCGCTGACATGGTCCCGAAGCGATCGCGTCATTTCCCGCACGTACCCCCGCTTAACCAGCTTGAACAGCACCAATTCCAGGTCCAGCGGCAAGCCGGCCAGTTCCGGATGATGGGCCAGTTCGGCCGAACTCCACCCTTCCGGGCGGCTGCCAAGCAGCCGAAGCAGCAGCGCGCAGGACGTTTTCATTTTCGTAACAAGGGAAAATTCGCAAGCCAGCATCACGAGCCGAACGCGCTGCTCCAGGGTTTCCTTGTTGGCGGTCAGCTCTTCGTACAGCTTGTAAATGCCCATATTGACCCGCTTCACCTGTTCCCAGACGTTGCTGTCGGGACGCATGCCTTCTTCGATCAGCACCAGGTTCCCCCAATGCTGCAAGGACATCAGGACGTGATTGTAGGCATCCATAAAATGTCCGTCGTTTAAGCTCATCTTGGCCAGCCAATACGATTTGGCAAAATCGGAGTATTCGCACAACAGCCTTCGTTCCTTGGCGGCTTCCGGCCACCTGCTCGCGGATTGCCGCAGCTTTTCGAGGTAGCCGTTGCGGTCGAGCAGGATGTCGCCGTACGCCAGCCACTGCGCAAGTCCCGTATTGGCCCCGCCGNCCAATTCGTTTTCCAGCCGGCTCTTCGTCACCCTGCGAACGAGAATTCGCGTTCCTCCCCACATCCAATGCTCCAGGTCCCGTTTGTCGGCCACTTCTTCGCACACCGCAAGAACAAGACGATCCATTCCGTCAATCAGAGTGTGGTGGGCGGAAGGGTTCGACACCAGCATCAAGCTGATCAACCCCTTCTCGCGGCTGAATAAATCCGTATAGAACAAACCACTTGCATCCAATCGACTCATGACCGACACCGCCTTTGTACGCGACAAAACCGCCTGCGTTTTCGAACAAGTGGCCTGTACGCGAATTGTGGGCTATAATGAGAAGTGCGACTGTATTTATCTTTCTACATAGCGTTTCGGTTTCCTGCCGAAGCTTCATTAATTAGACGACGGGAGCAACGCGGTATGAGGTTAAAAGCAAGCAAAATTTCCACCCTGCGAACATGGGCGCTGCTGGCGGTGTTCGGGGGAATGGGACTGATGGTGTTCGGCACGAGCGGGATTCTGATGTTCGGACAGGTCGGGAAAATTATTGCCGGCATCTTCATGGTTTTCGGACTGATCGCCTGCATGGCGAGCATGATCATTTATTTTTGGGTCGGCATGCTTTCCACCAACGCGCCGGTCATCGATTGCCCGGAATGCGGAAAGCGCACCAAAATGCTCGGCCAAACGGACCGCTGCATGTACTGCCATACGATTCTGACATGGGACCCTTCTCTGGCGACGACCGGAGTGGAAGGTTCGGAACAGACGGCTCCGCAAGCCAAATAACGGAATCGATTCAAAAAAACGAAAGCGCAGTTCAGGGGACCGGCTTCCCCGAAGCTGCGCTTTCGTTATATTACGGATAGCTTTGCAGCGCCTGATCCAGCGCCTTCCAGATATCGGCGGACTCGAAGCCCCTTCGCCAGGTGGCCGCTCCGGCCAAACCGTATTTTTTGACCANCCCGGCGCGCGCTTGAATNGAGGTTGCGTCCTCGATCCAGATTTTTTTCGTGGCGCCGTTTTCCNTGTACTCCACATAGTGCTGCCCCGTATCGGAAGATAACCTGGGNGTCAATTTTTTCTCCTTCAGCAGCTCTTTGACTGCGTTCATGCTCATGGTTTTGGACGTGACTTTGCCGTCCGGCGTTTCCGTCCACAGGCGGGTGTAAAGCGGCATGCCCAGGATCAGCTTGTCCCTCGGCACCGAGTCTTCTTCCAGCAGCCGCTTCACGGACGCTTCCGTCCAAGGCAGGGAGGAAACCGATCCGGCTGTCGGGCTGGTCGCCCAGTGCTCGTCATAGGCCATCAAAATCAAATAATCGACCGTTTCGGCAAGCCGCTTGCGGTCCAGAAACAAGGACCACATCTCGCTGTTCGACTTAGGGGTGACGTCGATGGAAACGACCAGCCCCTGCTCGTGCATAAGCGGCGTCATTTCGCGCACGAATTGAACGAGATTGTCCTTGTCTTTGGTATATACATTTTCAAAATCGATATTAATGCCCTGCAGCCGGAACGACTTGGCGTATGCCAGCAATTGCCGGATTATGTTGGCCCGGCTCTCGTAGGTCGCCAGCGCTTCCGTCGTCCGGTCCGGTTCGAAGCCGTTGCTGAACAGCCCCCATACCTGAATGCCCTTCGCGCGGGCCCAGGCGGAATAGCCGGCATCCGCCTTGCTCTTGATCGTGCCTTTTCCGTCCTGCAACTCGAACCAGGTCGGGCTGACGACGTTGACGCCGGTGAGCTCGCCGATTTGGGACGTGTCCGGATTGGCCGAATAGACCGCCTCCCAGGTCATATTGATTCGTTTTCCGGTCTGCTTCCAGGCCACAAAAGGCTCCTCGGTTTCTTCGGACGGCGAAGGCACCCGCTCGATATCCGCAAGGACGGCATCTTTCTTGGCTACATAGCCGATATGGCCTTCGGCGGATTGGGCCTTGTACCAGCCTTCCTCTTCGCCCCAGAGAATGAGAGAAGCGCCCGCCTGCAGATCCTCCACGATTGGGAATTTGCGGCCCGGACCGCTGCGCAGCTTGGCTCCTTTGCCTTCTCCTTCCTTGCCGGGAACTTTGGCTTTCTGAAGCGAAGAATCCGGCAGGGTCAGCGTTATGATTCCGCTCTTGGCTCCGGCTTCCGCCCGGATGCCGAACAGCTGCTCGAGCGGCGCGAACGGCAAATACAGAACTCCGTCCGCTTTCTGGGCCGCAAACGTTAAGGCGAACGGCTTCCGGTTCAACGTCGCGTCCAATTCGCCCGTCTTAAAATGCAGCACTTTCGTTGCGGTCGTCAAAATAATCGATTCGCCGGCTTTCTCGTAACGTATTCCGTCGCCCAGCAATTGCTCGGCCGCTTCCAGCGGAATCAGCAAGCCTTCCCCTTCGCCCCGGGCATAGGTTTTCATCCATTGGCCGTTCAGCATAATCGGATGAGGCTTGTCCATATATTCCGGCACGATATGATTCCGGTTCGGCTGATTCAGCCCCCACCAGACGACGAACGCGCAGGATGCCGCGACCAGCAGCAAAAACAGAAATACCGGCCCCGATCGCCTGCGCCTCCGGCGGCGGCTGGCCATCAACGTCGTTTCCAATCGCTCACTCTCCCCATATCTTGGCTGTCCATGAGAATGGACGAGCGAAACCGTCATCCGGTTGCAACGCGGCAGCCCGGCCATCTGATTGAAAGCGTTCTCTTTATCCGTTCGAATGGAAATAGCCCAATGAAAAACGCGCGCAGGATGTCCTTCGCGCGTCTATATCGTTCGAAAAAAGTCAAGGTCAAGCTCGGAGCGCCGCACACGTCGGGCAAAGGCCGTAAACTTCCATGCGATGGCCTTGAACGAGAAATCCCGTCCGGGTGGCCGCCGCCTTCTCCACATCCCGAACCGGAGGATGGTCGAAATCGACGATCACTCCGCAATTGGTGCAGATGGCATGATAATGGTCGGACAAATCCGCATCGAACCGGCTGGAATCGTCCCCATACGTCAGCTCTTTCACGAGCCCGGCATCTACGAACAATTTCAAGTTGTTGTAGACCGTCGCCACGCTCAAGCTCGGGTATTGGGGCGATAACGCCTGAAAAATGTCATCCGCAGTCGGATGATCCCGCGACTCTATCAGAAACTGAAGAATGGCGTAACGCTGCGGCGTCATCCGGACCCCTCCGGATTTGAGCTGGTCCACGGCCTGATGAACCCTGGAGTCCATGCTCCTCACAGCCTTTCAGTATGTTAACCCCATTGTACGTGTAAATTTTCCGGATTGTCAATGGAAGAAGCATTCATCACTCGTGGCCGTCCGGGTGCATGCGNCGTTCCTTCATCCACATGAAAACGCCTGCGGCGATGAGAACGATCCCGCCTGCGACCGATCCGGTTTCGTGCAGCAGCCGCTGCGGCCACTCAAAGCCGATGACCGTAAGCAGCACAAGTCCCCCGGCCGCAAGCAGCACAAGTCCGGTCCCCCCGCCGTTAACGGACGGATGCTGGTACGCCTGGTAAGGCTGGGGCTGCTGGAGCGGCGCGCCTTCGGGAGACGGAGGCGTATCGTTCCCGTTCCATCCGTTCTGGCCGGGCCAGCCGTATCCCCATTCCACCGCGCGGGAGCGGTCATTGACCAGATCGGCGCTCTGCAGCGCATCGAAAAGGTTGTAAAAATACAGGATGGGAATCAGCAGGCTGAGCAATACGATCGAGAGCACGTTTCCGTTCAGTTCGACCGCCGTGAATACGATGCCGCAAATATTCAGCCCAAGAAGCATCATGATCGCGACGCCTTTGAACATCAGCCCCAGGTACATGTGACCGGTTCCCGGCACGAACATGGCCAGGAGGCCGGCAATCCATTTACTTTTCCTCCGTATGCGCATAGTGTCGTTCATGGTTCAACCCTCCAGCAAAAATGGCTTCTTGTGCCTCCGCCCCTGCGTTTTTCGGTTCATTCCACCGCGACGGAACGAACCCCTTCGAGCTTCCGGATTTGCTCCGTGACGGACAGCAGCTGTTCCTCCCTTGAAAGCCGGACGTTCATCAGCAGACGAATGCGTGCGGCATCGTCGCCATCCCGCTCCAGTTCGTCCAGGCGGATTTTGAGCAGCTTCGCTTCCTTCTGCCGCAGCAGCTCCTCGATCCGTTCCGTCACCGGCATGTTCCCGTCCAGCGTTACGGTAAACAAATGCTCCTTCAAATTGTTCACGTAACGCTTTTCCAGGATATTCAAGCCCCATAACACGAACAAAGTCAGTAAGGAGGTCGCCGCCGCNGGCACGTAAAAGCCGGCTCCCACCGCCAGTCCGATCGCCATCACGACCCAGAGCGACGCGGCCGTCGTGAGCCCGGTAATCGCTTTGCCCGTAAACAGGATCGTTCCCGCTCCGAGGAACCCGATGCCGGTAATCGCTTGCGCGGCAAGCCGCGCCGGGTCGCGCTGGACGCCCGGCTGGCCGACGAATTCCGAGAATCCGTATATCGATAAAATCATAATGAGGCACGAACCCAGACTGACCAGCGTATGCGTGCGCAGACCCGCGGCATGATTTTTCCGTTCCCGTTCAAAACCGATTACGCCCCCGAGAAGGACGGACAGCAGCAGTCTCATCATCAGATGCCCGTTGTCCAGCACCCATGGATTGTTCATTCCCTCTCGCCTTCCTAGCGTTTTCCATATTGTAGCACCCCGATCCAAGCCCGGCAATGGCTTGGCGGCGGGGACAAAACCCGACTAAAGTCTAAGGTTGCGTCCGGACGTCCTTTGCCATTCGAACGAGCGTAATGCCGGGCAGGGGCTCGACGGTGCCGACCGGCGAAAAGCCAAGCTTTCCGTAAAGCGCGATCGCCGGCGCATTTCGTTTTTCCGCCGTAACTTCAAACCTTCTCGCCTCAGGATATGCGTTCAAGACGCAGTCCAGAAGCCGGCTTCCAATGCCTTGGCGGAAGAATTCGGGATGAACCATCATGCGGCAAACCGTGACGACGCCGCCTTCTTCTTCCGCGGCAACCGCCCCAATCAGCTCTCCGTCTTCGCTGCGGCAGCCCCAGAAGGTTTCGGCGCTCCGCTGCAGGGAGGCGACCGTATCCTTCAAAGGCGGAAGCTCCACCGCCTCCCCGATNGCCGCNAGTTCCATGCGGTACGCAGCCTGCTGCAGACTCCACAGNTCCTCCGCGGTATCGTAGTCNTGCAAATGCAATCGCTCGATCACCACGACGATATCCCTCCTTATTTGCAAAAAAACGGCATCCTCGGACCGAAATCCGGGTTTGCCGTTTTTTATGCCGCCGTTTAGGCTTTAAGACGTTCCAAAAGAAGCTTGTTCACAAGCCCCGGGTTCGCCTTGCCTTTCGTTTCCTTCATGATCTGTCCGACGAGGAAGCCGAGCGCCTTCTCCTTGCCGCCGCGGTAATCCTCGACGGATTGGGGATTCCGGGCGATGACCTCGTCGACGATCGCAATGATTGCGCCTTCGTCGCTGATTTGCACAAGCCCTTGCTCTTCGACGATCTGCTGCGGCGAGCCGCCCTTTTCAAGCATCGTTTTGAACACCGTTTTGGCGATTTTGTTGCTGATCGTGCCTTTTTCGATCAGGCCGATCATCTCGCCAAGCCCTTGGCCGGTGATTTTGACGTCGTCCAGCTCCAGGTTGTTCGCGTTCAAATAGCCGAGCAGATCGCCCATAATCCAGTTGGCGGAAGCCTTCGCATCGCTCGTATACTTCAAGCTTTCCTCGAACAAATCGGCGAGCTTCTTCGAGGACGTCAGCACGCCCGCATCGTAGGAAGACAGGCCGTATTCCTGTGTGTAGCGGGCTTTGCGCGCATCGGGAAGCTCCGGAATGGACGCCCGCACGCGAGCCTTCCACTCCTCGTCGATATGCAGCCGGACGAGGTCCGGGTCGGGGAAATAACGATAGTCGTGCGCGTCTTCCTTGCCGCGCATGCTAAACGTTTTGCCTTGGGCTTCGTCCCAACGGCGCGTCTCCTGCACGATGACGCCGCCGCTTTCGAGCACTTCGGCCTGCCGCATTTGCTCATACTCCAGCCCGCGCTGAACGCCGCGGAAGGAGTTCATGTTTTTGAGTTCGGTTTTCACGCCGAATTCCTTCTGGCCGCGCGGACGAAGGCTGATATTGGCGTCGCAGCGAAGCGAGCCCTCTTCCATCTTGACGTCGGAAACTTCGCAATACTGCATGATGGCCTTGAGCTTTTCCAAATAAGCTCTCGCTTCCTCCGGAGACCGGATATCCGGCTCGGAGACGATCTCGACAAGCGGTGTGCCGACGCGGTTGAAATCGGCGAGCGANCCGTAGCCGCCCTCGATGTGCGTCAGCTTGCCCGCATCCTCTTCAAGGTGCAGACGGGTAATGCCGATCCGCTTCGTCTTGCCGTCGACTTCGATGTCGATCCAGCCGTTTCGGCCGATCGGCTGGTCGTACTGCGAAATCTGGTACGCTTTCGGCGAATCCGGGTAAAAATAATTTTTGCGGTCGAATTTGCACCATTCGGCAATTTCGCAGTTGATCGCCATCGCCGCCTTCATGGCGAATTCCACCGCCTGGCGGTTCAGCACCGGAAGCACGCCGGGATGGCCGAGGCAGACGGGGCATGTATGCGTGTTCGGCGGGGCGCCGAAGGACGTCGAGCAGCCGCAAAAAATTTTCGACTTCGTATGCAGCTCGACGTGGACCTCCAGCCCGATAACCGTTTCGTATGGGGAAAGGATGGACATTCGTTGCTCCTCCTTGGGTTCGATTACAGCGCAGGGCGCAGCTTGTGATGGTCCGTATGGCTTTCGAACGCGTGCGCTGCGCGCAGCACGGAAGCCTCGTCGAACGGCTTGCCGATAATTTGCAGACCGACGGGCAGGCCATCCGCCAGGCCGCACGGAATGCTGATTGCCGGCACGCCGGCCAGGCTGACCGGGATCGTGCAAATATCGTTCAAATACATCGTGAGCGGATCGTTCACTTGCTCGCCGATGCGGAACGCGGTCGTCGGCGCCGTGGGACCGATGATCAAATCGTATTTTTCGAAGGCCTGGTCGAAATCGCGCTTGATCAGCGTCCGTACCTGCTGGGCTTTTTTGTAATAAGCGTCATAGTAGCCGGAGCTGAGCGCATACGTGCCGAGCATGATGCGGCGTTTCACTTCGTTTCCGAAGCCCTCGCTGCGGGACCGCCGGTACAAATCGAGCAAATTCTCCGGATTGTCGGCCCTTACGCCGTAGCGGACGCCGTCGAACCGGGCCAGGTTGGAGGATGCTTCCGAGGAAGCGAGCAAATAATAAGTGGCAACGGCATATTCCGTATGAGGGAGGGATATTTCTTCCCAGACGGCGCCAAGCGATTCGAAAGTCTTGAGCGCTTCCAGAACCCGCTCCTTAACCTTGGGATCGATGCCTTTGCCGAGATATTCCTTCGGCACGCCGATGCGCATGCCCTTTACCTCGCCCGTCAGCGCGGCCGCGTAATCCGGAATTTCCACGTTGGCGGAAGTGGAGTCGCGCTCGTCGTGACCGGCGATCGCCTGCAACGCGAAGGCGGCGTCCTCGACGTTTTTCGTAATCGGGCCGATCTGGTCGAGCGAGGATGCAAACGCCACCAAGCCAAAACGGGAAACAAGCCCGTACGTCGGCTTCAGGCCGACGACGCCGCAGTAAGCGGCCGGCTGGCGGATCGAGCCTCCGGTGTCGGAACCGAGCGCGAAATAAACTTGTCCGGCCGCGACCGCTGCGGCGGAACCGCCGCTGGAGCCGCCGGGCACGCGCTCCGTGTCCCACGGATTGCGGGTCGTATGAAAGGCGGAATTTTCATTGGAGCCGCCCATGGCGAACTCGTCCATGTTCAGCTTGCCGACGGTGACCGTCCGGGCTTCTTTCAGCTTGGTCACGACGGTCGCATCGTAAATCGGGTTGTAATTGGCCAGAAACTTGCTCGCGCAAGTCGTTCTCAGCCCTTCGGTGACGATGTTGTCCTTGATGCCGACCGGCAAGCCGTAAAGCAGACCGGCGCCTTCGGCGGAGCCTTCGTCCAGCTGCCGGGCCGTATTCCGAGCGCCTTCCTCGTCGAGCGTCAAGAAAGCGCCGATCCGCTCCTCGGTTTCGGCAATGCGTTTGAACGAAGCGTCGACAAGCTCCGTTACCGACAGCTCCTTGCGGCTGAGCAGATGATGAACTTCGCGCAATCGCTGATTCAACAACGACAAGATAAGTTCCTCCTTATGTTTTTGCGAGGCAAAAACGAATCGTAAGCTGGCTTTTCCCTATTCCAACACGGACGGCACCTTGAACTGTCCGTCCTCTTCTTCCGGCGCGTTGGCCATTACCTTCGCATGCGGGAGCGAAGGCTTTACCTCGTCTTCGCGCATTCACGTTGTACAGCGGGAGCACGTGGCTGGTCGGTTCGATTCCGTCCGTGTTCAATTCGTTCAGCTTCTCCGCGTATTTCAAAATCGCGCTGAGCTGGCCGGCGAACTGCTCCTTTTCGGCCTCGGTCAGCGCCAGCCGGGCCAAATTGGCGACATGTTCGACGTCCTTGACGCTAATGCTCATCTTCGGTATTCCTCCTCACGTTCGGCTGTCCGATCATTTTCATTATTATATCGGACAACGGTTTTGAACTCAATGAATCGTTCTTCGGCCGCCTGCGTTTCCTTCTCCGGATTTGCGATTCGCAAACGCGGAATTTGGGCAATAATAGAATGACAATGCCGTACGGAGGTGGAAATATGCGCCAGCATCACATCTGCAACCGCCGGCTTCCGCTCAGGGATGCCGGATTGCTCGAGTTCGCTTCGGACGATCCCAAGGTGTGCGACATCCTGGACGAGTTGGCCCTGCAAAGAGACCGCGAAAAAGGCGGCAGGGTATGGTCCGCAACCTACGAGGAGCCCGCTCCGCTGCTCCAGCTTGTCACCGCGCTGCAGCGCCGGCTCGCGCCCGAGCAATATCGCAGCTTGCGCTGCCGAATAACGTATGACGACGCAAATGATTCCGGATCGGACAACGGCCCGGCGGCCTGTCCCGAAACCGATTCATCCGCCTACGGGAAGGAGGACGGATGGGAGTCGGTCGAATTCCTCTTTTCCCGCGTCGGAAACGACCGGATCTCCGATTTGATTTTGCACCGCCGGTTTACCAGTTACCTGCAGCCGATCGTCCGCGCGGACGGCGTCCTTTTCGGCTACGAGTTTCTGCTCAGACCGCTGCCGGAGCACCCTCCGTTTCGGCCTGCGGAGCTGTTTTCGATCGCGCGGGAATCGGGTCTTCATTCCTTCCTCGACCGGGAAGCGCGCAATTCCGCCATCCGGGTCGCCGCCCGCCACGTGCCCAACGGAATCAAAAAATTCGTCAATTTTCTCCCGTCATCCCTGTACCGCCCGACCTCTTTCCTGCAGGAAACGGTCAGCGCCATCCGCTCGAGCGGTATGGATCCGGCCGACTTCGTCTTCGAGGTTGTGGAAACGGAAGAACTTCACGATATCCGCCATCTCTCCGATATTTTCAAGGCGTACAGAGGACAGGGCATTCGCCTGGCGATGGACGACCTGGGCGAAGGACATGCCACGCTGGAAACGATGGAACGGCTTCAGCCGGATTACATCAAGCTCGAACGCGACATGGTCCAGGGGTGCCACGCGAGCCTGCTGAAACAAAGCCTTATCGAAAAAGCGCTGGAACGCGCTTCCCGCTTTGGCGGAACCGTGCTTGCCGAGGGCGTGGACGACGAGAAGGATTGGCGTTATTTGCGCAAGGCGGGCGTCCCGCTGCTGCAAGGCTATCTGTTCGGGCGGCCGTCTCCCGTGCCGGTTCCCGCGTTTGTCGGCGCCTAAGAGCCAAGCCGGCCGGCCTCGCCGTCCTAGCGGACGGCACGCCCGATTACCGGAGAACGAAAAAAAAGCAAGCCGGCCGATATGGTATCGGTCAGCTTGCCCCTGTTCCGGATTTCGTTCAAATCCACGCTTTCAGGTTCACTTGGCGGATGAATTCGTCGCGGCTCATCACTTCTTTATCTTCCCCGCCGTCTTTGAACGCCGTCGATTCGCCGTTCATGATGCGCTTGAACAGCTCCTCGTTGCGGGTCGCAAGCGCAAAGTCGATCAGCGCTTCCCGTTCGATCCGTTCGGCCTCAAGCGCCAGCAGCTTTTCTTCGCGTTCGATGTCGCGGGCCGACACATAGAATTGGCGGTTCGCCTTCGGCACCCGGATAATATAATCAAAGACGCTGTCGTTGTTGCGGTCGTATGCAATGATGTATCCGTAATCTCCCACCGGAAGATTCTGTTCGAAGCTGTCGCCGACGATGATGATTTTCTCCCCCAGTTTCAACATACCGTTCCCCTCCCCCTGATGAAAACGATGTTATCTATAGCCTACTAAATTTCGACGTCCTTTTGCAAATATCGTATCGGGACGCATGAACGGTTCATTGACGGCTTTTCNACTATTATATTCGTTTCCCTTGCCCGGAGTACCGTTGAATTCCCTGAGCTTCCCTAGCCAAACTTCCCAAAGGAACGCATACTTCTCACTACCTTCAACGGCCGGCCTGAGTTCAACGGATCACTAACTTTTAGTAAGCAAAATATATACTTAAAGGCTGCGAATGTCAAGTGCGCCTCCCCGCTTTGGGTGCCGTTCCCGTATGCGGATGGCGATATCCCCCATAGGCAATACGCAATAGGCAATACGCAGCCGTTTTTACGTCAATCATGTCGCGCGCAGCCCGGCGGACAACAAAAAAATCCGGCCGATTTCGGCCGGACCGAAAATTTCGTGACGCACGGCAACGCCCCCGTTCGGATGTTAGAAAACGAGCTCGGCCGCCCCTTTCAATTCCCATTCGATCGGAGGCAGCGCGCGGAACAGCCTGGGATACGCCATGTGCGCGATCAGCACGACGCCGGGGCGGTCCAACGTCACTTGAAAATCGTACTCCGTGTTGATATAGGTGTACGGAAATTGAACATCTTCATTAATGATCCGGAATACCCGAATTTCGACCGGATCGCGGAGCAGGCTGCCCGGCTGCGGCGCAAGATCTTCTTGCAGCCGCAGGTTGGCNTGCAAATACGAAAGGGCGGCTGCCGAAGCCTTCGCCTCGTCGATCGAGACGATCCCCTGTTCCAGCTTATTCCGGTCCAATTGCTGGGCTGCCGCGTGGGCGGCCCGGTTAATCGCGCGTTTTCCTTCGTACAGCGTGCCGATGGCGATTTCTTCGTCGATCTGCATCGCATGCAGCATCCACCAGATCACGATCATCAGCACGCCGAAGACCAGCTTGTGCATACGGCTCCTCCGCAACCGGCTTGCGCAAAGCGATCCGCCGCGGCGAGGCGGCTGCCGCGCAGCCCATGTCTACGGCACGTACTCGCTCATTTTCATTCCCGATGCCGCCATCCGGGAATGGGCATCCGGGGGCTCGACGCCGATCAGCCGGTCGATGTTCAGCAGCTGCTCGTACGGATACCGGATCGTAAGCTTCAGCCCGACGCCCCTGGGCAACGGCATGGAAGCGTCGGTTCCCCCCGTTCCCTCGGTGGAAGAAATGTCGTATTCCAGCTTTCCCGGCTGAAAGCCGTAACCGGACAGACGCTCCCGGGATTCGGCCACCATCGCCTCGCCGATATAGCCGTAACGGCCGCTTGCGCCCACTTCCAGCAAATAGTCGACCTCCTGCTGCAGCAGCGCCTGGCGAATGACCAGCACGTGCTTGTATACGGGAGAAAACATGAGCCAGCAGAACATGGCCGCAAACAATATGAATACGAGCAGCTGCTTCACGGGCTGATCCGGGAGATTCCATCGGCCATCGTATCCCCGGAAGATCGGATCCGTTCTCCCGTTCCTTCGCTACCGTCAACGACCCCCATGTAGATGGCAACCACGGTCAAAATCAGCAGCGTCGTCATCAAGATTTGCCTCAACGTCCGACTCTCCTTTCCCAAATAGCCGTTACGGGACACGCCTTAAGGCGCCAACGAACCGATCGCCGTATTGGTCGTATTGCCTTGCGTTTCAATCCGGTCTCTCGTTCCCGTCCCGTCCTTCGCGATGATTTCCGTAAACATCAACGCCACAACGATCAGCATCATCACCGTAATCAGGATGTTCCTCACGCGCCCACCCCCTTTCCGTGAACTGCAGGCCGGATGCCGGCCATTGCGCTACGAATTGAGCGCGTCGAACAGCTTCTGGGCTTCCTGCACCCACGGGTACAAAAAAATCTGAAACGTGTACAGAATCGGGATGCCGGCCAGCACAAACAAGCCGTAGGAGGCGGTCTCCTTGCGCCCCGCCCTGGCCATCTCGATTTTCGCCTTGTACTCCCTTACCATCTCCCGGAGCAAATGATAGATTTCCTCGCTTTCCCCGAGCCGCAGCGACCGGATCGTCTCCGCAAACCCGTACGCTTCGCTCGTGCCGAGGCGGTCCTTGAAACGGACCAGCGCGGCGTCGGCATCGTGGTACCATTCGTTGAGCAGCATATGCAGTTCGCCGCGGATGAGACGGGCGTAGGGCATGCACCGCATCAGCTTCCCGTGAAGATGAAGCCGGGAGCCCGCATAATAGAGCAACTGGCTGCTAATGGCAACAAGCTCGCTCCGGATGCGGTCGGTGCGGTAACGCTTCGCGGCGGCCAGCAACGGACGGTCGTATGCCGCAAGCAGAAACAGCAGGCCGACCGCGACCAGCGCGTTCCACCCGATCCGCCCGGGAATCGGCGCCAGGTCCCCCAGCATCCGGATGCCGGCGCCCGCGGCCGGCAAAACCGTCAGCAGGCTTCGTCTAGCCGCCAAATAAACGGCCGGATCGAAGCGGATGCCGCACCCCGCCAGCAGCACCCTTCTCTCCTGAAGCGCCGGGCTTTCCCTGTCGCATCCCGTCAGCTTGAGCCACCAGAGCGGCGGGCTCCAGCGCTTCCACGTCCGCCACGATACGCGCCACCGCGGCCGCCGCCAAAACAAAACCCGGAGCAAAGCCGAAAAGCCGATCGCGGCAAGCGCAAATTGGACCACCCACACGACAACGCCGAACAACCCCGTTCCGAAATCCAGTCGGCCTCTCCCCTTTCGTTCGATGGATTCTCCAGGGATTCCGAACGCGGCCTTCCGTCCGGTCCCCGCTACAGCCGGCGGCGCGACAGGTACAAGCCCATCAGAAACGAGCCGAACATCATCGCGACCGCCTGCAGCAGCATGCTTCTGCCGGCGGGATCCGCCACATAATACAAATAGCTGCTCTCCGGATTCATGCGGAAATTGATGCCGAGAAACAGCAGGAGAAACAGCGCCGGCGTAAAATTCGCGATCCGGATTTCCAGCAGCTTGTTCCGCTCCGCCTGGTCTTCGAGACGCGTCTTGCGCATGTCGTCGACCAGTTCCCGCAAGTTGTCCGACACGTCGTTCCCCTCGGTCAGCGCCACCTTGACGATGCTGCAAAAATAATCCGCCCAAACATTGCCGACCGACAGCGCGAACCGCCGCAGGCTTTCTTCGTCGTCGCCGCCCACGCACAAATGCCGGTACAACTGCTCGAACACCGCCTGCACTTCGCCCGGGAGCCTCCGCTCTTCCACCGTCTTTTGCAGGGCGGTCCGGATATGGCGCCTTCCCGTGACGAGATAGCATTGGTAAAACAGTTCCATCGCGGGCAAAAATTCAAGCCGCGTCGCCATCTGCCGGTTCACCAGGCGAATCCGGAGCCAGCAGTAAGGGATAAGCCCGAGCATGAGGGCGAGCAACAAAACGGAACGGAACGACGGAAAAAGCAGCGCCCCGAGCGCCGCGCCGGCCGCTCCCAGGAGCAGCGAAACGACGGCGAACGCCTCCGGCGTCATCCGCACACCGACCGCGGCGATCACGTCCGCTATATGCCCGTAAGGCTTCCAGTCGCGGAGCTTCCGCANCGCCTCAACCCGAATGAAAGCCGGCTCCCGCCGTTCCCGCCCGATACGCAGCCTGCGCCTGCGCGCGCTCCGGTCGATTCCCCATTCCAGCCCCGCGCGAATGGCCACGAAGAAAAGCGCGAACAAAACGGCCACCAAAATCGCGAGAATCGCCTTCATTCTCCGCTCCCCCCTTGCACCTCGCGCAGCCAGGCGCAGCCGGACGCATCCGCCCGGCGAATCCGCTCCCACGCCTTCGGGGAGAAATTCAGCGGGTACCGCCAGCGGCGGGCGTCCTCGTCGTAGACGACCAAATCCCGCACCACGACTTCCCCGGCTTCGGTGCCGAACTCCCCGATCCGGACGAGTTTGCGCTTGCCGTGAACCATGCGCATCTCGAATCCGATCTGCGTCACGTATTCGGCGATCCGCTTCGTCAGCCGAACCGGATTCATCCCTCTCCCGTCCAGCATGCACATGTCGGTAATCGCCTCCGGCACATCCTCCAGGCTGTTCGCGTGGACGGAGGTAATGCTGCCTTCGTGCCCCCGGGTGCAGGCGCGAACGTAGATGTTGGCATCCTCGTCGCGAATCTCGGCATGGCATATCCGCTGCGGCGACTGCCTCAGCGCCAGCTTGAACGCTTGGCGCGGGCCGTGCGCGGGATCGTCCTCCTCCGCCTCGTACTCGATGACGTTCTTGTCGGGAAAATCCCGCAGCAGCCTCAGCTCGAAGCGTCCCTCGATCGTCACGATCCGCTCCTCGTCCGGCATGGCCGCGATGAGCGCCTTGATGAAATGCGTTTTGCCGGTATTGGTCGCGCCGATGACGACCATGTTGAAGCGCGCAGCGATCAACACGCGCAGCAATCTGCAAATGGTGTCGTCGATGGTGCCGTACTCGGGCCGGCTCAGCGTCTCCAGGTCGAACCTCCGCACGTTGTAGAAGCGGATGGTCAGCGTCGGCTGCGCCGTAAAGCCGAACCCGGTCATCGTCACGCGCGAACCGTCGAGCAGCAGCACTTCGGCCCATCGTTTGCGCGGGCTGATGCGGTCGTTGTTGAACAGCACGAGGTTTTGCTGGATGCGCTCCACCTGGCTTACGTGATCGAACCGGTAAGGCGAAGCGACCGCCTTGCCGTCGCGCACCTCGAAAATGCGGGTGCCGACCACCTGCACCTCCTCCAGCCCCTCGCGATTGCGAAGCACAAGCTCCAGCACATTGAGCCCGATGACCTCCGCGAACAGCGCTTCCGCAAGCGTCCCATAGGGCCGCTTGGCTACCGGCGCATGCTGCAGCCGCTTCTTGATGATCCAGTCGGATATGATCGCCAGCAGCTCCGACCGCTCCTGGGGAAAACCGATGACGGCGCGGTTGAGCTTCTCCGCATACTGCTTGCGCTCCTCCTCGCTCCAGCCTCTCGGCAGCGCCAGCATATGGCGCACCTCCTCCGTCAGCGCGAGAAGATCGTTCGGCCCGCCGGCGGCCGGCGCCGCGGCAAGCCCCCGGCCTTCGTCCGTCCCCGCCTTCAGCTCCGCTGCGTACGCCGAAGCGGAGAACCGCGTCTCCCCTTGAACCGCGTGACTCATCGGCTTTTGCTCCTGTGCATGAGCAGCCGGCGCACCCAGGGGCGCTCCGTCCGCTTCAGCCGCTCCGCCCAATTGAGCTGCTTCAGCAGCGGCTCCGCCACGGCGTCAAAAGCGGCCGCGTTCCTCTCTTCCGCCGCCAGCCATTCGTCCAGCCGTCCGCTGTCCAACTGCAAATGGACGCTCTCCTTCAAACGAAGCTCCGAAAACTCGACAGCTCCCGTTTCTTTGCGGATTTCTTTCATCCCGTAACCTCCCGAATTCGGTTGTCCTCCCAATACAACCAATCTGTACCCCTCCTTCGAAATGCCGAATTGAGTGCCCACCTGGCCGGCCCAACGCCGCACATCCTCCTGAAAATGCGTCAGATTCGGCGTCGTCACCAGCATGCGCAAATCCGCTTCCCGCATCGCGCAGACGGTGGCGGCGTTGTCCCAATAGGCGCTCACGTCCGCGACCGTCAAGTCGAACGCCTCCCTGGCCGCGGCGAGAAGCCGGCCGATCTGCTGCGGATCGTAATACTCCGCCTGATCCCTGGCCATATTGCCGAACAGCACGTGCAGGCCGTTCAGCCGCGAGGGGGAAAACGCGTACTGGCGCAGCTTCGTCCCGGTCAAGGTGCCGGCGCGAAGCTCCGGCCGGAGCCCGTCCAGCGTCATTTCGGGCCGGTCTATGCCCAAGTACAGGTGCGTCTTGGCGCTCTTCAAATTCAGGCACAGAAATCCGACGCGCTTGCCGGTTACCGTCGCGATGCGGTAAGCCGTGCCAAAGGCGGTGAGCGTCGTCCCGATGTTGGGCGTCGAGCCCGCGAACGCCACGAGCCGCCCCGGTTTCTCCGTCATGGCCGATCCTCCTTCCCGAGTTCTCCGAACGTCGAAGCGTCAAACGCGATGATCAGCTTGGCGCTTCCGTCCTTGCACGACTCGTCCAACGCGAGCCATTGCGCTTCGGTCAGATTCAAGTTCACCGAATCGATGCTGCCGTTCGCATCCCGTCTCGACGCGTACATCCGCTCCTTGTCGCCTTCCGCGAGCGACATCAGGTTCGAATTTTTCGGGTCGTCGATTTCCGCGTTGCTCGACGTCTTGACCGACGCGACGACGACGGGCGAGCCGAACAATTTCCGGGAGGTCCCCTCCGAAGACGAAACGTAGACGAGAACCCGGTCTCCCGCCCGGATGCCGTTCGAGACCGACTTGACGTATTCGCGCGGAATCTGAAACGTCGCCTCTCCCGGACGCGGCAGCAGCGGGTAGCGGTCGACTTTCCAATCCAGAATCGGCTCCAGCGTGCCGAGCGGCGCATGCGTCTGCATGCCGACGACGTCCGCCGCCCGCGTAACCATGTTTTTCGTTACGGCGCTTCTGGGCAAGGAAACTTCGGTCAGCATGCCTCTCTCGAGCGTCGATCCGGCCGGAACGAACTGCTTCGGAGCGACGACCTGCACCGTCTCCTCCAGCCGGATCTGCCTCAATTGAAGCAGATAAACGCCGTACACAACGACTCCCGACAACAACGCGGCTGACAAACTGATGGCGATTTGCCGTTTGCGGTTCACGCGAGACCTCCTTATTCAACGAATTCAGCGAAACCTGCGGAAAACGAAAAAAGAACGCGGACGAAGAGAGCCTTAAGCTCTCGTACGTCTGCGTTCTTCGCAGGCCATCGCTTATGAGATTGCTTGTTAAGGTCAATATANCAGATGAATGATTGTAAGTAAAGGATTATTTTTCTAGCCGGACATANGGATTGCCGGTCCGCTCTTCCCCGATCGTCGTCTCCGGGCCGTGCCCCGGGAGGACGATCAGCGAATCCGGCAAGGCGTACAGCTTGTCGCGTATCGAGCGCACGAGCGTCTCGGAATCGCCGAAAGGCAAGTCCGTGCGGCCGACCGAGCGGCGGAACAGCGCGTCCCCCGCGAACAGGAACTCCCCGCAGCGCAGGCTGACGCTTCCGGGGGAATGGCCCGGCGTATGATAGACCTCGAACGTCTCGCCGAGCAGCTCCAGCTTGTCGCCGTCCTTTAAGAAGCGGTCGGGCGGGTCCGTTCGAACCGGAGCGGTAACTTCGCTCCAGCGGAGGGAGCCGTTAAGCGCGGGGTCCGTCAGCCAGTCCCGCTCGGCTTCGTGCAGGTAAACCGGACAGCCGAAGCGTTTGCGCACCTCGTCCACGCCGCCGATATGATCGAAATGGGCGTGCGTCAGCAGGACGGCTTCCACCGTCAGCCCTTCCAGGCGGCGAAGCAGAGCGGGGTCCGGCATGCCCGGGTCGATGACGGCGGCTCTTGTGCGGCCTGCGTCGATGAGAACGTAAGCGTTCGTCTGCAGCGGACCGAGCGTAAATCGTTGAAACGTAAGCATATGCGCTCCTTATACCCGGGAAAGAATGTCTTGCAGTTCTTGCAAGATGACCGGGGTGTATTCGGTTCTTTCGCCGTAGCGCTTGGCCATTTCTTGGCGGACGGCGGCAAGTTTCTCCTGGTAATCCGGCGCTTCCCGGTCCGGGTTCTCCTGCTTGAACGCGATCATCGCTTCCTGCACGTGCTTCGGACGCGGTCCCCATTTGCCGAGAAGGTGGCCGCCGGTGTCCGTGAACAGCACGATCGGAATGGAACGGCCGCCAAGCGTCAAATGCTGGTCGATCAAGTCAAGGTGCTGCTCGATGATAAACACTTCGGTCGGAATGCCGCCCGCTTCCGTCGCCCTGAATACGACGGGAACGCTGCGCAGCGCGTCTCCGCACCAATCGGCGGAAATGATCAGGCAGCGCAAATCGTCCCGGTGGTTCAGCGATTCGAAAAACTCGCGCAGCTCCGCGTCCGGCCATTCGAATTTCTCGTAGTTTTCGAGGAAGGCTTCCTTGTTCTTCGTCATGCCGTCCATGAACTGGCGCGGCGAAATGCCTTTGTTCAGCTTTTCAGCCAGCAAAGCGCTCATCCACAATCCCCCGTTTCCAGCCGTAATCGAATACGACTTCATTGTAGCAAAAGCCCGGGGAGCCCCACAACCGCGGAACGCCCCGGGCTTCCGTCAGACGGATTTGCCCTTTTTGCGCAAATAATGATAGAGAAAATAGACGATCAGCAGCGCGATCGCGATCAGAATCGCCGGTTGAACGTAAGGAGCCGCCTTCTCGTCGATGTTCTCCCATTGGTCGCCCAGCTTCCAGCCGAGCCAGACGAACAGCAGCGACCACGGGATCGAGGCGAGAAGCGTCAAAAACGTAAACGTACCCAGCTTCATCCGCGCCATTCCCGCCGGAATCGAAACGACCTGCCGCATCACCGGCACGAACCGGCCCGTGAACACGATCATCGGCCCGTATTTCTCGAACCATTTTTCGGCCAGATCGATATGTTTGGATTTCAAGTGCAAATACTTCCCGAACTTTTCCAGAAAAGGACGGCCGCCGTACCTGCCGATGGCATACAGCAGCCATTGCTGCAAGACCGCGCCGATCGTGCCGCAAATGACCGCAACCGCAAAGCTGATGTCTCCCTTGGACACCAGATAGCCGCCGTAAGCCAGCACGATTTCGCTCGGAATGACTTCGATGGCAAGACCGATGATAATGCCGAAATAACCGAGGCTCTCGATCCACTGAAGCAGTTGGGACAGCCACTGGTGAATCGTATCCATCATGAACAAACAACCTGCTTTCTATTCCAGATTTGCGGCCAGCGTTCAACGGTTCCTATTCTAGCA
>JGI25331J36430_1000637_pt1 | contig 21254 bp, 17 predicted proteins | sample HigsolmetaAR206D_FD_36430 | JGI IMG/M metagenome (IMG submission 36430) | reverse complement strand
CCGGGACCGGCCACGATTCCACCGACCGGCACCTGGCCGGCTACGTCGTCCTGGACCGCGAACAGACGCTGGTTCGCGAACCCGAGCGGGAAGCCCGGCTGGTCCAACAGTGGCAACGGGTCTTCGGCGGCCTGTACTCGGAGCAGCCGGCGACCGCGACGGCGGAGCTCGGCGAGGACTTCGGCGGCTGGACCAGCAGCTACACCGGTGAGCCGATCCCGTTGGCCGAGATGCGGGAATGGCGCGACGAGACCGTCGACCGCATCCTCGCCCTCGCGCCACACCGCGTCCTGGAGATCGGTGTCGGGTCGGGCCTGCTGCTCGCGCACATCGCGCCGCGGTGCGCCGAGTACTGGGGGACCGACTTCTCCGCGGAGACGATCGACACGCTGCGGTCCGCGGTCGCCGAGCAGCCGTGGGGGGACCGGGTGCGGTTGCGGGCGCAACCGGCCGACGCCGCCGACGGGCTGCCGCCGGGCCGTTTCGACGTCGTGGTGCTCAACTCGATCATCCAGTACTTCCCGAGCGCCGGATATCTGCTGGACGTGCTGACCGTGGCGATGCGGGCGCTGGCCCCGGGCGGCGCACTGTTCATCGGGGATGTGCGCAACCTGGCGCTGTTGCGCGCCTTCACCACCGGCGTGGTGTGCGCCGACACCCCGGACGACGAGGACGCCGCGGCCGTCGCCGAACGGGTACGCCGCGAACTGCTCGCCGAGCAGGAACTGCTGATCGCCCCCGAGTTCTTCGTCGGGCTCTCCCGGCAGCTGCCCGAGATCGCCACCGCCGAGGTGCGGCTCAAACACCTGCGGGCGGTCAACGAACTCAGCCGTTACCGCTACGACGTCGTGCTCCGCAAGACCCCCGTCGCCGCGCGATCGATGGCCGACCTGCCCGCCGAACCCTGGGAGAGGTTCGGCGATCCGGCGGCGCTGCGGGAATTCCTGCGGTCCCAGTCGCGGCGAGAGGTGCGCATCACCGGCGTGCCGAACGCGGGCGTGGCGCCCGAGCTCGCGATCGCACAGGCCCTGGCGAATCCGGAGGCCCGACTGACCCTTGGCGAGATCCGCTCCCGCACCGACAGATCCGATGCCCTGCTGCCGTGCGAATGTGATCAGCTGGGTCGCGAGCTCGGCTACGCCACCATCGTCACCTGGTCGCCGGCCGCGGGCCTGATGGACGTGCTGTTCACCCGGGCGGACCGCGGACCGGCGCCGGCACTGTCGGGCGTGTACCTGCCCGCCGGGCCGGTCGGATCGCTCGCGCAGTACGTCAACGACCCGGCGGCCGTCGAACGCGTCGGCGATCTGCGCGATTGGGTGAAGGACAAGCTGCCCGACTACATGGTGCCGACGACGATCATGGTGCTCGACGAATTCCCGTTGACGGTCAACGGCAAGGTCGACCACCGCGGCCTGCCCGATCCCGAGGTCAGCACCGGCGTCGCCTACCGGGCTCCGCGCAACGACACCGAGCGGTCGCTGGCCGGCATGTACGGCGACATCCTCGGGATCGCCCGCGTCGGCATCGACGACAGCTTCTTCGATCTAGGCGGTCATTCGCTGTCGGCGACCCGGCTGCTGGCCCGCATCCGCACCGAACTCGGCGTCGACGTCCCGATCCGGATCCTCTTCGACGCGCCCACCGTCGTCGCGCTGGCCGCATGGGTCGACACCGAGGGGCGTGGACAGGTGGGCCCGCCGTTGCTTCGCTACGACCGCCCGCCGGTCGTCCCGTTGTCCTATGCGCAGCAGCGGCTGTGGTTCCTGACCCAATTGCAGGGCCCGTCACCGGTGTACAACATGCCGGCGGCCTACCGAATCAGCGGACCGCTCGACCCGGCCGCGATGGGAGCGGCGCTGGCCGACGTGGTAGCGCGTCACGAGAGCCTGCGCACCGTGTTCCCGGCCGATGACGGGGTACCCCACCAGGTCGTGCTGGCGGCCGACGAGGTCGACATCGGGTGGCAGGTCATCGACGCCGAGGGCTGGAGCCCGGAACATTCGGCCGCCGTCATCGGCGCCGAGGTCGGCTACTGNTTCGACCTGTCCACCGAGGCACCGCTGCGGGCGAAGCTGCTGCGCCTCGGCCCCCTCGAACACGTCATGGTGGTGGTCGTCCACCACATCGCCGCAGACGGTTCCTCCATCGCGCCGTTGTTACGCGACATCGGGGTCGCCTACTCGAGTCGCTGTGCGGGCCGGGAACCGGACTGGACCCCGCTGCCGGTGCAGTACGCGGATTACACTCTGTGGCAACGGGATTATCTCGGTGACCTGTCCGACCCCGACAGCGTGATCTCGGGCCAACTGGCCTACTGGGAAGAGGCTCTCGCCGGGCTGCCGGAACGGCTCGAGCTGCCCACGGACCGTCCGTATCCGCCGGTGGCCGACAATCGCGGCGCCAGCGTGACCGTGGACTGGCCCGCCGAACTCCAGCAACGGCTCACCGACGTCGCCCGGCGACACGACGCGACCGGTTTCATGGTGATCCAGGCGGCGCTCGCCGTGCTGCTGGCGAAACTCAGCGGCAGCAGCGATGTGGCGGTGGGATTCCCGATCGCGGGGCGGCGTGACCCGGCGCTCGACGATCTGGTCGGATTCTTCGTCAACACCCTGGTGCTGCGGGTGGATCTGACCGGCAATCCCACCATGGCCGAGGTGATCTCGCAGGTCCGCCGGCGCAGCATAGCCGCCTACGAGAACCAGGATGTGCCCTTCGAGGTCCTGGTGGACCGGCTCAACCCGAGCCGGAGCCTCACCCACCATCCGCTGATCCAGGTCATCTTCGGCTGGCAGAACTTCGTGGTGACCGACCGCGACGACGCCGCCGCATCGGCTTTCAACGACGTCACGATCAGCCCGTTGACAACCGATACTCATTCGGCCCGAATGGATCTGGCGTTCTCACTGCAGGAACGCCGCACCGCGTCCGGGGCGCCGGCCGGGATCGGGGGCATGGTCGAGTTCCGCACCGACGTCTTCGACGCCGCCACCATCGAGGGTTTGGTCGAGCGGCTGCGGCTGCTGGTCGAGGCCCTGATCGCCGAACCGGACCGTCGCCTGGCCGCCGTCGACATCATCGGTCCCGGCGAGCGGATCGAACTGGATCGCCTGGCCAATCGGGGGATTCTGGCGGAACCGGAGTTCGAACTCCCCGTCACCGCGTTGTTCGCACAGCAGGTTCGGCGGGCACCGGACGCGACCGCCGTAACCGGTGCCGGCCGGTCGATCACCTACCGAGAGCTCGACGACGCGTCCGACCGGCTGGCACACGTGCTGACCCGAGCCGGGGCCGGTCCGGGGCAGTGTGTGCTACTGCTGTTCAACCGTTGCCCGGAGGCGATCGTCGCGATGCTGGCGACGTTGAAGGCGGGAGCGGCCTACCTGGCCGTCGACCCCGCCCTGCCCGACACCCGGGTGCGGTTCGTGATCGACGATGCCGCACCGCGGGTCGCGGTCGTCTCCGGACGTCACCGCCCGCGTCTCGAGGCGTACGACCTCACGGTCGTCGACATCGACGACCCGCGCATCGCCGCCGCGCCCCCCACCCCGTCGCCCGAACCTTCCCCGGGCGACATCGCGTACGTGATCTACACGTCGGGAACCACCGGAACTCCCAAGGGGGTGCTGATCAGCCATCGCAACCTGGCCCACCTGGCCGCGTCGATGCCCGTCGGACTGCCCGTCGGACTGTCCACGGAACAGGCGTGGACGCAATGTCATTCCTATGCCTTCGACTTCTCGGTGTGGGAGATCTGGGCCGCCCTGCTGACCGGCGGTCGACTGGTGGTCGTCCCCGAAGAGGTGGCGGCGTCGCCGGACGACTTCCACGCCCTGCTGACCGCCGAGCGGGTCAACGTGCTGACCCAGACCCCGTCGGCGGTGGCCACGCTGTCGCCCGACGGGCTGGAGCACACCGCGCTGCTGCTCGGCGGTGAGGCCTGCTCGACCGATGTGGTGGACCGCTGGGCGAACGGCCGGGTGGTGATCAACGCCTACGGGCCGACGGAGGCCACGGTCTACGCGTCGATGACCGCCCCGCTGTGCCCCGGCGGCAGCGTGATCCCGATCGGCGGCGCGGTGCCGACCACCGCGCTGTTCGTGCTGGACCAGTGGCTGCAACCGGTGCCCGTGGGGGTCGTCGGCGAGCTCTACGTCGCCGGCCGGGGCGTGGGGGTGGGATATCTCGGCCGGCCCGGGCTGACCGCTTCGCGGTTCGTCGCGTGTCCGTTCGGCCCCGGGCCGCGCGGCACGCGGATGTACCGCACCGGAGATCTGGTGCGGTGGGGCACCGACAAGCAGCTGCACTACCTGGGCCGGGTCGACGAACAGGTCAAGATCCGCGGCTACCGAATCGAACTGGGCGAGATACGAACCGCGCTGGCGGCCGCCGACGGTGTGGCCCAGGCCGCGGTGGTCGTCCGCGAGGACCGGCCCGGCGACAAGCGCATCGTCGGCTATCTCACCGAGACCGGGCCGGGGGCGGCCGACACCGAGCGGATCCGCGAAACCCTCGCCCAGCGGCTGCCGGCGTACATGGTGCCGGCCGCCCTCGTGGTGGTCGATTCGCTGCCGCGCACGGTCAACGGAAAACTCGACACCAAGGCGTTACCGGTTCCCGAATACGGCAGCCGCGCCTACCGGGCCCCGAGCACCCCCACCGAGCGGATCGTGGCCGGTGTCTTCGCCGATGTGCTCGATCTCGAGCGGGTGGGCGTCGACGACTCGTTCTTCGACCTCGGTGGCGACTCGTTGTCGGCGATGCGGGCGATCGCCATGCTCAACAAGGCGCTGAACACGCGCCTGGCGGTCCGGGTGATGTTCGACGCACCAACGGTTTCCGCATTGTGTCAACAGGTGGGCAGCGCCGACAGCGAGCGGGAGGTGCTGCCGGTCGACGTGTTGAAACCGGGCGAGGGGATCCCGCTGTTCTGCGTTCACGACGGGTTCGGGCTGAGCTGGTCCTACCGCGCCCTCGCCGACTACGTCGACGGACCGATCCTGGGCATCAACCAGGTGTCGGACGGGGCCGAGCCCGGTTCGATCCGCCAGATGGCCGAACACTACGCCGACCGGGTCGAAGCGCTGCATCCCGAGGGCCCCTGCCGCATCCTCGGCTGGTCGTTCGGCGGCGTTGTCGCCCATGAGCTCGCCGTGGAACTCCAGCGCCGTGGCCGTCGAGTCGACCGGCTTGTTCTCATGGACGCCGCGCTCAACGTCAACAAGGTGGGTCCGCTGCGGCGGGGCTCCTACCGGACGGTCGCCAAGAACCATGCCCTCGCCGAAGGACTGGTGCTGGAATATCTGTTGGGCACCAACCGTATTCCCATCCCCAACCACCAACGTCCGCTCACCTACCGGCGCGTCGAGCGGCTGCTCACGCAGAGCGGTGCCGGCGAGTTCGTCCTGCCGCCGAAGGCGCTGGTGGAGTTCATGGTGAAGAGCCTCACCGCCAACCAGCTCCGCCTGCTCGACCACGAACCCCCGGTGTTCGACGGCGATGCCGTGGTGTTCCTCGCGGCGCGACACGGCAAGGACCGCCGGATCGGACGGCGCTGGCGCGCGATGCGCGACCGCATGGCTCACCGCTCGCATCTGCGCAGCTGGCGACCGCATGTGACCGGGCGCATCGCCGCGCATTCGGTCGACTGCACACACTACGAGATGTTCACCGAGGCGTCGTTGCGGCGCTACGGCGACCGGCTTACGCGCCTGTGGGAGTGATTCACCAGATTCCCGGAACCAACCGGTGCCGAACCCGCTGCGCGTAGTCGGCGTATCCGGGCAGTTCGGTGCACAGCAGCTCCTCCTCGTCGAGGATCCTGGTCACCAGCACCGCCCCGATGGGAACGGCGACGGCGAGCGCCCAGTACGAACCCAGGGCGATCGGTGTCGCGACCGTCTGCAGCGCGGTGCACGCGTACATCGGATGCCGGATCACCGCGTACATGCCGGTCGTGATGATGGGCTGGTCCTCGTCCACTCCGACGGTGACCTTGGCGTGACTGTTCTGGGTCAACACCAGCGCGACCAGTCCCATCTGGACCGCCATCAGGACGCTTCCGGCCACGCACAGCGCCGTGGGCACCTCCGACCAGCCGAACCGGTGATCGAGACCGCTGACCGCCAGCAGACCGCCCCACAAGGCGAATGACGCTGCGACAACCAGCTTCTGGCTGCGCCGCGACTCGGCGGCGGGCAGCCGCCGCCGCAGCACCTCGGGGTCGGTGCGCAGAAACCAGATGCTCGTCAGCACCCCGACGGCGGCGATGACCGCCAGGTAGGTCCAGGCCTGCCAGTAGTTCACCGTTCCGGCGGCGAGGAACAGCACCAGCCCGGTCATCGCGACACCTTGCAGGTGGGCGGCCACCGATTTGACGAAGATGTTCATGGATCCCCTCAGAGCCCTCCCATGCCACGGACGATCAGAGCGACCCCGACCACCGTCAGGATCGCCGCGGCGAACTTCTGGTGATGGGCGCGAGCCCAATCGTGGATCCGGTGCAGTGCGGACTGCGTTCGCGCCGGGGCGAACTGGTTGATCGCCAGGATGATCTCCTCGACGGCGAGCACACCGAGGACGAACACCACGAGCGCGGCGAACTGGGTCTGGGTGGGAGCGCCGGAGGCGACGACGATGCCGAGGGCGAAGAAGATGCCGTCGAGCGGGGGCAGGAACACGACACCGATGAGGAAACCGATCCACGGCGAACCCTCGCGCCAGGCGTCGCGGAGCCGGAGAAGACGCCGTCGTGGTGCGGCGTCGCCGCCGTTCGGCGGACCGGGGTCGGGGTTCAGCAGGCGCCGCAGGAACGGCGGTACCGACGAGCCGTCGACCACGGTCGGGTGGGCGCCGCCCGCGCCGCCGACGGCCACCGCATCGCGGCGCGGTGTGCGTAGCGCGGCCAGCGTGAGCAGCACGGCGGCGAGCACCAGCAGCACCACACCGGTGCCGATCACCCCACGCTGGAGGGCGGGGTTGGCGGCCGGTTCGGCGAAACCGCGGGCGAACTCCGCCGATGCCGGGGCGGTGTGCAGCACCACCAGGGGAACGAGCAGGCTGACCAGCCCCACCGCGAGCGCGCCCAACCAGTACGCCAGCAGGTTCTGCATGGGGCGGGGGCGGGACAACACCAGCAGGATCAGGCTGAGACGGACCGGATTGATCGTCGTCAACAGTGCCAGCGCCGCCAATGGACCCCACATCGCCGATTCGCTCCAGCCGTCAGGTGCGGGCCGGCGAGACGCGGACCCGGCGGACGCGACGTCGCACGCACCGCCGCGGCGGGAGCCGGAACCCGGTCCGGAACGCACCGATGATCACGATTGCCCTCCTCCCGCAGGCGAACGCGGCACACACCACCGATGCGGTGGCACGCGATCGACGCGCCGTCCTGATTTCGGTACCCCTGAAAGCAACCGTAATTTCACCGCCGACGGCTGTCTGTGAATTCGGATATTCGCCGACCGGATAGCGCCGATTTCAACTACTTCGCGCCGATTGTCGCGCGCGTAGATAAATGCGCGTCGACACCGCGGGGTCGTGCGGTGTATGCCGCATGGTGCGAGTTTGCTCCCGCGGTGACCGGTAACGGGGCCCGGCGGCGTGTCCGCCGCGGCGGCGAAGTGAGAGACGTCGTTGAGCTCGCTTTTTTGGGCGCCACGGCCGGCCGCGTGCGGTGGGCGCGGCAATACGGTTCCGATGGCAATGAAACGGGAAAGGAAACCGGCTGCAACCGGCAACGAAACTGGTAACGAAACTGGTGATGAAACGCATTTTGAATTCGTCGAATGGTTTTGCCGAATTGCCGGAGAAGGTCGCAAACGCCGGGGTAGAGTTCGGGCCACCCGGGGAGGAGACGACATGAAACCGTTAGTGCGCAGGATATGCACCGTCGTCGGCGGAATGGCGATCGCTTCGACCGTCGGAAGCGGAATCGCGTTCGCCCAACCCAATCTCGATTCCGCGGTCGACACCACGTGCACCTATCCGCAGCTGGCTGCGGCGCTCACTGCGCACGACCCGGCGGCGGGTTCGGCGCTGAACGCGTCGCCGCAGATGCAGTCGGCGCTGCAGCAGTTCGTCGCGGCCCCGCCGAATGTGCGCCGGCAGATGGCGGCGGCGATCGTGAGTCATCCCGCCAACCAGCCGTACCTCGGCACGTTGCAGACGATGTTCGACACCTGCAGCAACTTCTGACGCCGGGACCGTCCGACCTCGACTCCGGCCACGGCACCCGCCCCGCGCTTTCGCCCGGCGCACGGGGTCGACGAGAGAAAACTTTGCGGGAATCGGCATCTGGCTTAGGCTGCTGTAACCGAATCATTAGCCAGCTCGCGGGCGATACCGGTGCGCGCGGGTCGAGACCGCGGGGGGCGCCACCATGGGCAGACATCGGGCACAACGCTCCGCCAGGAGCGGGTCGGCACGGTATATCGGGCGGGTCGGGGCACTGGCTTTCGCACTCGGGGTCGGGTCGGTGGTGGCCGGCGGGGGGCCCATCGCGTACGCCGACGATTCCGATGCCGGAAGCGCGGACACCCACTCGGCGGGCAGTCCGTCCGACACGTCGAGAACCGGCCTGTCCGGTCCGGGAGCCGGCACCGCGCCGTCCGGCGACCCGAAGCCCGGTGACACGGCGACCGGTGAGACCACCGGGACCGGCGACTCCACCGCCGCGGCCCGGCGACCGCACGGGCGGAAGTTCTCCCAGAGCAACGGGTTGGTCCGGTACCGGCCGGTGGTGCGCCGCGGCGCGCAGTCCGATACGTCGACCCGTGCGGGCACCGCCGGCGAGACCACCGAGAATCCGGGGAGCGCCACGAAGGACACCGAACCCGTGCGGCGCAAGCCGTTCGCCGCCCCGGCCACCGGCGAACCGTCGGTGACAGCGGGTGAACGCCGCCACCGGAGAACTGGGGGAGCCGAAGGCCCGGGCCGGTGGCCGGGCGCGGTGTCGACGGCCGGAGCCGATTCCGCACCCACCGCGCGCGTCGCACCGCACCGGATCACGTCGGCCCCGGCGGCCGTCACCCCGCTGACCGCGACCACGGTTGTGGTGAAGACCATCGCGGAAACCGGTCTTGCTCAGCAGCTCGCCGGGCCGGCGAGCAACAGCGCGCCGGTCATCGAGTCGTCGTCCGTCACGACGGGCTCGACAACGGCGAGCCGGACCGCGCCCGCGGCGCGCCGGGTGGTCACCGCGGTGTCGCGACTGTTGGTGGCGGCCGGGCTGACGCCATCGTTCGATGCCGGCACCGGTGACGTCCCTCCCGCCCCGATGGCGTTGGCGATCGGTCTGCTGCATTTCGTGCGCCGTGAGCTGGAAAGCAGTCTGGCAGAGGGTATTTCGACGATCAACGGTGTTTCGTCGTGGAGCCTGGTGGCGACCGAGCCGTCGGGGCTGTTCGGGCTGACCACCGCTGCCGCCGCGACAATCGTGACGCCGCAGCCCGGCGACACGGCGTCCACCCAGTACGGGGAGATCGGCAAGTGGATGCTGAAATCCTCGGGCCAGGTGGCGGACTGGGGCGGCTCGAAGTACCAGGGCCGATCCCTCGTCGAGCCGGTCAACGTCATCATCATCGACGAGTACTCGTCCAGCCCCGAGGAATCCGCCCGGCGGGTGAACGCCGCGTTGAGCAGGTCGGGCTTCCCGGCCAGCGCCCCGCACAGCTCCGGCTACCGGGGTCTGATCGACGGCAAGGTGTACGGGCAGCAGCCGAGCGGCCTGCTGCAGGCCTACGACGACCACGGCAGTCCCAACAGCCACGGGCGGCTGTTCGGCCCGGCGCCGCTGCCGGACGGCTCGGGCTACGTGTGGACGTGTGGGCCGGGGCCTTCAGCACCCAGAACGCCCTGCACGGGTACCACTCCTTCGATCAGGCCCAGCAAGCGCTGGCAGACCGACTGGTGGCCAGCGGCGCTGCGGTGCGGCTCGACGATGTCGATCTGGACAATGCCGTCGACACCGCCACCCAGACCACCGGCGACCACAACGGCAAGGCGATCGTGCTGCGGCTCAATCCCAGCCTGCCGAACACCGACCCGGTGATCACCGTGAGCGGCGCGCAACGGGTGAGCACCTGGACCGGAACGGTCGGCGGGAAGGTGACCGCCACCGACGCCGAGAAGGACAAGATCAGCTACGCCGCGACGGTGCCGCCGGAGAAGGGCACGGTGAAGATCTCCAGCACCGGCGCGTACACGTTCACCCCCACCGCGGCCGCCCGGCACGCCGCCGCGGCCTCGACGGCGAGCCCCGCCGACAAGGAGGCCACCATCACCATCACGGTCACCGACGCCTACGGCGGCGTGTCGACCGAGACCGTGACGGTGCCGGTGGTGCCGAAGAACTCCGCGCCGACCGCCAAGGCGAAGGTCGACAAACCCGATCCGGTCGGCGGCACGGTCACCGGCAGGATCGACGTCACCGATGCCGACGGCGACGCGCCTACCTACACCGTCGTCACCCAGCCCGCGAAGGGGGCGGTGACCGTCAACCCGGACGGGACCTTCACCTACACCCCGACGGCCGCGGCGCGTGATGCGGCGCGTCTGAGCCGGACCAAGGTCGTCGACAAGTTCACCGTGAGGGTCGACGACGGCTACGGGGGCGCCAGGACCGTGACGGTGCCGGTCACCGTCGCGCCGAGCAACTCCGCTCCGGGGTCCGCCACCCCCGAGGTGGGCAGCCCGTCGAGCACCGGTGTGGTGAAGGGTTCGGTGATCGCGACCGATCCGGACAACGACAGCCTCACCTACTCGGGATCGACCCGGACGGCGAAGGGTCGGGTGACGGTCTCGCGCAACGGCACGTTCACCTACACCCCGACCACCGCGGCACGGAAGAAGGCCGGTTCCGACACCGCCACCGCCGCCGACAAGACCGACACCTTCGTGATCTACGTGACCGACAAGTACGGCGCGGTCATCCCGGTCGAGGTCGAGGTCCCGATCAGCCCGCTGCCGTCGCTGCTCTGACCGGCGACACCGGTCCTGAACTGGGCGGTGTTTAGCAACCCCGGTGTCGTGGCTACGCCTTCGGCCAAGCGGGCTCCCAGCCCCCCAGCCGAAGGAGTGAACGATGTCGCTGTCCGAAACGACCGTGCGTCGCGGGTTGTACGGCATGCTCGCCGGCGGACTGCTCGCCTTCGGGGCCGCCGTCGTGACCGGCCCGATGGCCGACGCGCAACCCGCCGGAGCGGACCCGGCGCCGCCGCCCGTCGCCGTGGCATCGACCGAGGCCCACACGATCGAGACCCGGTAGCGGCCTCACTGTGGTTTGACGCCGCCGAGCTGGCCGGTCACCGCGTCCGCGGTGGCCACCACGGCATCGGCGCGCTCGCTGATCTCGTCGTCGGTCAACGTCGTTCCGACATGCATCGAGGCCACCATGACCTGCCTGCCGTAATGATCGAAGACCGGGGCGGAGATCACGCTGATGTCGAACGGCCCGGCGCCGTTCTCGTCGCGCAGGTAGACCCGCTCGCCGATGTCGGACACCAGCTCGCCCAGCAGCGCGCGCAGTTCGTCGGGCAGGTCCGCCGACATGCCCGCCATCAACGCGTAGAGCCGCCGGCCCGCCGGGGTGAGCCGCTCGACCAGGTAGCCGTCGGTGCGGCAGCGGGCGATCACCCGCCGCAGCCGAGCCGAATCCGTGCGCAGCGGGATCGTGGGGCGGCGGGCCAGCCATTCGCGGGTGGCCTCGTCGTCCCACAGCACGAACATCAGACCGACCGGGGGTGCGAACGGATAGCTCTGGCCCACCTCCACCCCCGGGTGGGCGCCGGGCGGGGCGACCAGATCCAGGACGGTGATGCGATCACCGACGACGCCGCTCAGCGCCACGGTGGCCCGGAACCGGGCGGACAGCCGGCGCAACTGTTCACGGGCGGCCGGACTGACCCGCAACGCCTCCTGGGCGCGATGGCCCAGCGTGATCAGCGACGGTCCCAGCCGGTAGGTCTTGTCGACCGGATCGCGCACCAGATAGCCGGCCTCGGCGAGCGAGGTGACGATGCCGAGGCAGGTGGGTTTGCTCAGCCCGACCCGGCGGGCCAGCTCGGACAGCCCGAAGCGGTCGCGCGGGTGCGCGGCCAGGAAATCGAGCACACGCACCACCCGGTCGGTGGGCGGGGAGGCCCGCCCGGCGCTGTCGGAGGCCACCCTCGCAGCATAGCCTTCGGTTCAAATATGTACCGAGTCGGTCGAGATATTGACTACTGCTAGAACGCGTTCTAGTTTCGGGGGCGTGTACTCGCAGCCCCTGATCGACGCGATCGCCGAGGCGGAACGGCTGGTCGCCGAGGCGCCGTTCATCGAATCCGAAGCCGACCTGCTGGAGGGCCTGCAGTATCTCGCCGGCTGCGTGTCCGCCTGCATCCACCTGGCCTTCGACTACGAACGCGATCACCCGTTCCTGCACACCGGCACCGGGCCGTTCACCAAGATGGGCCTCGACAACCCGGACACCCTGTACTTCGGCACCCGGGTGCTGCCCGGCCACGAATACGTCGTCACCGGGAAACGCGGCACCACCACCGACCTGAGCTTCCAGCTGCTCGGCGGCGAATACACCGACGATAACGTCCCGCCCAGCCAGGCGGCGTTCGACGACCGCGAACTCGACATCGCGCCCGACGGCACGTTCGAATGGCGGTTCACCCCGAACAGCCCGTCGCAGTTGGTGATTCGCGAGGTCTACAACGACTGGTCGGCGCAGCGCGGCACCATCAGCATCGCGCGGACCGACACCATCGGCACCGCGCCGCCGCCGCTGACCCGGGAGACCATCGAGAAGCGCTACGCCGTCGCCGGCAGACAACTGGTGCAGCGGGTCAAGACCTGGCTGCAGTTCCCGCAGTGGTTCTACAACACGCTGCCGGTCAACACGATGGTTCCGCCGCGGCTCACCCCGGGTGGTCTGGCCACCCAGTACTCGTCGGTGGGCCACTACGAGCTCGAACCCGACCAGGCGATGATCATCACGGTGCCGGTGCCCGACGCCCCGTACATGGGCTTTCAGCTGGGCAGCCTCTGGTACATCTCGCTGGACTACATCAACCACCAGACCTCGCTGAACGGCACTCAGGCGCAGGCCGATCCGGACGGCAAGATCCGCATCGTCGTCTCCGACGCCAACCCGGGCGTCACCAACTGGTGTGAGACGCTGGGCCACCGCAAGGGTTATCTGCAGTTCCGCTGGCAGCGGCTGTCCCGTGCCCTGACCGAGGCGGACGGGCCGACCGTCGAGGTGGTCGACATCGCGCAGGTGCCCGACAAGCTGCCCTACTACGAGCAGAACAAGATTTCCGAGTCGGAATGGCGGGCGCGGATCGCGTTGCGCCAGAAGCAGATCGCCGACAGGATGGTGGGCTGATGGCGAACGGCGCATCCGTGGTCGAGACAACCGGGCAACTGCTCAAGGACAAGGTCGTCGTGATCAGTGGCGTGGGTCCGGCGCTGGGCACCACGCTGGCCCGCCGCTGCGCGCAGGCCGGCGCGGACCTGGTGCTGGCCGCCCGCACCGCCGAACGCCTGGAGGCGCTGGCCGGCGAGATCACCGCGCTGGGGCGCCGGGCGTTGGCGGTGGGCACCGACATCACCGACGAGCAGCAGGTGAACAACCTGGTCCGCCAGACCATGGACAGCTACGGCCGGGTGGACGTGCTGATCAACAACGCGTTCCGGGTGCCGTCGATGAAACCACTGGCCGAGACCAGCTACGAGCACATGCGGGAGGCGATCGAGCTCACCGTGTTCGGGGCGCTGCGGCTGATCCAGGGCTTCACCCCCGCGCTCGCGGCGGCGAAGGGGTCGGTGGTCAACGTCAACTCGATGGTGATACGGCATTCACAGCCCAAGTACGGCGCGTACAAGATGGCCAAGTCCGCGCTGCTGGCGATGTCGCAGTCCTTGGCCAGCGAGCTCGGCGAACAAGGCATCAGGGTGAATTCCGTTCTGCCGGGATACATCTGGGGCGGCACACTGGAGAGCTACTTCAACCACCAGGCGAAGAAGTACGGCACCACCGTCGAGGAGATCTACCGCGCCACCGCGGCCGCGTCCGATCTCAAGCGGTTGCCCACCGAGGACGAGGTGGCGTCGGCGATTCTGTTTCTCGCCAGCGATCTGTCCAGCGGAATCACCGGGCAGTCGCTGGACGTCAACTGTGGGGAGTTCAAGGCCTGATGGCACCGCGTACCGATGTCGGCACGGTAGAGGATCTGCACGCCTCGGCGACCAAGGCGTGCGGGCTCGATGACTTCGGCAGCGACGACGACAACTACCTCGAGGCGCTGTCGGTGCTGCTCGACTCGTTCCGTCGCGACGCCGACCTCACCGAGCTGGGCAGCAAGATGCACCGGTTCTTCCTGCGCAACGCCCTGGTGGCGCGCGCGGTCTCGGAAGCGGCGTTCAAACAGCACCCGCAGCACGCCGACGTCGAGATCCGCCAGCCGATCTTCGTGACCGGCCTGCCGCGCACCGGTACCACCGCGCTGCACCGGCTGCTGGTCGCCGNCCCCCGCCATCAGGGTCTGGAGCTGTGGCTGGCCGAGTTCCCGCAACCCCGTCCGCCACGCGAAACCTGGCCGCAGAACCCGGTTTTTGCCGAGCTTGACGCACGGTTCAAGAAGGCGCACGAAGAGAACCCGGACTACACCGGCCTGCACTACATGACCGCCGACGAGGTGGAGGAGTGCTGGCAGCTGCTGCGCCAGTCGATGCACTCGGTGTCCTACGAGACTTTGGCTCACCTGCCGACCTACTCGCAGTGGCTGGCCGAGCAGGACTGGATCAAGCCGTATCGGCGCCACCGCCGCAACCTGCAGCTGATCGGGCTGAACGACACCGAGAAGCGGTGGGTGCTGAAGAACCCCAGCCATCTGTTCGCCCTCGACGCGCTGCTGCAGGTCTACCCGGACGCCCTGGTCATCCAGTGCCACCGGCCGGTCGAGACGATCATGGCGTCGATGTGCTCGCTGGCCGCGCACACCACGGCGGGGTGGTCGAACACCTTCGTCGGCGAGGTGATCGGCCGCGATTCGATGGAGACCTGGTCGCGGGGCTTGCGGCGCTTCAACGAGGTTCGCGCGCAACATAATCCGGACCAGTTCTACGATCTGGACTATTTCGAGTTCGTCAAGGACCCGATCTCGGCGGTCGAGAACATCTACCGCCACTTCGGCATCGAGTTCACCGACGAGGCGCGGGCCGCGATGCGGCGCAGCCACGACCAGAGCCGCGAGGGTCCGCGCGCGCCGCGGCACACCTACTCGCTCGCCGACTACGGGCTGACCGCCGAACAGGTCAGGGAGCAGTTCGCCGGGCTGTAGATCGTCACAGCGCGTTGTTGGCCAGCTTGTTGATGCGGTCCAGCGCCTCGTCGGCGAGGTCTTCGATCGGATGGCCCCCGCGGGCGCTGCACGTCGTGATCTCGATCGCGGCGTTGTGGGCGGCGACGAGCGCGTTCTCGCACACCCAGTCGCTGCGACGGAACGACCACAGCAGGATCTCGGGCGAATCCGAGGCCACCGGCGGATCGAGGTGCATCTCGTTGGTCTGGTTGTCGAGCGACGTGATTATCAGCGGGCGTCCGCGGCACTCGTCGAGGGTTCGCTGGGCGTCCGCCAGCGCCTGCTGCGGATCGAACTCGGTGGGGTAGACGCCGACGATCTCCTCGACGTACACGGTTCCGCCCTTGGTGGATTCATGCCAGTGACCGCCGTCGTGGGCGGCCGGCTTGTGGTCCATGATGAACGGCGCATGCGCCTCCCGCGCCACCCCCGCGCACTCCTCCGGTTCGACGACNGCGAAGAGGTTGCCNTCCTCCGCCTCGATCTTGTCACTGAGCAGGTCGGAGACCTGGCCGGCGGCGATCGGCCCGACCGGCGGCGGTGCCGGGCGCGGCTGGGCGTCGTCGATGACGTGCGTGCATCCCGCGAGCGCCAGTGCCACGCCCACGATGGAGGGGACCGCAACGCGCACGTCCGGGACTCCTTTCCGCGCGGGACGTCTTTTCCGCCCGTGCGGAAAGCCTATCCGTCGCCGGGCGGCGGGTCGGACGGAAACTGCTCCAGGTACCCCTCGGCGAGCGCGTGTTTGATGCTGTCGCTGAGCTTCGGGCACGAGCGTTCGCGCGCGGGCTCGCCGCCGGCCGCCCGGATCGCGGAGAAGTGCGCGCAGCGCCGGGTCGCCTCGGTGGTCCACTGCACCGCGGTGTAGTCGGGGCCGAGCTTCTTCACCTCGACGGTGACATGACAGAACCGGCAGTCCACCGCGCGCAGCCCCGACCGCAGATAGCGTTCGCGGTCACGCTCGGTCGCCGCGCGGATCGCCGCAGCCCGCTCCGGGTCGAACGTCGGTGCCTTGGCCCACGTCCCGCGTCCCGCACCGGACTCGGTGCGGGACGCGGCATGGTCGCCGTGATCGAGAGCGCCGTACAACCTCAGCATCGACCGGGCCAACCGGTCGACGTCGGGGGTGTTGCGCTCGTCGGTCACGACTTCTGCTCTGCGGCCTGCTTCTCGGCGGCCTGCCGTTCCAGGTTGGCCGCGATCTCACGCTGCCAGTATTCGTTGGCCGCGGTGGTGTCCACCTCGATCTCGAACCGGTCGGTCATGTCCGGGGTGATGTCGGCGACGTCGACGTAGAACTGCTGATACCAGCGGCGCAGCTGATACACCGCGCCGTCCTCCTCGACCAGCAGCGGGTTCTCGATGCGCGTCTTGTGCTTCCACACCTCGACGTCCTGCAGGAAGCCCTTGCTGACACCCTCGGTGAAGATATCGGCGAGCTTGTTGGTCATCTCCTCGTCGAGCCCCTTGGGCTTCTGCACGATCACGCCCCACTGCAGCACGAACGAGTCCTGCGTGACCGGGTAGTGGCAGTTGATCAGGATCGACTCGGACTTGTAGTCGCCGTAGGTGTTGTGCAGCCAGTTGATCATGAACGACGGCCCGAAGTAGGAGGCCTCGGACTCCAGCCGGGACTCGCTGTAGTGGCCGCCGAGGCCCTCCACGTCCGGCCGGCCCACGTTGTGCAGGTACTGCGAGGCGATGTGGCCCTCGAAGACGTTCTTGAAGTACGTCGGCCGGCCGAAGTGGATGTAGAAGAAGTGGGCCATGTCGACGATGTTGTCGATGATCTCGCGGCAGTTGCTGCCCTCGATCAGCATCGAGTTCCACCGCCAATCGGTCCACTCGTCGCTGTACGCCTCGGGGATCTCCGGAATGCGCACCTCCGGCTGCGGCGGATTGCCCTCGTGGTCGTGCCAGACGAACAGCAGCCCGCCACGGACGTCGGTGTGCCAGGCCCGGGTGCGGGCCAGTCGCGGGGTGCGCTTGGCGTAGGGCACCAGCTTGCAGCGGCCGTCCCCGCCCCAGCGCCAGTCGTGGAACGGGCAGGCCACCTCGTCGCCCTTGATGGTGCCCTGCGAGAGATCGCCGCCGAGGTGCCGGCAGTAGGCGTCGAGGACCTTGAGCTCACCCTTGGAGTCGGCGAACACCACCAGCTTGGTGCCGAACGCGTGGATGCCGTGCGGCTTGCCGTCCAGGAAGTTCTCCACCGGGCCCAAGCAGTGCCAGCCCCGGGCGAACCGGTCCGGCAGAGTGCCGGTATCGATCTCGCGGATACCTGCTGTTTCGCTAGTCACGGTAGGCCTCCCGTCCGGTGTTCCTAACTAGAACACGTTACAGTTTTCCGGCTCCGAGGCGCAATGGCGGCGCATCTACCTGCGCTATAGCCGTCGACACACCGTTGTAACCGTGTCTTATCGGTCACCTGCCCGGGCGGGTCAGCAGGAGGAGTCCAGGCCGGTGCGCACCGCGACGAGTTGCATCTTCGCCACGTTGAGCACGAACGGGTCGGAGGTCGTGTCACCGAGCGCGCTCTGGAAGTCCAGCCGCACCAGCGCCGGACCGTGCGTGAACACCAGCAGCGTGGCCGCCTGCGACCCGTCGGGGGAGGTGCCCACCGCGAGCGTGCCGTCGGTGCCCACCGGCACCGGGCGCGGGCTGGCCCCGGCGACCACGGTGTCGATCTTCGACACCAGCTCGCGCAGCGTCGCGGTGGCCGTCGCGGCGTCCGGATAGATCGCGATCGTGGTGGAGACGGCCCGGGTGTCCTCGGTGTTGACGAACAGCGCGCTGGCCCCGGGCAGTCCCCGCGGGCCCGGATTCGTCGACCGGACGACGAAGGTGTCGTCGCTGTCGCTGAGGTCCGACGCGTCCAGCAGCAGGTGGCTGTAGTCCTCCGGTTCGTTCTTGTCGCCGGACTTGTCACCGGACTTGTCGCCCGACGGTGCGGTGGTCGAGGTCGGTGCGGCGGTGGCCGCACTCGGCGGGGCCGGCGCCGATGCGGTGCTGTTGCCGCCGGATTCGAGGCAGCCGGTGCCGGCGGCGAGGCCCAGCGCCGCCACCGCGGCCACGGCCGCCAGCTGTCGCCACTTCGGGGGCCGGTTGTCCGGGTGTCGTATCGCCGGGGTAGGGGGTCCGGGAGGGCAACGCAGCTCAGGCATACGGGTGAACGGTTCGCTTTCGTGGGTCGGGGAGTTCTCCCTCTCCAACGTACTGACGGCGCTGCCCTGTCCCCGCTGCGATCGTGTCGGCCGTCACATCGTCCGATCGCAGCGCACCTCCCAACCGGCGGTGTCAGCCCTGACCGGGTTTGTCGGCTCCGACCACCCACATGGAGAAGTACTGCGAACCGCCGCCGTAGGCGTGGCCGAGCGCCTTACGCGCCCCGGGCACCTGGTGCGCACCGGCCTTGCCCATCACCTGGATGGCCGACTCGGCGAACCGGATCATGCCCGACGCGCCGATCGGGTTGCTGGACAGCACCCCGCCGGACGGGTTGAACGGGATCTTCCCGCCGATCGCGGTCTCGCCGGCCTCGGTGAGCTTCCAGCCCTCGCCCTCGGCGGCGAACCCGAGGTTCTCCAGCCACATCGGCTCGAACCAGGAGAACGGCACGTACACCTCGGCGACGTCGATCTCCTCGATCGGGTTCTTGATCCCGGCGGCCTGCCACAGCGCCTGGGCGCAGTCCCGGCCGGCCTGCGGGTTGACCTGATCGCGGCCCGCGTAGGCCAGCGGCTCGGTGCGCAACGCGGTGGCGTGGATCCAGGCCACCGGATGTCCCTCGGCCACCCGGGCGTCGGCGGTGGCCTCGTCGCCGATCACCATCGCGCAGGCGCCGTCCGAGGACGGGCAGGTCTCGTCGAAGCGGATCGGATCCCACAGCATCTGCGACGACATCACCTTCTCCAACGTGATGTCGGCCTGCTGTAGGTGCGCCAGCGGGTTCTTGGCGCCGTTGAGCCGGTCCTTGACCGCCACCATCGCGCCGATGTGGGTCGGGGCCCCGGACCGGCGGATGTAGGCGCGCACGTGCGGGGCGAAGTAGCCGCCCGCACCCGCGCCCACCGGCTTGGTGAACGGCACCGGAATGCTCAACGCCCACATGGCATTCGATTCCGACTGCTTCTCCCACGCCATCGCCAGCACCCGGCGGTACTTACCGGACTGCACCAGGCTGGCGGCCACGATCGCCGTCGAACCGCCCACCGAGCCGGCGGTGTGCACCCGGATCAGCGGCTTGCCGGTGGCGCCGACCGCGTCGGCGAGGAACAGCTCGGGCATCATCACGCCCTCGAAGAAGTCGGGCGCCTTGCCCACCACCACCGCGTCGATGTCGGCCATGGTGGTGCCGGAGTCGGCCAGCGCCCGGTCGATCGCCTCGCGCACCATGCCGGCCATCGACACGTCGTGGCGCTTGGAGACGTACTTCGTCTGTCCGGTGCCCAGCACCGCGGCCAGGTTCTTGCTCATCAGCGCCCCTCCAAGACGGCCACCAGATTCTGTTGCAGCGCAGGACCACTCGTCGCATGGGCGAGCACCCGCTGCGCGGACCCGTTGAAGATGTGCTGCGCGGCGAAGCCGATGCGTTCCAGGCCGGCGGCGAACATCGGGTTGGCCGACAGCGCCCCGCCGGACGGGTTGACCCTGGTCGACTCGCCCAGCCCGATCGCCTCGGCGAGGATCAGCTGCTGATGGGAGAACGGCGCGTGCAGCTCGGCCACCTCGATGGACTTCGGGTCGCCGCCGGTGGCCGCCTGCGCCGACGCCGCCGTCGAGGGTGAGACGGTCAGGTCGCGCGCACCGAGCACCGGGGTGTCGATGCGGTGCTCGATCCCGACGATCCAGGCCGGGTTCTCCCGCAGCTCGCGGGCTCGGTCGCCGGCGGCCAGCACGATCGCGGCCGCGCCGTCGGTGATCGGCGCGATGTCGTGGCGGCGCAGCGGATCGGCGAAGTACGGCCGGCTCAACAGCTCGTCGATGCTCTTGGCCGGCTGCTCGGAGTCCACCCGCCCGGCGGCGGTCATCGAGTCCAGCGCCACCTGCGCCATCTGCTCGGCGGTCCACTTGCCCGCGTCGAGGCCGAGGCGGGCCTGCAGACCGGCGATCGAGACCGAGTCCGGCCACAGCGGCGCCACGGTGTAGGGGTCGGTCTGCAGCGCCAGCGTCCGGCGCAGGTTGCCCGCGCTGGACTTGCCGAAGCCGTACACCAGCGCGGTGTCCACCTCGCCGGTGAGGATCTTGATGTAGGCCTCATACAGCGCCCACGCGGCGTCCATCTCCACGTGCGACTCGTTGATGGGCGGTACCGCGCCGATCGAGTCGATCGCCGAGATGAACGAGAACGCCCGGCCGGCAAGATAATCCGACGATCCCGAGCACCAGAACCCGATATCGGTCTGCTGGATGCCCAGCTCGTCGTAGAGCTGGTGGAAACACGGCATCAACATCTCGACGCCGTTGGTGGTGCCGTCGGTGCGACGGACGTGCGGTGCGTGGGCGAAGCCCACCACCGCGACTGCAGTGTCGGAAGTCATCTGGGTGTGCCTTTACAGGTGATGCTTGTAGGTCTCGAAGTCGGCGTCCGGTTCGCCGGTGGGCCGGAAGTGGCTGATGTTGTCGATGCCCAGGCCCCACTCCTCGCGCGGGCGCCACACCGCCTGCACCCGCATGCCCATCCGGACCTCCGACGCGTCGCAGTCGGTGACCAGGTGCAGGAACGGGATGTCGGCGCCGTCGAGCAGCACATAGGCGGCCACGTACGGCGGCTTGATGCGCTGACCGGCGAACGGGATGTTGACGATCCCGAACGTCGTCACCGTGCCCTTGTCGGACAGCTCGACGAACTCGTCGAGCGGCAGGCCGGTCGCCGGATCGGCCTCCCGGGGCGGG
>JGI25331J36430_1000635_pt1 | contig 21328 bp, 15 predicted proteins | sample HigsolmetaAR206D_FD_36430 | JGI IMG/M metagenome (IMG submission 36430) | reverse complement strand
ACTAAGTTCAGTTTTTAGAGTAATATGATTTTTCAATAGAGATGAGGGATAAGAAATGGGAATTGATTTTCACAGTAAGCAAAATCGATTGACTTATACAACCCGTGTTGCGGATCGTTCCTGGATTGACATGATGAAAAGTCTGCTAACTGTCGAGCATATATCAAACGCTTTAGATATCGGGTGCGGAGGAGGGATTTATTCGAAAGCCCTGGCAGATATGGGCGTTCAAACTGTTATAGGCATCGATTTTTCGGAACCGATTCTTGAAGGAGCGAAGGAAAATTGTAAAGACTATAAAAATATCTCCTTTCAACTCGGAAACGCTTATGATACAGGCTTAGAAAGTCAAAGCTTTCAATTGGTGATTGAAAGAGCGTTAATACACCATCTTTGGGATTTGCATGCTTGTTTTAAAGAAGCACACAGACTGTTAAAGGATGGCGGGGTTTTTATTATTCAAGATCGCACACCCGATGATTGCTTATTAGAAGGAGATAACACAAACATCAGAGGGTATTTATTTGAGTTATTTCCAAAATTAATTGAAAAGGAAATAAAACGCAGGCATAGCAGCCAAACGGTTATCGAGGCTTTGCAAGAAGCGGGGTTCAAAAAAATCGAAGAAGTTAAATTATGGGAAATAAGAAAGGTACACGAGAATAAAGCGCAATTATTAAAAGACATAAGTGAGAGAACAGGAAGAAGCATTTTGTATGAACTGGATGATCAAGAACTAAGTTTGCTGGCCGATTATGTCCAGAAAAAGGTGACAAAGGAAAATAACATCGTTGAAAAAGACCGGTGGACAATATGGAAGGCAACTATTTAGCTGATTGACCGCCTGCAGGGCAACGGGTAAGAACAACATACTTCCCTAAATTTTTCCAGGCATAAAATTAGAAGATCTGGAAATGCATCAAAAGGGGATGTTCAATTTTATTTACTAAATCCTGAACAATATTTATGTGTTTATGAGGCTTCCTCTATGAATAGTTATAGAGCAGATCATAACAATTATAAAGACATTGATAAAATAGATTTCCGGAAATATAAGTCCTGAAATTGAAGTATTTTTAACCATTTTCGGCCATTTCCTGGACAGTGCCGAAACGCGGCAAATTAGGGAAAGTGGCCGGTACTACTATTTTAGGCCGGGCCAGAATCAGTGCCCGTCAATGTCGAAGCAAACGCTATTGATTGAGCATCGTTTTAAAAAATGCAAGGGTCGTCTCATGGCTGACCCAGATTCTGCTATAGGACGTCCTGATATCTCACAGCACTTGAGCATCATTCTGGCGATGACAGCCCTTATATTAAATGTTAGAATAAGGTAATCTCATATATTCATAGGGGGACAAGATGGTCAAATTTGGATTTAAGTGCGTGATCTCTTTTGTAATGGCTTTCGCTTTTGTATTCCCCACTTTTTCAAATGGTTTGTTCATCAAGGCGCATGCATCTTCCATTACTGTCAAACATGCAACCAGATCGGTGAACCTTGTTTCGAAAGCATCAAGCGCCGGCAAAAAAGTTGGCACTTTGCCCGGCAATGCACCGGTATTTGTCACCGGTTCGTCGGGCAGCTATTACCGCGTTCAATTTCAAAATAAAACGGCCTATGCGTATAAAAAATATGTGGCAAACGGCAGACCAAAGGCGTGGTATACCGGCTATGCTGCTGATACAGTGTATTTGCACGACATTCGTACGGGAAAAACATTGAAAAATACGCTTTATCTCGCAGCGCCGGTTACCGTTTATGCGAAACAGGGCCACTGGCTGACCATTGGTTATGCAGACGGCTATTACGGATATGCCCAAACTTACGATACCCATATTGTCCGCTACGCCAAACGGGGAATAGATTTATCATATTTGCAACCATCCGGGACAAACGGGATTGATTTCAAAAAAGTGAAAGCGGCGGGTTTTAGCTATGCGATTATAAAAGCAAGTGAGGGAACCGATTTGCCAAAAACGGGCACCGAGGATTATTTTGTCCAGGATGTTAAAGCGGCAGCCAAAGCCGGTTTAAAAGTTCATGTTTATCACATGTTTGACGCCACTTCCATAACGGCCGCGAAACAGGAAGCAGACCATTTTGCGCAGAGGCTAAGTCCTGTGAAACAACAGATTGGCTATGTTTTTGTGGATGTCGAATACGAGAATCTATCGAAAAACAAAGATACTTTAACCCGCTATGTGGATGCCTTTATCACCGAGTTGAAAAGCAAAGGATTCCAACATACTGGGATCTATACGTACTACGATTTTTACAAGAATCGTTTAAATGCATCGAAACTGCCCAAGGGGAATCTATTATGGATTGCACGTTATAACGCAACGCTCGGCATGCAGGCTGACGTTTGGCAGCATCGTAAAACAAACTGTAAGATCAACGGCGTAAAAGGAAATTTTGATTTCGATCTGACTTACAACAAGGCCATTGGCGGCTAAGGTTTTTTGTAAAAAATGGAACGGCAGATAACCAAACAGTATTTGTTTGTGTACATGATGGATAAAAATAAAACGCGGGGCATATGTATGAAATGGGTTGAAGTTCATGCGCATTTTCCGGACGTGGTGTCTGAATGGAAATGCCAGCCATTGATGACATTGAAAACGGTAATGAAGGTTGGAAAGTCTAGTAAAAGCGCGTGCAGAAAATCAAAATCGCGAATGATGTATTTTTCAGGCTGGGGTGCAAAGAAGCGTATCAGATTTCAAATGGATAGCCATGTACCTCTAGTATCTGTTGAAATGAAATACAAAGACCAGGGACCTACCATCAGGATGAAACCAGGTCTCCCAACAGCGGAAGACGGCTGTTGGGAGACCTTTATTTTTATGCGCGTGTGAAGAGGGGCCCTTCTGCCGTGGCGTTCGTTGCCTGTACTTTTTTGCCCTTATGGATTTGTAAGCAAATCTTCCAAAGCTTGCCGGAGCGTCGGGAACATGAATTCAAATCCTGCCTGCATGAGGACTTCCGGGCGTACATGCTGGCCTTCAAGCACAAGGCTGCTTTTTTGCCCGAGTGCCAGTTTCAAGGCAACAGAAGGTACGGGAAGCCAATGTGGCCGGTGTAAAACAGCGCCAATGGTTTTGCCAAATGCCTTCATCCTTACAGGCGAAGGGGCAGTGACGTTGACCGGGCCGCGGATGTTCTCATTTTTAATAGCAAATAAGATCGATCTTACTACGTCTGTTATATGCACCCATGAGACCCATTGATTGCCGGAACCGACTGTGCCGCCCGCAAACCATTTATATGGCAATACCATAAGGGGCAGTGCTCCGTTTTCCTTTCCAAGCACAACGCCGAATCTCAATAAGACAGTACGGATGGCATGTCTTTCTGCTTGCTTCGCCTCGGTTTCCCAATCCGATGCCGTCCTGCCAAGAAAATCATTTGCCCTTTGCAATGATTTTTCAGTATACACAGCATTGCGTGATGGCGGATAGATGCCGATTGCACTTGCATTGACCAGTACTGCCGGTTTGCGCGGCATGGCAGACAGGATGCGCAACACTTCATCTGTTGCGCACATCCGGCTTTCATAAATTTGTTTTTGATGTTTGGCACTCCATCTTCCATCGTTTATGGACACGCCGGCCAGGTTGATGAATACATCCGCATTTCCTATTTCATTTTCGGGAGAAGCATCTTCCGCCAGCCACTTTACATACTGCACGCGATTGGCCGGCTGCTTGTCTTTCCTTGTTAAAATGACCACTTCATGCCCTTCGCAAAGAAGCATATTCGTTAATTTCCGCCCGATAAATCCGGTCCCACCAGCGATCACAATCCTCATTTTTGCCCTCCGTTCTGCAAATTTCACCACGGTTTGCAACTTAAGTCAGGAATAAATGGGCACGAATGATGAAAAATCAAGGTTTCCAACTCATTCGTCCTTGTTTATGAGAAAAAGCCTTCTGTGATGTTCCCGGAGCAGTCCTGATATTAAAAAGGTATTAGAAGACAATATTTTAATCAAGATGGAGCTGATAAAATAAACTGAGTTATGGATCATCATATCAGGAGCCATTAAAATTAAAATAACAGAACCCCCCACGTCTCTTCCATGAAAGCGGACCAGGTGGGGGCATTTTATTTTGGGAAAGATGAAATTGTGGTCTGATCATAACCAAATTATTAAGCCCCCTACAACATTTAAAGAACAAGTAGAGTTATTGAGAAGCAGAAAAATACAAGTATATTTTTCCTGTTTGGCCAGCATTTGAGGTAACATCCTGTGCTTTTTTCCATATTTAACAAAAACTTAAAAGACGGGCAATAAATTTGCTGTTGCACAAAATTTGGGACTATGATATGGTAAGAGTAATGAAATGAATATTCATAATAGTCTACTAGGGGCGCCGGTTTGGCTGAGAAGTACCCTTTGAACCTGATCTAGTTCGTACTAGCGTAGGGAAGTAGGTGATAAAATTACACCTGATGATTTGTAATTTATACACCCGCTTTCCGATGGAGGGCGGGTTTTTTATTTTGAAGCTGCTTAGGGCAAAGGGTGAAACCAGCCTGCAAACCGCATTCGGCTTTCCGGTAAACAAGGAGGAATCATTGTTGAAACGATCTTTTACAGAAAGACTATATCAAAATGTCCAGCCGATTTGGGAGAAAAACCATAACCATCCTTTTGTCGTGGGACTGGGGAACGGAACTTTAGAAAGAGATAAATTTATCTATTATTTAAAGCAGGATTACGTATATTTAGTTGAGTACGCAAAACTGTTTGCCATGGGTGTTGTGAAAGCGGGTAACCTCGGCATGATGACGAGATTTGCTGCGGTGCTCCATGAATCGTTGCATTTTGAGATGGAACTGCACCGCCAATACGCTGCCGAGTTTGGCGTTACTCGGACGGATTTAGAAGCAACCCAACCAACGCCGGTCAACCTTGCTTACACGAGTTACATGCTGCAAGTGGCCGCCAATGGAAGCTTGGCTGAACTTGTTGCCTGCTTGTTGCCGTGTGCCTGGGATTATTGGGAAATTGGGAAACTGCTAAAAGTAAATCATCGAGACACATTGGAGGCCAATCCTTACAAGAAATGGATCGAAACCTATTCTTCAGAAACGTTCGGCTCCGGAACGCAGTGGTTAATTGACTTAATGGACCAACTGGCAAGCGGAAAATCAGAAACGGAACTGGCAGTCTTAGAACGCCATTTTCAAATAGCCTCAAAGTATGAGTATTTATTTTGGGATATGAACGATAAAAAACAAGACTGGCCGGTCTGATTTTCATTCGCAACTAAAAAGGAGGGAAGGTTGGTTCTAATGAGAAAAACACAAAAAATAACAGCAACTGCAGTTATTGCAGCTATCACAACTGTATCCAGCAGTTTGATTTATATCCCGGTTGGTTTTGCAAAAATTTTTCCGGTACAGCATTTTGCCAACATACTCTCGGCTGTTTTGCTCGGCCCCGGTTATGCGGTTGCGCAAGCTTTTATATCCTCGCTTTTACGTAACTTGCTTGGGACGGGGAGTATTTTTGCCTTTCCGGGAAGCATGATCGGCGCGTTTTTGGCAGCTTATCTGTACGCGAAGACGAATAAGCTCATTTTTGCCTTTGTTGGGGAGGTCATGGGGACAGGCATTCTCGGTGCCTTGGCATGTTATCCCATTGCTGTTTTCTTACTCGGCCAAGCGTCAACGCTTTTCGGATTTATCCCTGCCTTCTTTTTAAGCTCTTTTGCAGGGGCCATTTTTGGCTATGTTTTGATAAAAGTTTTACAAAAAAATAAAGGGTGGGACAGAATGATCAATCATACCGTAAGCAACCGTAAGTTTTGAGCGAAACACCGGGGAGGAATGAAGGCATTGCCACGGCGCATACAGGATGCCAGCTATTGATAACCGGCCAAAATTTATGCCAGCAAAATCAGGCTCTTGAAAGCAGAGCCTGATGCTGTTGGCATTATGACGGCACTCCGGCATAGTCTGAAACCTTCGCTGGCCGGATCCATTTGCCAACCGGCTCACCCTTGATACCACCGCCATCCAGATCAAATACGAGCTGTCCTCTTACAAAAGTTTTCGTAACCCGGCAATCAATTTTTCTGCCGATATACGGGCTGTGCTTATGGCGGTAATAGAGGTCTTCCGCACTTACCGTGTATGGCCGGTCGGGATCGAGAAAGAGGAGATCCGCATCTTTTGCGAGCGCAATTTCCCCTTTCGATTTTAAGCCAAAACGTTCGGCAGGGTTGGTTGCAATCATGCGCGTAAATTGCGTAATGGGAATANTGCGCTTTTTGACAGCCTCATCGAACATCAAATCGACATTATNCTGGCACCCGGTTATGCCGCCCCATACCTCAAAAATATTNCCGGTTTCGCTGTCCTTCATTACAGGCGGGCAAGGGGAATGGTCGGATGTCAGCATATCNATTTTTCCTTGTTTCAATCCTTCCCAAAGTTTTTCCTGCTCCGCTTCGCTGCGCAAAGGCGGGGAACATTTGGCAAGTGGGCCGATTTCCGCAAATTGGGCTGTTGTGATGGTAAAGTAATGGGGGCATGACTCAAGCGTGACATCCTGTCCTTCGTTCCGCACTTTCGTAATTTCTTCCACCCCTTCCGCACTGCTGACATGGACAAAATGCAGTTTGCACCCGGTTTGTTTCGCAAAATACAGCGCCCGCTTGATGGCATCCACTTCTGTAAATACAGGCCGTGTTGCAACATAATCAGCCGGACTTGTTTTCCCTTGTTTGATCATCTCCTCTGCTAACCCATCGGTAATGGCGGCATTCTCTGCATGAATCAATAAAATATGTCCCAGCTCGGCTAATTTTTTCATCCCCGCATAAAGCGTGTAATCATCTACATTTTTAAAGTCTCCCGGCAAATCGGTTCCGCAGCTGGCCATAAAACACTTATAAGCGACCACGCCGCAATCGGAGAGTTCTTTTAAGTGATCGAGATTACCGGGCACTAATCCGCCGTAAAAGGCGTAGTCCACATAGTTTTTTCCGGCGGCAGCGGCAAGCTTTTTTTCTAAAGCATCTTTTGTTGTCGTGGCAGGCAGCGCATTTAAAGGCATATCTACATACGTTGTCGTTCCCCCGGCGGCAAGCGCCTTTGTTCCGGTTTCAAACCCTTCCCATTCCGTCCGTCCCGGTTCACATATATGCACATGGATGTCGACCATTCCCGGCATCACATATTGGCCTGAGGCGTCATAAACTTGTTTTGCCGTTTCCTCAATTTTATCTGCAATTACAGCAATTTTTCCATTTTGGATGGCAAGATCAGCGATTTTAACGCTGTTTCTAAAAACAACTTTTCCATTTTTTATGAGCGTATCATATTTCATTGTGAATCCCCTCCCTGTGATTTGATTCGAGAACGACTGTGTTTTGAAAAATTGTATCCTTTTTAAATTTTGAAAATGGAAATGCGTATTTTGACAGAATGATATAGGCTAAACCAGCCGCAACAAAGCCGATGATCCATGCCAGTTCCACTTTTGCAAATGCGGCAGCCGCGCCAATTACTAATGAAATGACAGCCGCAGGGTTATAGCCGGAATAAGGCCCGTCTTCCGCGTACAAGTCGGCGATATTTACCTTTTGTTTTCGGAAGATGTAGTACTCAATCAATAGAATGGCTACAATCGGACCTAAAAANGCCGAGTAAGCCAGAATNAAAATGTCGAGCCCCTTTGCTGAAGAATCCCGGACAAGCACCCATGGAAAAGATGCAAAAGCAAGCAGCCCTGTAATGGTGACAGCATACTTATACTTTAATTTCGTAAGCAATGTAATGACGTAAGTTGGCGGAATAATATTGGCAACCATATTCACCGAAACGGTCCCGATCACGATAAACGCAGACACGAAAAATGTAATATAAGGATTATCGACCACCACCGAAAAGGCCTTTACAGGATTTGTAATACCGGTAGCAGAAGCAAGCATGGCCCCCATCGTTAAAGCAAACCCGTATGCGATAAAGATCGGAATAAAATACAATAACCTTCTTTTTGTATGGCTGATCCCGGCTTTCAATTCTCTTGAATAATCCGCTGCACTTAAAAAGATGGCGGCATAATTGCCCATAAACGTCATGATAAAAGCAAAGAATGGCAGCCCCCACGTTCCTTTTGCATGCACCCATTTGTTTGCAATCGTGGCGCTATGGGATGTGAGAAGAATGCTGAACACATAGAAAAGTGCAGCTAAAATCACGACTGAAGTCAGGGCCTCCACCCACTTAATCGCATGAAAGCCATAGAGGGAGAGCGCAATTTGAAACAATTGGAGCACGATAAAGCAAACAGCCGCATTGTCAAAAGCTCCGCCCGTTGCAATTTTGGCCATTTCATTTAAAGCCGTGCCGCCAATCCAGCTTTGGTATCCGTACCAAACAATGGCAGGTATACCGCGGCAAAGCGATGTGAATATCGAACCCTTTACGCCGAAGGACATTCTCAGCTGGACAACGTACGGAATGCCTGTTTTGTAGCCTAATCTGTCGTTCAATGAAAAGATGGTTGAAATAATACTGATGGCGATCAATGCCGCAGCAAAAGTTTGGTAAATGTTTAATGTCGCCATCCCGGCCACAATCAGACTTGCACCAAGCGTAATATTTCCAATATTGACCCCGTCCCCAATCCACATAAAAATATAATTCAAAGGGCCAACTGTTCTGTCTGCATCTGTTTTCGGGATCAGGGAGGGATCCATACTCGCCTTCTTCTGCGGTTGCGGATAAGCACTTTCCAATTGAGTAGCCATTGCTTCAGCTCCTTTTCAATAAATTTACGGTAGTGAATTTGGGATGTTTCTTTTGATGTCATTTAATATCACATATAATGTCATCTGTATTTTTAATATAGCAAAGGATAAACGATTTTTCATTAGCGATTTTGCACAATTCTTTATCTATTTATTATTCAAAATAGATAAAGTAGAACCAGTGTTGGTGTTTTCCTTGTTTTTTATGTAAGGTAACTTAACATGAATAGGAGGGAGAGCTGAAAGATTTTTTCTTGGTGAAAACAAAAGCTTGGGTTTGAGGAGACATCCTTTATCCAAATAATCGCTGCTGTAGGAAATGTAAAAACAGCAGATTCTGCACATGATTCAACCAGGATTTTTTAGCAAAAATGGTCACGGCCGGATTTGTATGGATGTTTTGCACCGAAAACTCGCCTCAGCAATTTCCCCATTCAGTGCTACCAATTTTGTTATAATAGAAATGCTAGGTGAGAGCCCAAAAATATCAGTGATCATTTCTGGTGAGCGAGGACAAATATTGTAAGCGGTTAAGTATAGAATGGTTTTTATATATTGTTGTGTTTACATCAAATCCATTTAGGAAAAGGAGCGTTGCGCATGTCCTATATCGTTGATTTCAAAAATGTGTCTGATGTTGGTCTAGAGTCTTCACCTGTTGCGAAGGCGCTAGCCGGTTTGCGTGCGAATGAGGCGCGCTATTTTATGAATAAATACAAACACGTATTTACTGTTTTGCCAGCTGCAGAAAGCGGAGAGACCCTAGAATATGTGAATAGGATTTTGAAAGAAGAACGCGGCATTGAATTTGCAGCCAAGCCATTGGAAACTTCGCGTTTTCAAGTGGAAAATATCCAATTTGCTTACGTCTTTTACGAGGATGGCCTCGTTGTCAATGTAATGTATTCCATAGATGATCCGAAGAAGCGGGCGGTTGGTTTTAAACTTTCTGAGGGGATGGAAGTACCAAAGGAATTAGAAGGGAAATTTAAATTTGCCAGACAAAAGTCAAAACTGGCCGGCACCATACGGGGATCATTTTTTGTCATAAAAGGCGGGTATTAAATAAAAAAGGTTAAAAGCAATAATCTGGACGAGCTTGCTGGACGAGTCAGAACAGGCCAAAAGCTGATTCGTCCGGCAAACTCTAGTTACTTTTCGTTACGAATAAGTAATCAAAATTGAACAATTAATAGCAGCGCAGTCCCTTTCTAGATCTTTGATTTAGTGGGGGATAGCCGCTATAATTGTTCAAAAAGAAAAATGCAAATCCTGCTGGAAATAAATAACCAATTGGTTTGGGGAATTTTAGAGATGAGATAAGTGTAAATGGTCCGGACCTCCATGGCTGCCATTTTAAAAGGAAACACACTAAAGCGGATGAATGGATCCGTATGAACGGATTTACTGCTAAAAATGCTGTGGGACGCTTCAAATCACTTAAAATGAAAAATTTAAAAATGGAAGAAAGCTCTTCTTGTAGCCGCGAAAAGAGCTTTCTTTTAATGTAGAAAGCCGAGTTGCTGATGGTGCCTACTCATGCGAATGTTTAAAATGAAAACAACGGTGTTAAGAAAAAGCCCCTATTATATAAAATAAACTTAAGTTTTTCATCAAGCATGAGCAACAATTTGCATGAGGCCTACTTTATTCAGCAGGCAACGGAGCCGCGATATTTTGTTCATTTATATAGGAGCTTTTTTAAGATGTTTTTTTCCGGAATGCATTTATGATAAATGAAATTCCTGCAGCGATGAAAAAAGATCCAACGAACAAGACAAGAAAATTAATAAATTTAGCTGGCCTCATTAATTGTAATCCAAATATGGCTAAGACAATCACATAAGTAATGACAAACGTTTTAGATAAAATAAAGCTTTTCAAGCCGTACACCTCCATTCATCATTCATGCTATGCCCAGATCAAGCTTTGAGCAATTTTATTATAGCATCCTTTCGAAATCGCCTCCATAAAATCCAAGGAAAATTAATTTTTTTCCGAACTGTTAACTGTTTTCTCTTTTCTATGTGGTTATCTTCCCGATCATAGGTTACAATCTTGATCAGACACGGCTGCAATAAAACCTTTTCTGCCTGTGGTCAGAAAAAAGGTATTGAAAAGAGAAAAAATTCATTCTATAATATGCGCATAGTGTTGTTTAGCCAACCGTTGTGATTTTCCGGGCATGGGGACCCCTTTTATATCCAAAATTCTGGCTACTGGTTTCTTCAGTTTTATGGTTGGAGGATGGTTCTCTGTCGGAATGTAATGTGAATAGGTGAATCATTTGTCAAACCCTTCACTGAATCCGCTTACAAAAATGACTTCGAACAGGGGTATGGCATGGCAGATGGCGAAAAATCGATATGGGTGGCAGTGGGGAGGCGCCCGTTTCGCAGAGAAGAATGAAAGTCATCCAGTACATTTTTCAGGATGAATGCCATGCCAGGGCGAACATGGCACCGTCAAAAGAACGGAAGCCCATACCCGCCAGCAGCAAGGCAGTCGGAATATTGCCATTGAGCTGCTTTTGGCCGGGAAATGGGGGGAAGGATGCACACTGTTTTTACGCGCAAAAAAGACGACAGCGTGTAACTTAATCAAGGGGATGGGAGGATGAATGCATTTGCAAACAAAAACGTTACAGGAAACAGATGAAAAATATTTATGGCATGCCATGAGGGGAGCCGCAAGTCCCGGGCAGCCCAATTTGATTATCACAAAAGCGGAAGGTGCTTGGGTAACGGACATTGAGGGTAACCGCTATTTGGACGGGATGGCCGGGTTATGGTGTGTGAATACCGGTTACGGCCGGAAAGAATTGGCGGAAGCGGCATACAAGCAGCTTCTTGAGATGCCGTACTATCCGTTATCCCAAAGCCACGTGCCTGCCATTCAGCTGGCCGAAAAATTAAACGAATGGCTTGGCGGGGATTACGTCATTTTCTTCTCTAACAGCGGTTCGGAAGCCAATGAGACGGCTTTTAAAATTGCCCGCCAATACCACCGGCAAAGAGGGGACCTGGACCGGTACAAGTTTATTTCCCGTTATCGCGCGTATCACGGCAATACGATGGGGGCGCTTGCGGCAACAGGCCAGGCACAAAGAAAGTATAAGTATGAACCGCTTGGACAGGGATTTCTTCATGTTGCACCTCCTGACACGTACCGGCATCCGGATGACGTGGAAACGCTTGAAAGTGCCAAGGAAATCGACCGTGTAATGACGTGGGAGCTAAGTGAAACGATTGCCGGTGTTATTATGGAACCGATCATTACTGGCGGAGGGATTTTACTGCCGCCTGATGGTTATATGGCGAAGGTGAAAGAGATTTGCGAAAAGCACGGTGCCCTTCTGATTTGTGATGAAGTCATCTGCGGATTCGGACGGACCGGAAAGGCATTTGGTTTTATGCACTACGGCGTGAAGCCGGACATCATTACAATGGCAAAAGGGATTACGAGCGGTTATCTCCCGCTATCAGCGACTGCTGTCAAAAGGGAAATTTACGAGGCGTATGCGGGCAGTGAAGATTATGACCGTTTCCGCCACGTCAACACATTCGGAGGAAATCCTGCAGCCTGTGCACTGGCTTTAAAAAATTTGGAATTAATGGAAAATGAAGCGTTGTTTGAACGTTCCCGCATACTGGGTGAACGGCTGCTAGAAGCGCTAAAAAGCCTGAAGGATCATCCAAATGTAGGGGATGTCCGCGGAAAAGGATTGCTGGTTGGCATTGAGCTGGTGGAAAATAAACAAACAAAGGAACCGGCTGCAGTCGAGAAACTGAATAAAGTGATAAGCACCTGCAAAGAAAAAGGCCTGTTAATCGGCAAGAACGGTGATACTGTTGCTGGATTTAACAATGTATTGCAGCTTTCCCCGCCGTTAAGCATAACCGATGATGACTTTCGCACGATCGTGCAAGTTTTAAAAGAAAGCATCTTCCAATTGTAAAAACGTTTCTTGTTAGAAAATGTGCTGCAAAGGAGAGAGAGGGTTTGGAGAATCAGCAACTAAAGAAGGACTTGAAAATTCGCCATATTACGATGATTTCGATCGGAGGAGTCATTGGCGCCGGCTTGTTCATGGGAAGCGGCGCCGTCATCCATTCGGCCGGCCCGGGTGCAGTCATTTCGTATGCTTTGGCAGGTTTACTTGTCATTTTTGTTATGAGAATGCTGGGGGAAATGGCATCGGTGAACCCGACAAGCGGTTCGTTTTCCACCTATGCGCGTGAAGCCATTGGCCCTTGGGCAGGATACACGATTGGCTGGCTGTACTGGTTCTTTTGGGTCATTGTCATTGCGATTGAAGCAACTGCGGGGGCAGCGAATATTCAATACTGGTTCCCGGAAATGCCATCGTGGCTTTTAAGTTTAATATTAACCGTTTTATTAACGCTCACAAATGTATATTCCGTTAAATCGTACGGTGAATTCGAATATTGGTTTTCAATCATTAAAGTGGCCACCATTGTTTTATTCCTGCTGCTCGGCCTCTCCGTTATTTTCGGCATCGTTCCGGGTGTCCAATCCCCAGGACTTTCCAACTTAACAGGGAATGGCGGTTTTATGCCGAATGGCTTTGGCAGCGTCTTATTGGGCATTACGGTTGTCATCTTTTCTTTTATGGGGACCGAAATTGTGGCGGTGGCGGCGGGGGAATCCTCCGAACCGGAAAGGGCAGTCAGAACGGCTACCAACAGTGTCATTTGGCGGATTCTGATCTTTTATGTCGGTTCGATTGCGATTGTAGCCACCTTGCTTCCGTGGAACTCGGCGAATATTTTAAAAAGCCCGTTCGTCGCCGTTCTTGAACATGTCGGCATTCCGGCAGCGGCTCAGATTATGAATTTCATTGTGCTGACCGCCGTACTTTCCTGTTTGAATTCTGGTTTATATACAAATTCACGGATGCTGTACGGGATGGCAAAAGCCGGCGATGCCCCGAAAATTTTTCTGAAGTTAAATAAAAACGGGGTACCGGTTTATGCCGTTTTGTGCGGGACGGTTTTCGCTTATGTCGGGGTTATTTTTAATTATATTTCCCCGGATAAAGTATTCTTGTTTTTAGTAAACAGTTCAGGCGGGATCGCTTTATTGGTTTACCTTGTCATTGCCTTTTCCCATTTGCGCATGCGCCGGACGGTGGAAAAAACGAATCCGGATGCCTTGAAGGTGAAAATGTGGCTGTATCCGTATTTAACTTATGTCACCATTTTGGGCATTGTTGCGGTTTTAGTCGCGATGATCTTTATCGACTCATTGCGCACGCAAGTATTGTTGACTTTGCTTATTGCCGTTCTCGTGGTCGGCTCGTATTTCCTTTTGCATCCTAAAAAAACAAATGTGCTGCCACTGGATAGTGAGGATTCAAGTATAAAATCTTAAGCACAGCAAAAAGCACCGTCTCTTTTAAAAAGGCGGTGCCCATTTTCCAGCTGTTAATCTGAAGCCGGTTTTGTTTGCATGGTTTTCTTTCTGTTTTCCTTTTTGGCGCCTGGTTTAAATGTATCTGCCCGTTTCACAAAAAGGGACATGATCAATACGACAATATTAATCGCGAGCGCGACGTAGAAGGAATATTGGATGCCGGCCAGCAACGCTTTTTGTCCTAAGGCGGCTTTATCAGCTGCTGTAAAGTGAAGCGGATTGATCCCGGACATCAGGTCTTCCGCTTTCGATTTTGTGACAGCATTCATGATCGTGACAAAAACGGCTGTTCCGATTGACCCGGAAACTTGCTGTGCTGTATTATTAACCGCCGTTCCGTGCGGGTTCAGCCGGGAAGGCAATTGATTCAAGCCGTTCGTCATAATCGGCATCATCACCATCGACATCCCGAACATCCGGAGCGTGTAAACCAGAATAATATAGGTGTAGCTCGAGTCAATTTGCAAATTCGCCAACATATAGGTGGAAACAGCTGTGATGGAAAGCCCCGTGACAGCCAGCACGCGGGGGCCGAATTGATCAAACAGCTTTCCGGTGATCGGCGACATAATCCCCATGACAATTGCGCCCGGCAGCATCATTAAGCCGGAGTCAAGCGGAGAGATGCCCCGTACGTTTTGCACATAGGCAGGTGTTAAAATCATGCCGGAAAACATGGCTGCCGCATTTACAATGGCAATGACAGAGGCAAGGGCAAACATCGGATATTTATACACGCGCAAATCCAATAAAGGTTCATCCATCATAAACTGCCGAATAACGAAGGCGATTAAAGCCAAACTGCCGGCAATCAGTGCCGTTAAAACCACTGGATCTGTCCAGCCGTCCGAACTTGCAGAACTGAATCCGTAAAGTAAACCGCCAAACCCGATGGAAGACAAGACTACCGAAAGATAATCAAGCGTTGCTTTTTTATTTTGCTCCATGACGTTTTCCGCTTTCCAGATCCCCAGAACGAGACTGATGACGGCTAGTGGCAAAATCATTTCAAACAGAAAGCGCCAGTCAAAGTATTCGACAATGTAGCCGGATAACGTCGGGCCGATTGCCGGGGCTGTAATCATGACAAGGCCAAAGACCCCCATGGCTGTTCCACGTTTTTCAATCGGGAAACTAACCAGCATAATATTCATGAGCAATGGCCCCATGACAGAAGATCCTGCAGCCTGGATCATCCTTCCTGTCAGCAGCAGCCCGAAGTTCGGGGCAAATGCTGCCAGAGCAGTCCCTAACGTGAAGATTAACATGGCCGTAATAAACAACTGCCGGTTTGTAAAGCGGGTCAGCAGGAAGGCGGATGCAGGAACCAGCACGCCGCTGACCAGCATATAACCTGTTGCGAGCCACTGAATGGTGGAATAATCTTTGATGTGTAAATCTGCCATGATGGAAGGCAGCGCTACATTGAGCAGCGAGTTATTAAGAAATGAAACAAAGGCGCCGATAAAAAGAACCCCGATCATGAGATAGGGCGGCCTTTTATGATGTGTTGCTGGATTCATATACTCTTTTTCCCCTTTTTGTAAATTGTTTTTATTTCTTGCCTGAAATTGCCGGAGAAGGTTCCCTGTACAATCCTTTTTTGAGCAGTTCCATTTGGGCAAGATAATGATCGAGTGCTTCTTCGGCCGTTAATTCCCTTGCGAATGCTTGCACAAGATTATGAAAGGTGACGGCCTCCAAAATCGTGATCATATCCTGCAGTTCCCGTTCATTATTGATGTTCAATTTTTTTGTGTTGACGGACCGGAGCAAAGCCAAATCCTGCTTTTTCAGATCCTCTTCAAAAAAATTTTCTGCCAAAGTATTTTCGGTTTTATAATTCATATTGGAAAAAGCATTTTTGAAAAAATTGGCATTTTCCTGGTTTCGGATGTCTTGAATGGCAAATTGAAAGACCTCGGTAAAAGCCGCAAATAAATCCCCGCCCTTTTTTTGGAGAGTGGAAATAAACTGTTCTTTGCTTTTTCGTGAGAGCAAACGCAGCAAATAATAAAACAAATCCTCCTTGTCTTCAAAGTATTGGTAAAAGCTGCCTCTTGGAATGCAAGCCTCCTTTACAATGTTTGCGACAGAGGATTCGTGCAGCGGCGCTCTTGAAAATTCCTTTTTTGCAGCTTGAATCAAAGTATCCTGTTTTTCTTTCGGCAACCGGAAAAAAGTTGGCTTCGGCATGGCAGCATATTCTCCTATCTTGAAAAATTGCGGCACGGGCATCTGTCCTGAAAATGACACCGTGTCATAAAAGAAACAATAAGAAGATTATATATGACACCGTGTTAAGATGTCAATGAAAAAATGACACCGTGTCACTGGAAACATTTCTTAATAAAGTGCACCGGTCTCTTCGCCGCAGCTTGCCGGGACAAAATAAGGACAACCGTATCTGAAAACACAAAACAGGCTGGGGAAGTTTTAAATCCGGTCTTACCGGTCGCGAATCTGCGGGGAAATCGTCGCAGGTCCAATTATGGAAACACAGGCTGGTGCCCGTCCCAGTTTTTACTATATAAAGTGAACGGAAAAAGGCTATTCTGTTGCCTGCAAAAATAATCGTCCTGAAGTATAACGAAATATTGCCTGCTGTAAGCTATCATACAATGAATGGTTTGGCGCTCATCAGAATTTTTCCTTCATTAAAAATAAAATTTCAAAGGCCGAAATGGAAAAAATCGGTGATTGTTTAGACAAAATTAGAGAAAGCAAATCCGAACTCGGCATTTCCAATGTGATTGACCCGATCCATACGCCGGAAGCCAAAAGTTCCCTTTTATCAAAAGACGGCACCACGCTTATGGTCAGCTTCAAGCTGGATAAAAAAGGGANAGAAATCGATGACATCCAAAAACAGTTTGATGCCAGGCTGAAACATTCGCCTGTCGATTATTATTTGAGCGGGGAAGATTTTATTAACAATGACTATTTGAAGGCCTCCCAAGCCGGTGTGGAGCGGAGCGCAGCATTAACGGTCATTTTTATTCTCGTTGTGCTGGTGATTGTGTTCCGCTCCGTTGTGACCCCGCTCGTCTCGTTGGCGGCTGTCGCTTTTTCCTATTTGTGTTCAATGGGGATTGCCGCCCAGCTTATCGACAAAGCCGGATTTCCGGTGACAAGCTTGACGCAGATGCTGCTTGTGCTGATTTTATTTGGAATCGGAACCGATTATAATATCCTGCTTTTTAACCGGTTCAGGGAAGAGTTGTCCCACGGGCACCCGATTGATGAAGCGATTGTCCGCACATACCGGACGGCAGGAAAAACGATCGCCTATAGTATTGTGACTGTTTTTATCGCATTTCTGGCGCTTATATTTTCCGAATCGCCGATATATCGGTCAGGTGTCGTTGTGGTGATCGGGGTAACGATCCTTTTGCTTGAAATTTTAACCCTAACNCCTTTCATCATGAAAGTCCTTGGTACAAAGCTNTTCTGGCCGTCGAAAAATGCAAGCGGGCATAAGCCGAACCGGTACTGGGGAAAAGCTTCTTTCATCGCCGTAAAACATCCGATTATTACAGTCACACTCATTCTTTTGATCATTGCCCCGGCATTGATTTTTCACCAGGAGAAGCTGAATTTTGATACGGTTGGAGAACTTGGCAATAAATATCCTTCTTCCAAAGCGATCAACCTTGTTGCTGAACATTTCGGGAAAGGGCAGTCCATGCCTGCGGAGGTTGTGATTGAGAACGGAAAAGCAATGGATAACAACGCATCCATGGCTGTCATTGACAATATTACACAAAGGCTGAAAAAAATAGACGGTGTCGGGAAAGTTTCTTCGGTTACGCGGCCTGAAGGAAAGAAAATGGAGGACTTTTACATCGACAAGCAGATGATTACGGTAACGGACGGCTTGTCGCAAACGCAGGACGGGGTTGACCAAATCAATGCTGGATTAAAGACAGCCCAGGAGAAACTCGGATCCGCCGATTTTTCGAAAGTGAACGACATGGTAGATGGAACCGCCAAACTTAAAAATGGAATGGCCGCTCTCACCACCGGGCTCGAAAAAATTCAAAACGGCATTGGCAATGGGTCCGGCCAGCCGGAAACACTGGCAAACGGCATCGCTACCATTGAAAAAAATCTTTCCCAAATGAGCAGCGGGGTCAGCACATTGTCAGCAAATTACGGGAAAATGCAGGCCGGCTATGCTGAAATGGGTAAAAATTATCAGCAGGCTGCACAAGCACTGCTCGGTGTAAAAAGTGCGATTGCGCAAATGCAGACGCTCGTGACGGCGCTCGGGCAAAGTACGCCAAGTGTGCAGAGCGACCGGAACTATTTGGCGCTGAAGCAAATGACAAACCAGCTCTCATCATCCCTCAAGCAAATCACGCCGGAAGGGATCAACACGCTGAACAGCAATTACGACAAGACGACAGCCGGGTTCAAGACAGCGAACGACAATCTATCCAAGATGGCTGGCGGGCTTTCGCAAATGGCAGACGGGCTCAAGAAAACCGAAAGCGGGATTGGCCAGGCGTCTGATGGCATCGGCAAAATAGTAACCAATATGAACGATGTGACAAAGGGGCTGGGCCAGATGAAATCGGGCCAGCAGCAACTCGCTTCCGGCCTTAGCGGTTTTAAACAGTTCGGCGATAAGTTGTCGGATGTTAACCGCGGATTAAAGCAAATTTCAGACGGCCTTGGCAAAACAAATGACTATCTGGCACAGCTGAAAACGGAAAAAACATTCCATATTCCGAAAGAAGCGCTCGCCGACAAAGATTTTAAAAAAGCAATGGACACGTATATGTCGGATGACAGAAAAGTGACGAAACTGACTGTCGTGTTGAGCAACGATCCTTATTCAAATCAATCATTGGATACCATTGATAAGATCAATAAAACGGTTGTCACCGGGCTGAAAGGAACTGTGCTTTCAAAAGCCGACAGCGGGACAGCCGGAACGAGTGCAACGACCAACGACATGAACCATATTCTGTCAAGGGACCTTGCCAAATCAACCGTGATCGTGACCATCAGCGTGCTGCTTGTGCTTCTGTTGGTTATACGGTCTTTCTGGCCGCCGGTTTTCATTACGGCATCCCTTGTCGGTGCCTATTATACAGCCATGTTTGTCATCAACTCTATTTTTCTTGGCATGCTGGGCTATGAAGGCATTTCTTCGTTTGTGCCGTTCTTTTCCTTTATCATCATCGTCTCGCTTGGTGTAGATTACAGCATTTTCCTGATGATGCGCTATAAGGAATACCCGCAGCTTGACCCGAGGGAAGCGATTATACTCGCTTCGAGACATACAGGCGGTGTCATTATTTCCGCGGTCGTTATTTTAGGCGGCACATTTGCCACGCTGATGCCTTCAGGAATGCTGCTGCTGGCTGAATTGGCAATCGCCGTCATTACCGGCCTTGTCGTGCTTTGCTTTATCCTATTGCCATTCTTTCTGCCAGGCATGATCGCCTTGCCGGAAGCCTTGGAAAAAATATTTTCGGACAAAAAGAAAGAAAACTTGGAGCTGGAGAAAGAATCATCCAAGCGATAATGAAAAAAGCAGCCGCTTATCCAAATTGGGAAAGGGCTGCTTTTTTTTGCTGGCACGGTTTTAGATCGAGGCGGAGGAAGCAGGTAACCTTTTAGCTAAAGTACGGTAAAGAGATGGTAAGTGAGCAAACAGGCCAACTATTTTTTTGAAAAGTGAGCATAAAACGAGTATAGGTGAAGGAGCGGGCGCAAAAACTGGTGTTTCTTAACGTAGAACGGGTCTAAGTGAAGGAAGCGCGGGAAAAAATTATTGTTTCTTAACGTAGGACGCGCCTATGTGAAGGAAGCGGGCGAAAATTCCGTTGTTCCTTAACGTAGAACGGGTCTGAGTGAAGGAAGCGCGGAAAAAACGCGTTGTTTCTTAACGTAGGATGCGTCTAAGTGAAGGAAGCGAGCGAAAAATCTGGTGTACCTTAACGTAGAAGGGGTCTACGTTAAGGAAGCGGGCGAAATTCCGACAAACAATGTACGTAAACGCCCATATCACAAAAAATACATGCCAGCGGAAGAATGAAAATCCCGTCGTAAATCAGAATAGACCGCTTCGAAGTGCCTAACAACCCCCGTGAAAGATGCCATTTTAGCATGTATCAATTTCCGGGGTTCCCTTATACTAATCGTAAAAGCATTTTAGAAAGAAGGGGCAAGCATGAACTATTTTGCAGGGTTGCTAATTGTCTTTGCGCTGGTGCTTGGAAATGCGGGGTGCTCTGCTGAAGGCGGCAAACAAAACCGGGAAGCTGCCGTCATGAAGACGGTTCCGGTTACGGGCTGCACGGCAAAGCAAAAAGCGGAACAGACCAAAATGGGGGTTGCCTGGTACCGGACATCCGGAGAAGCAAGAGCGCTCTATTATCAAGGATACAATATCGGAAAACAGCGTATTGAGGAGAGCCTGAAAACCAAAGTAAAAAAGAAGCGCGCCATTGTCCTGGATCTGGATGAGACAGTGCTGGATAACGGGCCGTACTTATCTTATATGGCAGAAAAAGGCATTTCGTTTGGCAGCGGCTGGGGAGCATGGGTGAAAAAAGCAAAAGCAAAACCGCTTCCGGGGGCACTTTCCTTTTTAAAATATGCCGATAAAAAAGGAATCGATATTTATTACATTTCAAACCGGGACGAAAAATATATGGATGCCACCCTTCGCAACTTGAAAAAAGAAGGGATCCCGCAGGCCGTCCGTTCCCATGTGCTGTTGCAAACAGGAACAAGCAGCAAAGAAGCACGCCGACAAACCGTTGAAAAGAATTATGAAATCATTGCCTTGTTCGGTGATAATCTGGGTGACTTTTTTAAGACATTTGACGGAAAAGGAAACAAGGCGCGCAGCCTGGAAGCAGACCGTTTCCGCCATGCATTTGGCCGCAAATTTATCGTATTCCCGAATCCGGTTTACGGGGATTGGGAGCATGAATTGCCATGTGGTTCATAAACGCAAAAAAATTCCGGAGTTCTCCGGAATTTTTATATGCACTATGTATGGCGGAGAAGGTGGGATTTGAACCCACGCGACGGTCACCCGCCCTAACGCATTTCGAGTGCGTCCCCTTCAGCCGCTTGGGTACTTCTCCATATGAAAAAA
>JGI25331J36430_1000633_pt1 | contig 21335 bp, 22 predicted proteins | sample HigsolmetaAR206D_FD_36430 | JGI IMG/M metagenome (IMG submission 36430) | reverse complement strand
TCCAAACCGAAACGATTCCGGAGTAGGCTTTGGCGAATGCCTTATCGTTACAAAAGGCAGGTATTACGGTTTTTCCCTGATACCGTCAAAGCCGGGCTGATTAAGCCAATAAAGGTGGCACCGCGGGTTCCCCGTCCTTTACATGGATTGGGAACCCTTTTTGCGTTCCGTTAAAAAAATTCCATAAAAGAAAATCGCTGAGTAAGAAGAGTATGCAAATGGCAAGCGTTCCAGAGAGCCGGCGCGGGTGGGAGTCCGGCACGAACTGCCTTTGCAGAATGGGCTTATGAGAGGTTTCCTGAACTGTGCAGTAGGGAAACACGGCTTCCCCCGTTACAGGGATAGGGTATAAAGAGTGGCTTGCTCCGTACCCGAATGAGCGGAAAGGTTTTAAATCCTTTCAAAAGAGGTGGCACCGCGTTGGAAAACGTCCTCTGTCCTGCAGCATCTAGCTGCGGGCAGAGGACGTTTTTTATTTAGCCGGGAGCCGGGATCTGTAATCGGAACCCGCCTGTTAAGTGAAGGATATTCACCCGGTTCAGCCAGGTGGCAGTCGGAGCGCGAAAAACCATCTAGTTGTGACCATTAATAAAAAAGGAGAGCGGACGGATGCAATACAAAATGGTTAAGCTAAACGGCGATGTTTTAACACCTATCATGATTTTTAAGAGACTGAAAGGAAAATGCAAGTTTTTGTTCGAAAGTTCGCTGCCAAATGACAGCAACGGCCGGTTTTCTTTTATCGGGGCTGATCCGGTAAAAGCGTTCATCGGGCGGGATGATGAACTGGAAGTGATTGACCGGATGACAGGACGGCGAGAAATAAAAAAAGGAAAGCCGCTCGATCTTGTCAAAGACCTGTTGCCGCGTCTTGGCATTCAGCTTCCCTTTCCGTTTTACGGCGGGGCGGTCGGCTATATCGGCTATGACGCCATCCGCCAGTATGAAGAGATCGGCCATACGCCGGAAGATGAAACAGGAATCCCCGATCTGCATTTGATGCTGTACCAAAACATAGCTGTTTACGACCATAAAAGCCAGACCGTCTACCTTGTTTCAACCGGGGAAGACGGGGAGGCAATAGAAAAAAATCTTGCGGCAATGGAAAAAGCGATTCGCCAGCAGACGAGCGCAGAACCATTTGTCGACTATGGCCCGGTTGATTTTGCCCCGGCCATTCAAAAGCAGGCATTTATGAAGATGGTCGAAACCGCAAAACAGCATATCGAAAACGGGGACATTTTCCAGGTTGTCCTCTCACAGCGCATGAAAGGGACGCTCTCACACGACCCGTTCTATTTTTACCGGAAGTTAAGGAAAGCGAACCCGTCCCCGTACATGTTTTATCTCGACTTCGGCGGCTATGTCATCCTCGGGGCATCGCCGGAAAGCCTGATCAAAACGAAGGGGCGTGTGGTATATACGAACCCGATTGCGGGAACGCGCCCGCGCGCCAAAGTCCCGGAAGAAGATGAGCGACTTGAAAACGAGCTTTTACACGATGAAAAAGAACTTGCCGAACATAAAATGCTCGTTGATCTGAGCCGGAACGACCTCGGCCGGGTGTGCGAGCCCGGCAGCATCCGGGTGCAAAAATATATGGAAGTCGAGCGGTTCCAGCATGTGATGCACATCGTTTCGGAAGTACGAGGAAAATTGCGGGACGGTTTTAGCGGAATTGACGCGCTCATCTCCTGTCTCCCGGCCGGCACGGTATCAGGTGCGCCGAAAATCCGCGCGATGCAAATCATCAACAGCCTGGAAACCCTGAAGCGCGGCATGTACGCGGGAGCGGTTGGCTATATCAACCTGAACGGCGATATCGATTTTGCGCTCGCCATCCGCTCGCTTCTGATTAAAGACAACACCGCTTATTTGCAGTCGGGCGCAGGCATTGTCTACGATTCAGATCCGGAAAAAGAGTATGAAGAAACGCTCAACAAGGCGAGATCGATTCTGGAGGTACAGACGCATGATTTTATTGCTCGATAACTATGATTCTTTTACTTACAACTTGTATCAGTATTTATGCGAACTTGGGGAGGAAGTAAAGGTGTTCCGCAATGACCGGATCACCGTGGATGAAATCAGAAGGCTCAAGCCGGAAGCGATTGTCCTCTCGCCGGGGCCCGGGGTGCCGGAAAATGCCGGCATTTCCATTGAAGTCGTTAAAACATTTTACCGGCAAATCCCGCTGCTCGGCGTCTGCCTCGGCCATCAGGCAATCGCCGCGGCATTCGGGGGAGGGATCACAAAAGCAAAAGAAATCAAACATGGCAAAACTTCGCTTGTGCGCCATGATGGGAAAGGAATTTTCAGCGGCCTGCCGGATCCGGTCGAAGTGATGCGCTACCACTCGCTTGTCATGGACCGGACAAAGATCCCGGAAGTCCTGGAAGTGGTTGCTGAATCCCTTGATGACGGCGAAATCATGGCCATTCAACATCAATCCGCCCCATGCTTCGGCGTCCAGTTTCATCCCGAGTCGATCGGGACGGAAACCGGCAAACAGATGCTTGAAAATTTTTTACGCGAAATCAGAAAGGATGAGAAAGTTGAAACCGTATCTTGAAAAAATTTTGGCACAAGAAGGGCTGACGTTTGAAGAAATGCGGGAAGCATCCCGCGCACTGTTTTCAGATGAAGTGACAGAAGGGGAGATGGGCGCATTTTTGGCCGTCTTGAAATGCAAAGGCGAAACGGCGGAAGAAATTGCCGGGCTGGTCGAAGTGATCCGTGAAAAAGCCGTGCCGGTTCCGTGCAGCGTTCCCGGGCTTATGGACAACTGCGGGACGGGCGGGGACGGCAGCCACAGTTTTAACATCAGCTCGACCTCCGCGTTTGTGCTGGCGGCAAGCGGCGTGAAGGTCGCCAAACATGGCAACCGCAGCGTCTCAAGCCAGACCGGGAGCGCCGATGTCCTTGAAAAACTCGGGATTTCCTTGTCTTTCCCGGCGGAAGAAATTGAAGGCTTGCTGAGAGAAATCGGCATCGTCTTCCTGTTTGCCCCGAATGTCCATCCGGCCCTCGGAAAAATGATGAAAATCCGGAAAGATTTGCGGATTCCGACGATTTTTAACCTGATCGGCCCGCTCACAAACCCGATGAACCTGGAAACACAACTGCTTGGGCTTTACCGGCGCGATATGCTCAGGACGATGGCAGAAGTACTCGGCCGCCTTGGCAGAAAACGCGCGCTCGTTGTCAATGGCGCCGGCTATCTTGATGAAGCCTCTTTATCGGGGGAAAACCATTTTGCGCTGCTTGACGGCGGGAAAATTACCACGTTTACGCTGACGCCGGAAGAAGTCGGTTTGCCGTATTACCCGCTTGAAGCGATCCGCGGCGGCGATGCGCAAAAAAACAGCGATATTTTGCTGTCAGTATTAAAGGGGGAAAAAGGTGCTTATCGTGATACGGTGCTCTTCAATGCCGGGCTTGCGCTCTTTGCTGCAGGGCGGGCAGAGACGGTAAAAGAAGGGATCCAGATTGCGGAGCAGGCAATCGAATCGGGCGCGGCACTTGAAAAACTGCATGCGCTCATTGAAGCGAGCCGGAAACTCACGCAGGAGGCGATTTAAATGGCATTTTTAGAAAAGATTTTAGCCGAAAAAGAAAAAGAAGTGGCCCGTATCAAAGCTGCAGGAAAGGCTTTTGCCCCAAACGCGCGCAAAGCCCCTTCTCTTTATGAAACATTTATGCAGGCCGAAAAAACAAGCATCATTGCTGAAATCAAACGGGCCTCCCCATCAAAAGGGGATATCCGAACGGGCGTGGATCCCATCCGGCAGGCGCTTGCCTACGAAAAAGCAGGCGCCGGCGCCATTTCCGTTTTAACGGATGAAATCTTTTTTAAAGGATCGGTGGAAGATTTGAAAGCCGTAAGCGATGCAGTCCGGCTTCCGGTTCTCTGCAAAGATTTTATTATCGACGAAATCCAGATCGACCGGGCAAAAGCATATGGTGCAAGCGTAATTCTCCTGATCGCAGCGGCTCTTTCCCCCGAAAGGCTCCGTCAGCTGTACGATTATGCCCGGGGCGCCGGCCTTGAAGTGCTGCTTGAAGTGCACAATGAAGCGGAACTGGAAACCGCTGTGGAAATAGGGGCCCGGATTATCGGCATCAACAACCGCAATTTAAAGACGTTTGACGTTGATCTCGGCGTTGCCAAAAAGCTCGCGCCAAAAATCTCAAATCCGGATGTGCTTGTGATTAGTGAAAGCGGCATCCGCACCCGGAAAGATGTCGTTCGCGCTGAACATGCCGGGGCAAAAGGGATTTTAGTCGGGGAAACGCTGATGCGTGCAAACGACCCGGAAACGGCAATAAAAAGACTGACCGGTCTCCCGGAGAAACGGAAAGTCAAGGTTTGCGGCATTCGCACGCTTGAAGCGGCCCGAGCGGCTGTCTCTGCAGGGGCGGACATGATCGGCTTTGTATTTGCCGAAAGCAAACGGAAGATTACACCGGAAAAAGCAGCACAGATTGCAGAAGCGTTGCCGGATTCTATCGAAAAAGTGGGCGTATTCGTCAATGAATCGCCTGAAAAAATGGCGGAAATTGCAGAGCGGGCCGGGCTCGATTACCTGCAGCTGCACGGTGATGAAACAGCAGAAGACGTCGCGCAAATCCCTTATCCGGTAATCAAGGCTTTCCCGGTAAGGACAGATGCTGATCTCGAAGCGATACACGATTACCGGTGCGATCTGGTGCTTTTGGACAGCGCCGGCGGAAAATATCGCGGCGGTAACGGAAAGGCGTTTGACTGGGAATTGGCAAAGGCGCTATCGGATGAGCGGGCGGTGGTGCTTGCCGGCGGGCTCACACCGGAAAATGTCGAAGCCGCGATTCTTTCCGCCCGGCCGCATATCGTCGACGTTTCAAGCGGGGTGGAAACAAACGGGGAAAAAGACCCGGATAAAATCAAAGCCTTTGTGCAAGCAACAAGAAAAGCATTTCAAAAATTAGAGGAGCGTGACGATAATGCAAACATACAAACTGCCTGATACAAACGGCCGTTTCGGGACTTTCGGGGGGAGATTCGTCCCGGAAACCTTGATGCCGGCTGTTAACGAACTCGAGCAAGCTTATCATGAAGCCATGAACGATCCGGCTTTTCATGCGGAATTGGAGAAACTGCTGAAGCAATATGTCGGNCGTGAAACCCCGCTTTATTTTGCAGAAAACTTAACAAAGCTTGGCGGCGGCCCGAAAATTTTNCTGAAACGCGAAGATTTGAATCATACGGGGGCACATAAAATCAACAACACAGTCGGCCAGGCGCTGCTTACGCTTAGAATGGGAAAAAAGAAAGTCGTTGCCGAAACGGGCGCCGGNCAGCACGGGGTGGCAACNGCAACTGTGTGCGCGCTGCTCGGCCTTGAATGCATGATTTTTATGGGGGAAGAAGATATCCGCCGGCAAAAGCTCAATGTATTCAGAATGGAATTGCTCGGNGCAAAGGTCAAAAGTGTGGCGCAGGGCAGCGGCACATTGAAGGATGCGGTCAANGAGGCACTCCGCTACTGGGTTGCCCATGTGGAAGACACGCACTANATTATGGGTTCAGCAGTCGGCCCGCATCCGTTTCCGCAAATTGTCCGCGATTTCCAAAGTGTGATTGGGAAAGAAACGAAAAAACAGATTGTAGAACAGACAGGCAAACTTCCCGATGCAGTTGTCGCCTGTGTCGGCGGCGGCAGCAATTCGATCGGCATGTTTTATCCATTTGTGGAAGATAAGTCCGTAAAATTGTTCGGCGTGGAAGCGGGCGGCGCCGGCCTTGGAACAGGAAAGCACGCGGCGTCTTTAAGCGACGGCAAACTCGGCGTACTTCACGGCATGAAAACATATCTGCTGCAAAATGACGACGGGCAAATCCAGGAAGCTTATTCGGTATCGGCCGGGCTTGATTATCCGGGAGTCGGGCCGGAACACAGCTATTTAAAAGAAACGGGCCGGGTTACGTATACGTCCGTGAATGACGATGAAGCATTGGATGCATTCCGGTTGCTTTCAAGGACAGAAGGCATTATCCCGGCCCTGGAAAGCGCACATGCTATCAGTTTTGCACTGAAACTGGCAAAAACAATGGGGAAAGACGAAACAATCGCCGTTTGCCTGTCGGGGCGCGGGGACAAAGATGTAGAAGCAGTCAGCCACTTGCTTGGAGGGGAAAACAATGGGTGAAATTCCGGCCCTGGAAAGCACACATGGCAACAGTTTTGCGCTGCAATCGGCAAAAACGATTGCTGCTAGCCTCTTGGGGCACGGGGACAAAGATGGAGGAGCGGTCAGCCGCTTGTTTGGAATAGGTGAAATTCCGGCCCTGGAAAGCACACATGGTAGCAGTTTTGCGCTGAAACCGGCAAAAATGGTCGCTGCTAGCCTCTTGGAGCGCAGGGACAAAAATGAAGGAGCGGTCAGCCGCTTGTTTGGAATAGGTAACATTCCGGCCCTGGAAAGCATACATGGTAGCAGTTTTGCGCTGAAACCGGCAAAAATGGTCGCTGCTAGCCTCTTGGAGCGCAGGGACAAAGATGAAGGAGCGGTCAGCCGCTTGTTTGGAGGGGAAAACAATGGGTAAACAAAAATTGGAAGCACAGTTTGAAACGGTTCTTGCACGCGGTGATCAAGCGTTTGTCCCTTATATTATGGCAGGGGACGGCGGAATGGAAGAGACGGAGAAAAGGCTTGCGTTTTTAGAAGCTTGCGGGGCAACGGCAATTGAACTTGGCATTCCGTTTTCCGACCCGGTCGCAGACGGCCCGGTCATCCAGGCGGCAGGACTCCGCGCTTTTAAGGCAGGTACGACAATGAAAAAAGTGCTGGACCATTTAAAAGCCCATCCAAGGCAAGTTCCGATTATTCTCATGACGTATTTCAACCCGGTTTTTGCCTACGGGCTGGAAAAATTTGCAGCAGACTGCGCGAATGCCGGTGTTGACGGACTGATTATTCCAGATTTGCCCATCGAGGAAGAAGAGGAAATTGCCGGAGAACTGGCAAAATGCGGCCTGGCGCTCATCCGGCTGGCTGCCATTACAAGCCCGAAAGACCGGCTTGAGGAAATCGCCTCCCGTTCAGATGGGTTTCTGTATGCTGTCACGGTCACCGGTACAACCGGCACCCGTACAAATTTTCACGACAATATCGAGGATTACCTGGATTTCTTATCAAGCATCAGCCGGGTGCCTGTTCTTGCCGGCTTTGGCGTTTCCAGCCCGGAGCAGGTCCGCCGTTTAACCCGTTACTGCAGCGGCGTGGTGGCCGGGAGCAAAATCATCGAGCTCTTCCAGCACGGGGAAACGGAAAAAATCCGCGCGCTTGTGGAAAGCGCAAAGCAACAAGCAGCACCAAACCAGCTGTAAAAATGCCTGTACGCACGCGCCGAAACGGTTTACGCACACGGTCGTCCGTGCTCCAGTTGAGTTTCCACAGGGTTATACACATCTTGAACTGGTAAAGAAAAGGGATTTTTCTGGTTATCCACAATATCCACATTTTATACACAAAAAATGTGCACAAATTTATGCACATCAAATCATATTGGGAATAAAGGTATTGAAAGGTTTATGCACATCATCCACAAAAAACGGGAGCCTCATGGAAAGGCCTCCCGTTTTATTTTACCGACTGTTTTTCGCTCTTTTTGCCGCAGCGTCGGAACGGGCTTGTGCTTCCAAATCTTCCCCATCTGCGAGTTCCCTCGAATATTCAATGTCTTTCCCGTCTATTTTCATGTTCTTCGGTACTTGCGGCAATGTTGCTTTATTTTTATCGCGTGTTTTATGCTGATGTCCGCGGCCCATTTAAAAAACCCCTTTCAAGCAGTTTGCGGTTGCCCCCGCAAAACTACTTTTTGCGTAAAAGGTTTTTCTTAAACAGGTAATTATTTGCGCCCTCTGTCCGTGTATCCTCCGGCCCGGTCGGCTTTTTTAAATTCGCGCTGGTAAGTCACTTCCTGCATGCTTCTTAACGTGCTTTTCGTCTGAACTTTTTTATCTTTCGGCACTCCGCAAAACCTCCTTTTTTTGATTATTGTTTCCGGTAATACCGCTTTCTACACTTTCAATGGTAAAATAGATAAGGGAGGAATTCATGTGCCTGTCATTACAAAAATTTCGCTTCAAAAAAACAATAAAGAACGATACAATATTTTTCTTGACGGAAAGTACCGGTTCAGTGTTGATGAAGAAGTGCTGGCACGGTACCAGCTTTTAAAAGGAAAAGAATTGGATGAGCTTGATATTGAAGCGATCCTTGCCGAGGATGATATCCGGAAAGGCGTCAATACCGCCATCCGTTTTCTTTCCTACCGGATGCGGTCGGAAAAAGAAGTGCGTGATGATTTGATAAAAAAGGAATTTGCGCCGGAAGTCGTCCGGAGTGTCATATCAAAGCTTTATGAAATGCAGTATCTTGATGATGCGGAATTTGCCGCAAGTTTCGTGCGGACACAAATGAATACAACGCATAAAGGGCCTGTTGTCATTAGAAGGGAACTTCAGCAAAAAGGCATTGCACCGGAGCTTGTGAAAAAGGCACTTGAAATTTTTGATGCGGATCAGCAAGTGGAACACGCCCTTGCCCTTGCAGAAAAACTGTCCAGGCAGCATGCCCGGTTGTCAGAGAAGCTTTTAAAGCAAAAAGTGGAGCAGGGGCTTGTCGTAAAAGGTTATCCACCTGAAGTGATTTCCGCTGCGATGGCGGCGCTTCATATTGAAAAGGATGAAGAAGCGGAGTGGGAAGCCCTTCTTCAGCACGCTGAAAAAGCAAAGCGCAAATACGGTAGACTTTCGGGATATGCATACAGGCAAAAAATGAAGCAGTTTTTATACCGGAAAGGGTTCCCGGTTGATTTAATAGACCGCTACTTGCGAGAAGAGGAGGATGGAGATGGAAAAAAGATACAGTGAAATGAGCGAGTATGAGTTAAAGCAGGAAATTGCACAATTGACGGAAAAAGCGCGCAAGGCCGAACAACTTGGTATTGTGAATGAGTTTGCCGTGCTTGAGCGGAAAATTGCGATGGCAAAGTCGTATTTGCTGGACCCGGCTTCTTTTCAAAAAGGGGAAATTTATGAAATTGAAGGAGACCCCGGCGTCTATTTTAAAATTGATTATATTGACGGCGTCTTTGCCTGGGGTTACCGGGTTAGCGGGGGCAAACCGATCGAAGCCCTCCCGATTTCGATGCTGAAACCGGTGGATTGAAAGCTTATTGGGCGTCTTTGCCGCCGGCTGGGAGGTCGTTTACAGGGTTAAAAGGGGGCGCGTTGCCGGGCGAAATGGTTTTAAAGGATTTAAGGGCCAACAGCGCGCTTGTCGCGGGAATGTCTTTTTACAGAGGCGCAAAAAGACGAAAGTGTGCTCACCCCCTTTTGTCTTTCATCCCGCTTATGAAAGACATTTCAGCCCGCGGTTCGCCCTCTTTTGTCCTTCATCCCGGTTATGAAAGACATTTTGAAACGAAGCCTATCCTTTGATGTCCTTCACCTTTTCGCTTTTCACCTGTTCCCGGAAGGCTTTCCAGATTTTTTGATGGGGGACAGGAAATGCGAACATTTCAATCTCATCAGGAGGCACGCATTTTAATTCATCCGTTTCCTGTACCTGATTTAAAATTTTCCCGTGGTATACCCGGATATCCCAAATTAAATGGGTGAAAACATGGCGTATTTCCGTAAAATGTTCGGTTTCAAGCGCTGCTTCAATTTTAAAAACATCTCCAAGATAGTCCTTCAGCACCTGTCTTGCCGGCAAAACGGTGCTTTCTTCCACTTGTACAAATTCCCACATATTTGCAAGCAGCCCTTTATCCGGACGCTTATGGATCAAAATGCGCCCGTCTTCATCTTCCAAAACGGCTGCCTGAAGCCGGATCTGTTTCTGCTTTTTCCCTTTTGATTTCACAGGCAGCTCATCAATGGTTCCCTCTCTAAACGCCCGGCAATGCTCCCGGACCGGGCAAAGCAGGCATGACGGCGATTTTGGTGTGCAAACGAGCGCCCCGAGTTCCATTAAAGCCTGATTAAAAAAAGACGGATTCTCCCGGGAAATCAGCTTGCGGACGACTTCTTCAAAAACCTTTCTTGCAGAAGGCTTTGCAATGTCTTCCCATATGGATAAAATTCTTGCCAGCACCCGCATCACATTGCCGTCCACAGCCGGTTCCGGCAGNCCGTATGCAATGCTTAAAATCGCACCGGCCGTATATGNCCCTANGCCTTTTAGCTTCGATACNTCCTCCGGCGTGTCCGGAACCGTGCCGCCGTAATGTTCCTCCACTTCTTTTACAGCAGCGTGCAAATTCCGGACGCGCGAATAGTAGCCGAGTCCTTCCCACGCTTTTAGCACTTCATCTTCACTGGCATCCGCCAGCGCTTCAATCGTCGGAAATTTTTCCATAAAACGTCGGAAATAGGGGATGACGGTGTCCACCCTTGTCTGTTGCAACATGATTTCCGATACCCAAATTTTATACGGGTCTCGGTCCTCCCTCCACGGAAGTTTCCGCTGCTCCCTTTCAAACCAGGAAATGAGATCATCTTGAAAAGATTTTATATCAAAGTCGTCGATTGGCAAATTTTTCAATGTTTAACTCCCCCAAATGATTGCTATACATTTTATAAACGGGAAAAATACAATCAGGAAATCCTGAATTGACCGCTTCTGTCTATTGCAATTCTTTTTAATTTACCATATGATGAAGGCATATGAAAGAAATAAGCGCTTTAATAAGGAGCCAGAACCATTTTTAGGAGGAATAAGATTGGATACAGGAACCCATGTTGTTATGGGATTTGCACTTGGAGGTTTGGCAACGTTGGACCCTGTGGTCGCACAAGATGCGGTTCATTTTCACAGCGTTCTCATTGCCACGGTTTTAGGTTCACAGGCACCAGACATCGATACTTTGCTTAAATTTAAAAATAATGCGGTTTATATTCGCAACCACCGCGGCATTACACATTCTGTTCCCGCCGTCTTGCTGTGGCCGCTTGCCATTACAGCTGTGCTCAGCATCTTTTTCCCTGGAACGGATGCGCTTCATTTATGGCTTTGGTCTTTTTTGGCTGTTTTTTTGCATGTGTTCGTCGATATCTTTAATGCGTACGGGACACAGGCATTGCGGCCGTTCTCATATAAATGGGTCGCGCTCGGCGTGATCAATACATTTGACCCGTTCATTTTCACCATCCATGTGATCGGCATTGCCGCCTGGCTGTTCGGGGCACAACCGGGGCCAACTTTCCTGGCCATGTACATCTTCATATTTTTATATTATATCGCCAGATTCGCGGCACGTCACGATGTAAAAAAAGCCGTCCTGGCCAGGATTCCGGATGCGGAAAATATCATTATTTCCCCGACTGTCCGTTTTCACCAATGGAAGATTGCCGTAAGAACGAAAGATGCCTACTATGTTGCATCCGCATTTAAGTCGGCGGTCACCATTCTGGACAAATTCAAACGGCTTCCGGTACCGGAAAATGAAATTATTGAAGCGGCAAAGCAGGATAAAAATTTGTCAGCTTTCTTAAGTTTTTCCCCTGTCTATAACTGGCAGGTCAAAGAACTTGATAACGGCTGGGAGGTCCGTTTTACCGACCTCCGCTACCGGAAAAACGGGCATTATCCGTTTGTTGCTGTTGTGAAATTGAATGAAGATCTGGAAATAACCGGTTCTTACACCGGATGGATTTTTAATAAGAAAAAGCTAAAGAAAAAACTTGATGTTGTACCAAGATAAGGATCGGATTTTACATCTGAAAACGCGCAAAATAACCGGTGCGGGGGCCATTCCCCACCGGTTATTTTGTTGAGGAGGGCGTTAACATGCGGAATAAAGAAAAAGGTTTCCCGTACCATCATGATAATGTATATGAAGGCAAGCCGCGGGCAAAAGCCGAATATGCTTCGAAACGCGCGGATGGCACGACCAACACGCACCCGCAGGAACGCATGCGCGCATCAGGCCGCCGCGAAGAGTCATGACAGAAAGGGCTGCCGGGATTGTACCGGCAGCCTCTGCTTTTTCAAAACAATAGCGTTGTAAATGGCATTTCGCCCGGGGACCGCACTCCTTTTGGCCACTGGCTGCAAGTTTTTTACTAAGGATAAAAGCCAAAATGGCACGTGCTTGGATTTATTTTTATGCAATAACTAAAAACATGTTATTAAATTCACTATTAAAAAAATTCTTGACAGGAAAAATCTCGTAGACGATAATTTTTATCGAAAGCACTTACACTGTAAAAAAACCGCATAAGTCGATAATCCAAAATGTTACTCAAACCCCACAGTAATGCAGATAATATCACTCAATTCATTTCCCAAAAAAAGAGACCTGAATCCGTGACGAAATTTTCTCTCAATGTCAAATGGTTTCCTTAAATTGGAAGGCATTTGTTTGAATGAATGTTTGTTTTTTTACATATACTATTAGGAGGATAAGAGGACAAGAAAGGGGATGATGGTTAATTGAAAGATGTAAAACTTGTAATCTTTGATATGGATGGGCTGCTGTTTGATACGGAGCGGCTTTACTATTCGGCAATGAAGCAGGTAATGGAGAAAAAATGGGGTTGCGATTTCCCGTTAGAAAATTATAAGCGGTTTATCGGTGTGGATGTCCGTGAGTGTGATGATGTGATGAAAAGTTTATACGGAGAGGGCTTCTCAATGGAACTCATTCTGGAAGACTATCATCAATTGTTTTCACAAATACTTCGTGAAGAAGGACTGCAAGTTAAGAAAGGCGCAAAAGACATATTGGATTTTCTGGACAAAAAGGGAATAAAAAAATGTATTGCCTCTTCCAGCAGGCCGCGATACGATTCAAACTAATTTATCTTTGGCAGGATTGACAGACCGTTTTGACTTTTATATGAGTGGCAGTGAAGTAAAACGGGGAAAGCCGTATCCCGATATTTTTCTGGGCGCATGTCAGCGGGCAAATGAAGTGCCGGACTCCTCGCTTGTTTTAGAAGATTCCCTGAACGGTTTAAGGGCCGCAGTTGGGGCAAACATTAATTGCATTATCGTTCCGGATTTGATTGAACCGAATGAAGAAATAAAAAAACATGCCTATGAAATTGTTTCGGATTTAAGTCAAGTGATTGGTATTATTAAGACCTGAATCCGTACAAAATTTTAACTCAACGTCAAAAAATCCGCATGAAATCTAGTAGAATGTCCAAGAAGTTTTCCAGTTTTATTATTTCACCTAACCACGTTCAACTAGTTAGAATGGAGTTAATAAAACAATCATTTTTTACGAAGTGAGCAGCATGTTATCTCTTTCAAGACGCGAGAAAAATGTGCTATATCACTGGATGGATGGCTGACGTATCGAATATCGAAAGAAATAAGAGCAGGGATCATCTGACAATTGGTCCAAGAAAATAAATTGGAACATCAAGTTGCTGAAAACCTTGGCATCTTGATTAAAACTATTTTCAAGCAAAGATCCGTAGTTCCGTGAAAAAGTGAATGATATCATGTCCCTTTATCTTGATTCGTCAAAAGATGCCGTGGTCATTTTTGTCGATGAAAAAACCGGCAGCAAGCCCTTGAACGTAAAACGAATCCCCAGCCTGCATTGCCGGGTAAACCTGGAAGGTGCGAGTATGAATACACAAGGTTTGAATTACCACTGGCCGTATTGTTGCCCAGGTAAATCCTACCTGAAAGGCTGAGGATCTGTTAGCTTTTATGGATAAACTGGCCGCGGCCCTATCCCGATTAAAAGGTCATCATCGCCTGGGATAATCCAAACATCACCACGATGGACTATCCGACAGGTGGAGCAGGTTTAATGAAGGAAATGGAAACCGATTTTCTTTTTATTATACGCCTATCCATGCTTTCTGGGTCAATCAGATGGAGGTTATACATTTCCATCCTGTACAAATGCTGTCTGAAATGGAGTAGTTATCAATTCACAGACGAACTTTTAGATTTTTTATAAGGGATAGGAGATTTTTGTCTTTTTTAAGTTCTAAAAACGAACTACCCATATTAACATTACTTTTTGTTCGTATAAACATGGAGGGATACGGCATATTTTCAGCTTGAAAACCCGTATCCCTAAAAAATTTTACCGCAGGAAACTTTAAAGGAACGACTTTTGAAATATTGTACTAGTTTTCGTTTTGGCAAATAAAGTTATACACTTCATCTGGGCTATTGCTACTTTCCATGATCTTGTAAAATTCATTATTTTCCAGATAACGTAGCAGCTGGGAAAGCGCATTCAAATGCTTTTCTGAATCAGTTGTTGCAAGACAAAATATATATTTAACAGGTTTGTCAATTTTGCCGCAAAATAGCAAAGGTTCACTTAAAACCGTAATTCCAATCGATAATTTATTGACTCCATCAATCGGACGGGCGTGTGGCAGTGCGACATTCTTCATAATTACCATATAGGGGCCATTTTCCACAGCGTTATCAATCATTTTTGCAACATATTGCTTCGTAATCAGTTCTTCTTCTACCATTGGTTGGGCAGAAAGGGAGATTGCCTCCTGCCAATTAGCTGCTTTTTGGTTTAATTGAATAATACGTGGTGATGTAATATTACTTAAATTAGGCCTTTGTTCTTTCTCTAACCAAACATTTTCGTTTACGACAAAGTGATCATAAAGGGCCTTTTTTAAACCACCCTCGTCTTTAATCTTTGCGTATTTCTCCACTATGGTTACGATTTCATCCACACTCGGTAATTTAAAGACAGAGTTTCCGTTTTCGGTGTAGACATCTCGTATTAACCGATATTTTTCAGCCACGTTCATGACCGGACTCACAATATAAACAGGTTTTTTGGTATAAAATAATCTGATATCTGGTACGGTGGAAAAAACCATATCATAGTTTTCTTGCAATTTATCGATATCTTTTGTTTCAATCGGAAATAAAAATTTAAACTCAGGAAAAATTGATTTTAAAACCGTATAGGTGATGGAGGAACTTCCTACACCATTTGGACAAACAATTAAAGCCACTTTTTGCTTAATTTGATTCTCATAAAAGTTTTTCGCTAAAGAAGCAAAATGAATAGTCAAATAAGCAATTTCCTCTTTGGGAATTGCTTTTCCAAATACTGATGCAATCGGTTTTAATGTTTCAGAAACAATCAGATATAAATCCTCATATTCTTCCTTTATCTTTTGATATAGAGGATTTACAATGGGCAAGTCATAGTAAAGGCGATAAAAAGTCGATCGGAAATGTTGATAAAGTTGTTTTGATACTTCTGCTGGATGGTCAAAATGAATTCCCGAAAATGACTCAAATCGATTCCTGATTTGTTCTACTAAATTCATTATCATCTCAAAATCTTCATCATTTTCGTCCACATTTCCCATTGAAAGTCCCAATATCCAAGCACATAAATAGGAAATCATATCTTCATTATCACAGTGATAATATTTAGATAATTCTTCGGCAAATTTATATTCTTTTTTTGTTTTCAGTCTGGAAAGTACACTCGGTTTCACCTTATTTTTAATGGTCTTGGAGAGCCTTTGTTTTAAAAAAATAAAAGAATAAACAAACTCGGTTAATCTATTTTCAACAAATGTAATATTATATTTATTCATAAAATCTATAATTGCAGCCTTTGTCGATTGGAAATCATCCATATTATTGATTTGTAAGAAATAATTTAACAAAAAGGGGTTACTATCCTCATTTAATTCGAAAATGATCATTCTCATCATTAAATTACGAATGTCTAATTCATTTCCTTGCAGGCAGTATCCTTTTTTTCGATTGTATTCGACTGAGATTTTGGTTTCCAGCAAATTGGCATTTAAAACCTTGATATCAGATATGATCGTGGTTTTACCGACTTTTAAAGCATCCATAAAATGATTCATCGATAAATAATCCATATCTAAAAAAAGCATAAAATAAATGAATTTCATTCTTTCTTGGCTGCGAAAGATATATGTTTTATCTGGTATACCCCTCGAAACTTCTTTCAAAAGGATTTCTTTCATTTCCTCATCAACTGTTAATTGATCGTAAGAATTGAGAACAATAGACTTACCAGAAACGGTTTTTAAATAGTCATTAATTTTTTCTAGACTATATTCAAGTTGCCTTGGGGTCAAATTACACTTACTCAGCAGATCCTTCTTTTCAATGAAGGGTCTTTCTAGTATTTTTTGTATGATTATATACGCCCTTTCATCTAACATGATTATCTCTCCTATTAAAAAGTTAAGAATTTATATAAAATAAATTTGACTTTTCTTTACTGGTTCATTCATGGCAATACTCCACCTATCTTTTTTGCTAGCTTTTATAACAGAAGAAGACATGGCTAAGATGTCTTCTTCCTCTTTATAATTGCTTTTTAGTTTCTGCTGCGGAACGCTAGTATTTTTTTGGTAAGCAATCGAGCATTTTTGGCAATATCACTGCTCGAGCCTTTTGTAAGCAATCCCCCTACACCTACACAATCGATACCATTTTCAAACCATTCTTCAATATTCTCTATTGTAACACCACCCGAGGCCATTAATGGCATATAGGGAATTGATGTTTTTAAAATGGAAGCAAGTTTTGGTCCGTATTGATTGGAAATTGGAAAAGCTTTAATAAATGATGCCCCATTTTCCATCGCTTGCACCATTTCAGTTACAGATGTACAGCCGGGAGCATAAGGGATTTGGTAACGATTGCTTACTTTACATACCGCTTCGCTATAGTTAGGGGCAATAATGAATTTTGCACCCGATAAAATCGCCAACCTTGCCGTTTCACCATCTAGAACCGTGCCAGCACCAACCAGTAATTTTTCCCTATATTTTTGATTTAATGCACGAATGATATCGCCTGCATTTGGCAAAGTATAACTGATTTCGAGAACATCAACGCCACCTTCAAGGCACCCATCTGCAATTTTATAGGCGCTTTCTTCTGTTTCTACTCGAACGATGGCCATAATTCCTGTGGATTCGATTCGACTAAGAACTTGATTTTTAAACATGATGAAGACCTCACTCTATGTTATTCTGCCAATTTGCCATACTGTTTGATATAGGTATTGACAACAGATTCAATTTGCTTCACGACCTCTGGTGATGGTTCCAGCACAGGGAAACGGGCTGGTCCTACTGGAATTCCCGCAATTTCCAGAGATTTTTTCAATGTGGAGGGAACCGTTCCGAGTTTCAGTACTTTGCGAAGTTTTTCAATACTGTTTTGCGCTTCTTGAGCGGCTTGTTTCTCTCCGTTTAACCAATGCTGATAGATGGATACATCAATATTGGTTAATAGATTTGAAGTTGCTGCAATTGCACCAGATGCACCTATCTCAAGCGCCTTTAAAATAAGGGAGTCTGAACCTGATAAAACGGTAAAATTTTCATCTTTTGTGGTTTCTATATATCCTTTTATATTTTCAATTTTTCCACTGCTATCTTTAACGCCGATAATATTGTCTATTTTCGCTAATCTTTTGATTAAGTCAACACTTAAATTAATACCAGTGTTTTTAGGAATATTATAAAGAATAATAGGGATGGAAACAGATTCAGCAATTGTTGCATAATGTTGATATAGTTCTTCATCTGTTAATGATGTGAAAAATGGTGTAATAACGGATAATGCATCTGCCCCTAAGTCCTCCATCTGTTTCGATAGGGCAACCACTACATCTGTACTATTTCCGCCTGTGCCTACGAAGACGGGAACCCTATTCTTTGTTTCCTCAATTACAGTTTTGGCAAAAAGTAATTTTTCCTCTTGGGTTAATACATGAAACTCTCCATTTGTTCCTAAAATAAATAATCCATTCACATTTGAGTTGATTAAACGATTGATAAGTTCTTTTGTAGCCGATAGATTAATCTGTTGATTCTCATCAAAAGGAGTCACCATCGCCGTAATAATACCTTCTAATTTCATTTTTTCACCTCATTTATTAGGAAAACATATTGGGATTTTATAAACTTTGTTTGATGGAACGTCCTAATGAGCCTCCAGGATGCCATTTGACATATTGTTGGAGGTCGAGTCCAAAATCCTTTTGTAATAAAATGGTCAGACTCTGAAGCGTAACCAGTTCCACGATAATTGAAGCTCTTGGAGGCTTATTTAAGGAGTCCCCTTCTTTTGTTACACTTGCATTCAGTGCGACATCACTATTTCTTGCAATCCAAGAGTTTAAGTTGCCTGTAACCGAAATAATTATTGCATTGTTATTCTTTAACGTGTTAATGGTATCGATGAGCTCCCGCGTTTCTCCACTATTGGAAATGGCAACAACGACATCTCCTTCTTCTACTTGTCCAGATGAACCATGGACGGCCTCTGTTCCATCAAGATAATACGCCGGTGTTCCGGTAGATGATAATAACGAAGCAATATAGCCAGCAATATAGCTTGGCTTTCCAATACCAGTTACATGGACCCGTTTTCCTTTCTTTTTAGCTGCGATGATACAATCTTTTGCCTGTTCTAATTCAAGAAAGGGAAAATGGTCAACTAATTGCGAAATTTCATCCTTAATAGTATCAAGGTAATCCGTTAATTCAGACATTCTTATTCTCACATCCTTTTTCTTAGAATACTTAGTTTGCTTCCCGTCCATATGGAGAACACGAACGGGAAGTATCTGGCAAAAGCGAAAGAACTCTTAATGGAATAATCTTAAAAGCGAGTTTAATAGAATTCCGGTAACATTGTAGTCAATATTAGGGAATGTAGACCCTTGAATGCCCATATTGCCGAAGATTGGATAAAGTACGGTCGGCAAGAATGCCAGCAATAGACCGGCTACAAAGGAACCAGCAATTGCTCCTCTCCAGCCTCCAGTTGAGTTTCCGAAAACTGCAGCAGTACCTCCGGAGAAGAAGCAAATATGTGCGGCAGGGATGATTACAACTGGGAAATGGAACAAAAACATAAATGCTACACCAATTAGACCAGCTGTATAAGAACTTAAGAAACCAACGATAACAGCAGTAGGTGCGTAAGGGAATACAGTTGGAACATCCAAAGCAGGACGGGATCCTGGAATGAATTTTTCAGAGATTGCAACGAATGCTGCTGTAATTTCAGCCAAGAACATACGAACACCAGTCATCAAGATAGACATACCTGCAGCAAACATGAACGCTTGAATTAATGGGAATACTAACCAATGCGTATTTCCGGCCAATTGTTGTGTTATATCTTTTCCAGCTTTCAGTGCGGAAATATAGAATAGTAGAAGCATGATTACTGAAACACCCATTAAGAAGTCACGAAAGAACGAAAGCCAGACAGGAAATTTAATTTTTTCTGTGCTTTGGTCTCTATGCTTTTTAAATAATAATCCAATACAGCCGGCTAAAGAATACCCCAGCATGTTAAAGTGCCCAATCGCCTGCGTATCTCCACCAGTAATTTTTCTCATAAATGGTTGACACAATTGTGGCAGGGCAGCAGATACAAAACCTAAAATGACACCGCCTAAAATAATTGCAACTGTGTTTGAATAACCATAAGACTTGATGATAAGGGATAAAACACAAGCAAAGAATAAACTATGCCCACCAGTGAAGAAAATATTTTTCATTGGTGTAATCCTTGCAAAAACGAGGTTCATCGCAAATCCTAAAAGTAAGGTACAGGAAACGACAAAACCATAATGTGATTGTGCAAGTGCAGTGGCGGCTTCCGGTGAAGCTACTACCCCCGTAATATGGAAGCCTTTTTGAAACAGGACATTGAAGTTTTGAAGTGCTGTTGTCATCGTTGAAGCGCCTATTCCAAAGATTAGGAAGCCGATAAGTGTTTTAAACGTTCCGGTCAAAACTTCCGTCATTTGCTTTTTCTGTGCAATTAAACCAATAAAGGCAAATAATGCCAGAATCACTGCAGGATTACTAAATAAACTGATTATAAAAGTCATCATAACCCATTCACCTCACCAGTTTACTTTCTATTAGTTTAAAAATTCATTCAATTTTTCGTAGATCTCATTTTTATCAACAATATTTTTGATACCGATAATCTGTTGTTTAACGCCTTGTTTGCTAAGTTCTTGTGCTACATCTACTAAAGTGATGAGCAGATCGCCATCAAATCCTGGAATCCCATCCAGCGAAGAATGCTCAACTTGAATAGGAAGATTATGTTCCCTTATGACCTCATTCACTTTAATTTTCAACATCAAACTGGAACCGACACCTGCTCTGCATGCTACGAGTGCTTTATGCATATTAATCTCTCCTTATTGTTGTATTTGTTCAACTTTCTTTAAGTAATCGAGTATTTCCGATGGATCTGTGGCATTGTCCAATAGCTTAAAAAATTCTCTTTTTTCTAGAAGACCGACTAATTCAGTAATGATTTCTAAGTGACTGCTGCTATCAACAGTACTTAAACAGAACAAATATTTCACAGGATCATTTGCTTCATTTCCAAAAATCACGGGTGTTTCTAAAGTTGTAATTCCGACTGCTTGTTCCTTAGCACCATATTGCGAAGGAGCGTGGGGCAAGGCGACATGTTTTGTGATGACAATATAAGGTCCGGTACTGTGAGCGATTTCAATTATCTTATTCACATACTCCTCTGTCACCTTTCCTTTAGAAACTAAAGGATACACCCCTTTTCGAATGGCATCTTCCCAATCATTCGCTTGTACGTTTAATTGAATAAGTTCTTCCTCGATAATGTTACTAAGCAAAATTCGCGCCTCCTTCAATGAACCTTATCCTGTTGATCGAGAAAGCTGTGGAATGTTCTAAACTATAAACCGCTTTCATTAAAGCGTATGCCAAGACTATACAAAGAACTTTTGAATTGGTTAAGCCCTCCTCATTCGTTTTTTCCTTACTGTACAGTAATTAACTTACAATTTTATTGTATGGTTAGGCGCTTACCATTTCAATCTTCATTCGGTTCGTATTTTGGTGCCTATTCACACAATTGGTGAACTATTAAAAGCTGACGAAGGTGTCTGGATGGGATCAACATTGGATCGACAACTACGAATAACGTGACTCATCACAGCCGTGGAAGGCCTTCATATCTGTTTAAAGTGTTAAATCGGGAGGTTTCAATAAAAGATGATGAAAGGAAAAGAGAGAAGTGTGTTATCAAGAATTTGTTACATGTTTATGCATCAACGTATATTTTGATTTTCTGCCCTTTAAATAAAGAATACAGGATTTTGTTCTGTGAACTTTTTCTGAAACTTTAATTTCTTGCGTTTTTTTGTTGACTAATAGTAATTTAAAATAAAAAAGTGCCCCATCCTTTGGTATAATTGATTTTGAGAAAAAAACAATAACCAAGAAAGGGGGCACCTTTAAGGTGAATTATAT
>JGI25331J36430_1000622_pt1 | contig 21510 bp, 24 predicted proteins | sample HigsolmetaAR206D_FD_36430 | JGI IMG/M metagenome (IMG submission 36430) | reverse complement strand
GACCCTGCAAAAATGAGGCTGCTATACGGTTTCTTTGATTATTATTTAAAATTGAACGAAAAAGAGGAGGCGGAAGTAATGGAAAACATTAAAATGCTGGACCCGGACGAGGCGGAGCAAGTATTGAAATTGCCGAATTCTTACTTTGATCGCGGGTATAAGAAGGGGAAAGAGGAAGGAAGAGAAGAAGGTGAAGAAAGATTAAGAAGATTTATTGTCAACTTGTTAAAAAATCAAGTGGATGTGAAGGTCATTGCCCAGGCATCTGGCTTGAGTGAAGACGAGATCATGAAAATCAAAAGGCAGATAGAAGGGGAAAAGCCTTGAACCCGAGTTATGACGAAGCAGAGCAAGTATTGAAATTGCCGAATTCCTATTTTGACCGCGGGTATAAGAAAGGATTGGAAGAAGGTGAAGAAAGATTAAGAAAAAGATTTATTTCTAATTTGTTAAAAAAGCAATTAGATTTGAAGCTCATTGCAGAAGTAACCGGCTTGAGTGAAGACGAGATCATGAAAATCAAAAGGCAGATAGAAGGGGAAAAGCCTTGAACCTGAGCTATGACGAAGCAGAGCAAGTATTAAAATTGCCGAACTCCTATTTTGAACGCGGGTATAAAAAGGATTAGAAGAAGGAGTAGAAAAGGGGAGAAAGGAATTATTACAAACAATTGTGGTTAGGATGCTTAAGAATGGCCTGGACCCACAATTGATAGTTGAGATGACCGGCCTAAGCCAGACAGAAGTGGAAAAAATAAAACAGCGACTGGAGTATTCATAAGATGGAAGTCAAATTTCCCGGTGTGGATGGAAAAGAAGTTTTCTTAGACTTGCCGAATTCTTACTTTGACCGCGGGTATAAGAAGGGGAAAGAAGAAGGTGAAGAAAGGTTAAGAAGATTTATTGTCAATTTGTTAAAAAATCAAGTGGATGTGAAACTCATTGCCCAAGCATCCGGCTTGAGTGAAGATGAGATCATGAAAATCAAAAGGCAGGTAGAAGGGCAGGAGCCGTAAATGCTTTTCACCATCACCGAAAAAACAGGGAGGGGCTTATACATAAGCCCCTCCCTTTCAGAACTTGTGCCATTCCTCCTCACCCCGCTCACTCATACAATGCTTCAACAGAAAAAGGGGAACGATTCTTTTATTGAAAAGATAGAAATAAGGAAAAATTATTGTATAATAGGTCTAAAGACATAGGTGGGGCGTATCTGATGTTCATTTTTGACTGGCATCGATAGGAGGGAAGGCAGAATGGGTCTGTATTATAAGTTGAAATCAGATAAACACAGCAGCGTATTGGAAAATGCAGAAAAAATGGAGGTTTCCATCGATCTCGATCAACCTGGCATTCCGGAACGATTGAAATTGATTCACCTGACAGAAGAAGATTTAAAAATCATAAAAAGTGCACAACCCCTTGTACAAAAATATATTGACAAAATTGTCAAGGCCTTTTATGATGCGATTTTGCAAGTGCAGGAGCTGAGGGATATCATTGAAAAACACAGTACGGTTGAGCGGCTCCAAAAAACGTTAAGGGTCCATCTTATTGAAATGTTTCAAGGCAACATCAACAAAAATTTTGTCGAAAAACGCTTGCAGATTGCAAGCACGCATTACCGGATCGGCCTTGAACACGGCTGGTATATCGGTTCTTTCCAAAATATTCAAAATGTCTTGAACGATATCCTTTTTCAAGAAATCGGCAGGAAAGAAGAAGTCCGGATCATCTCGGCTGCCATCAGCAAAATATTGAGTTTTGAACAACAAATCGTTCTTGAAGCTTACGAAAATGAGACGATCAGGAGACTGAATGAGCAGTATCAAAACGGGCAGCACGATTTGAAAGAACAAATGGTACAAATCAGTGAAGGTTTGGTTGCGCTGGCAGAGGAAANCCAAGCTTCGGTAGAATCTTTAGGTTTCAATCTGCAAAAAACGGATGAAATGGCTATTGAGAGCAGCCGGGAAGCAAGCTATGCCGAGTCATCGGCAGCAGAGGGGCAAAAAAAGCTGGGCATCCTGATCCGCGATGTCAAAATGATTGCCACCCGTACAAAAGAAATGATGGAAACGATCGAGAATCTGAGCGACTCTTCCCGCCAGATTGAAGATGTGGTGCTGTCTGTGAAAGAGATCGCTGACCAGACCAACCTGCTCGCGTTAAACTCAGCCATCGAGGCAGCACGGGCCGGAGAGTATGGTAGAGGATTTTCGATTGTCTCTCAAGAAATCCGGAAGTTATCAGAGGAGACGAAAAAGCTGGCAGGGCAGATCCAATCGATGTTATCCGCCTCAGGGCAATACAATTTGGATGTTAAAAATTCTTTAATCCAAGTTGACAGCGCCATTCACTCCGGATTGGGCAGCGCGGAAGAGGCAGGGCAATCGTTCCAGCAAATTACCGCCACGGTCAAACAAAGCAAACAAACTGCTTTAACCGTCCAAGGCCATATAGCAGAACTCGTCAATACTGTAAAAGAAATTGAAACAGCCAGCGCCGGGGTCGCGGCCGCGGCTGAAAAACTCCACAATGCAGCGGGAATCTGAAAAATTCCCGCTTTTTTAACAGAAACTACCAATAAAATTTATCGCAAAGCAAGATAGGCAATCAAGTTTAAAACAAATGGGGCCATCATAATGCCCAAGGCGATGGCAACGATTATCATAGGTAAATATTGTTTTTTCATAAACCCGTTCATAGATTCCCCTCCCCCACACAAAATGCTCCGGCCATTTAAACCGTTTGCAGCTTTCCCTTTCTTAAAGGTAGCATCCAAAGCCGGCTTATGCAAGCTTACACCCATGTTTTTTCATTTTTTCGAAACCGCTTTGCCGGATGCAGGGAGCGGGACAAGTCAAGGCAAGGAATAGATTTCCGCGTGCGGCGGTTCCTCAAGTTTGGATTTCTTCAGTTTTCCTTTTTNAACCAATTCCCCGATGACCCTCTCTATTTCACGAGGGTCCGTGTCAAATAGATCGGCAAGCTTGACAGTAGACAGTGCAGTATATTTCGGTTCTTTTGTGGATGAGATAATCATGTTTTTGATTCGTTCAAACAATTCCGCTTGTTCCATGGTTTGATCCCCTTTTTAAAAAAATCTACTTTTATTATACGCAAAATGGTAAAGAAACAATCCCAAATCAGTTATAGAAGAAAGTCAATTGGCAATCCTAATAAAAAAGGCATGATTGGGGGACCGATGATGGAAGAAGCAACCTTTTCGATTCGAATAAACGGGCAAGAACTGGCGGCGCGTAAAGGGCAAACGATTTTGGAAGTGGCCAACGCCCACGATATGTACATCCCCGCGATCTGTTACCATCCGAATCTCGGATCGATTCAAACTTGTGATACCTGTTTTGTGAACGTAAACGGGAATCTGGTGCGGGCATGTGCAACCAAGGTAGAGCCGGGAATGGAAGTGGAGTCCGGTTCCAAACCTGTAAAAGATGCCCAATATGAAGCAATGTCACGGATTCTGAAAAACCACGAGCTTTATTGCACCGTGTGTGACAACAATAATGGCAATTGTGTTGTCCATAACACGGCCGAGCATCTTGAAATCGAGCATCAAAAATACCAGTTTGAAGCTAAACCCTACCCGCCGGACCAATCCCATCCTTTTTACCGCTATGAACCGGACCAGTGCATTCTTTGCGGAAGATGTGTTGAGGCCTGCCAGGATTTGCAAGTCAATGAAACATTGACGATTGACTGGGACCGGGAAGTGCCAAGAGTGATCTGGGACAATGATGTTCCCATCGATGAGTCCTCTTGTGTATCTTGCGGCCATTGCGTCACGGTCTGCCCGTGCAATGCGCTTATGGAAAAGTCCATGCTCGGGGAAGCAGGGTATTTAACCGGCATTCCGCAAAAAGTGCTGGAGCCGATGATCGATCTCACTAAAGAAGTCGAACCGGGATATAAAGAGATTTTTGCAATATCCGAAATGGAAGCGGCAATGCGAAAATCGAGAATCAAAAGAACGAAAACCGTTTGCACCTATTGCGGTGTCGGCTGCAGTTTTGAAATTTGGACAAAAGGGCGCCACATTTTAAAAGTCGAGCCGCAGGAACATGCGCCAGTAAACGGCATCTCGACATGTGTCAAAGGAAAGTTCGGGTGGGACTTCGTCAACAGCGAAGAACGTTTAACAAAGCCGTTGATCCGCAAAGGGGAAGAATTTGTTGAAGCAAGCTGGGATGAAGCCCTGAATCTGATCGCAAGCAAATTGCAGGAAATAAAAGAACAGCACGGGCCGGACGCGCTTGGCTTTATTGCTTCATCTAAATGTTCGAATGAAGAAAACTATCTCTTTCAAAAATTCGCCCGCGCGATCATCGGTACAAATAATCTGGATAATTGCTCGCGTTACTGCCAGTCGCCGGCAACGTCAGGGCTTTTGCGGACCGTTGGTATTGGCGGGGACTCCGGCACCATCCGGGATATCCAGCAGGCGGATTTGGTGGTTACGGTGGGGGCGAACCCGGCCGAATCCCATCCTGTCCTTGCGACACGCATTAAACGGGCGCACAAATTGCATGGACAAAAGCTTATGGTCGTCGATTTAAGGGAAAACGAACTGGCCAGCCGCGCCAATTTATTTATTCATTCGAAGCCAAGCACAGATTTGATTTGGCTTAACGCCGTGACAAAATACATTCTCGATCAGGGCTGGGAAGACAAAGCATTTCTTGAAGCCAGGGTCAAAGGGCTAGACAAGTTCAGAGCTTCACTGGAAAAATACACGCTGGCGTTTGCCGAGGAGAAAACCGGCATTTCGAAAGAGAACTTAATCAAAATGGCAACGATGATCCATGAAGCCAAATCCGTATGCATTCTTTGGGCGATGGGCATCACCCAGCACACATGCGGGACGGATGCAAGCACGGCCATTTCCAACTTGTTATTGGTTACCGGTAATTACGGCCGCCCTGGGACGGGGGCATATCCGCTCAGAGGGCACAACAATGTGCAAGGCGCCTGTGATTTTGGAACGATGCCCGCTTGGTTCCCGGGCTACGAACCAGTAGAAGATAATGAAGTGAGGGAACGGTACGAAAAGGCTTGGGGGGTCAAACTTCCGGAAAACCCGGGGCTTGACAATCATCAAATGATCGGCGGGATAAAAAGCGGCAAGCTCCGGGGCCTCTACCTGTTCGGTGAAGAAATGGCGATCGTTGATTCCAATATTAATTTTGTGGAAGAACATCTGGAAAAGCTCGACTTTTTTGTTGTACAGGATGTGTTTTTCAGCAAAACGGCCCAATTTGCCGATGTGATCCTGCCGGCTGCGCCGAGCCTTGAGAAAGAAGGGACGTTTACAAATACGGAACGGCGCATCCAGCGCTTTTACCAGGTATTTGAACCGATGGGTGAATCGAAGCCGGATTGGGTCATCTTTCAGGAGCTCGCGAACAAAATGGGAGCCCAGTGGCATTACCAGCACCCCGGCGAAATCATGGCAGAAGCGGCAAGCCTAGCAAAGTACTTTGCAGGCATCAGCTACGAGAGACTGGAAGGGTTTAACAGCCAAATATGGCCGGTTAAAAAAGACGGTACGAGCACACCGCTTCTATATCAAGACCGTTTTGCCTTTCCGGACGGTAAAGCCCGACTGGTACCGGTTGACTGGGAACCGCCTTTTTCAGCCGGGGAGGGATTTGATTACCATCTTAACAACGGCCGCTTGCTGGAACAGTTCCATGAAGGGAATTTGACGGACCGTTCTCCGGGCATCCATCACAAAGTGCCGGAGCCGTGGCTTGAGATTTCACCGGAGGCAGCAAGTGAACGGGGGATAAAAGACGGGGCGCTTGTACGGCTGACATCGCCTTACGGAAAGGTGAAAGTACGGGCCGTTGTGACCGGGCGGGTACAAGGAAAAGAATTGTACTTAACGATGAACGCCCGGAAAGAGGATGAAATGGTGAACCGGCTGACGAGCAGCTATCATGACAGGGTGACCCATACCCCGAACTATAAAGAAATGGGCGTAAAAATGGAGATTTTAGAGGAAAAAGGAAAACCGCCGCTGCCAAAGGTGAACCACCGTTATGGCAATCGGATTCCGCAAATCAGTGTAAGAGTGGAAGAAAAATGGAAGCGGGATGACTTTATCCCGATCACGGCATTATTTTCACCGGGAGGAAAAGCATATGGCGAAGGTGATCAGGCAAACGGGACGGGCCGGTAATGAGAAAGAAATCCGCGGACGGGAAGGCTCTGTTCCGGCCGTGAAATTAATAAAGCCGGGAGGGAAAGCATATGGCGAAGGCGATCAGGCAAATTAAACAAGTGGATCCGGCCCCGGAAGAATGGCAGGCAGCCTCTCTGTCGGCGGTTGTAAAGGCAGCCGCCGAAAACGGGGAATCACTGATTAAACTGTTAGAGATCATCAAACAGCTGGATGGCATGGGCGTGCTTAATGCGATGGAAGGTTTGCTCCAAAACCGCGTTGACGTTGCCGAAATTGCCTTAGGGCAACTAAACCAGCCCACCATGTACCATGTCGTCAAAAACGGGATGAACGTATTTAAATTTTTAGGCGCCATCGATCCGGAACAACTGCAAACGATCTTGTCAGGCATCACGAGCGGGTTTGAAAAAGCAGCCCAATCCGGGGGCCAGGAGAGTCTGTGGAAGCTCGGAAAAAGCATGCGCTCCCCGGAAGTGAAACGGTCGCTTGCCATGATGACAGGCATTTTGGCGGGGATGGGGGAAGCCATGGAGCAAAACCATTCGCTTCCTGAAGGAGGAACGGACATTGGCTAAAGGGATGTTGAAAGTAAGTGATATGGTGAATGAAGAAGATGCCGCCAAAGTCCGCCGCGCCCTGAATGAAGTCTGGGGCGTCCGCGATATTGAAATCAGTTTGGCAAGAAAAGAAGCGACTTTTACCTATAATGACCAATCGGCATCCTGCCACGATATGATGCAAGCCGTGACGGAGCAGGGTTACCGTGCTGAAATGATGGAACCATAAAAGGAGGAAGGCACTTGAAAGTATGCGAAATCTGCGGTTCCCAAACACCGGAAGAAAACGAAGCGGAATCAAGAAGAGTGCTTTATGTCTGTGAAAACTGCCGGACCGACCGGAAATTCGATTTTGAAGAAGAAAATTAAGCAAATGGCGTTGCGGCACCGCAACGCCATTTATGTGCGCAAATTTTCCGGCAAAAAAAAATGGCGTCTGCGTTTGCCGGCTGCCCATATCCCCGGAAGCATGGGACTTCTTGCCATTGCATATACTAAAACACAAAAATGTTGTAAAATAAAAGACAATAGCAAGAGAAGCCTTTTATCATTGCCAAGGGGGGAATGTTATGGATCTTCAAGTCGGATTGTGGCAAAAGCAGTCAATGAAACTGGCAATGACCCAGGAATTAAAACAAGCAATCGAGGTTCTTCAGTTCTCATCCCAGGAGCTCGCATCTTTTTTGGAAGAAAAAGCTGCGGAAAATCCTCTCATCGAACTGTCCAGCGCCAATATTAAACTGGTCGATTCCCGTTTTTCCGGGCTGAGCCGTGTAAAGGGGCAGAAAAAAAGCCAGGACAAAAACTGGATTGAACAAATTCCTGCACAGACGGAAACACTTCCAGACTTTTTGATCAGCCAATTGGATATGAAAGCGTTATCAAACAAGATTTTGAAAGCGGTCCAACTTTATGCGCGCCATCTGGATGCAAACGGCTACCTTGCCATCTCGGTTCAGGAAGCGGCAAAAATGGCTGCCATTTCCGAAGAAGACGCCGAAAAAGCACTTGGCATTCTCCAGTCGCTGGATCCGGCCGGAATCGGCGCAAGATCGCTTCAGGAATGTCTACTGATCCAGATAAAAAGGGATCCGGATGCGCCCGGGCATGCGGAAGAATTGATCAGCCGCCATTTTCTCGATTTTGCCGAAAAAAAATGGAGAGGCATTGCGAAAAAACTTGATATATCCCTGCAGGAAATCCAGCGGGTATCTGATTATGTGCAGACGTTAAACCCGCGTCCTGGATCCGGTTTTATGGCAGATCGGCCGCAATACATCGTTCCCGATCTTTTGGTCAAAAATCATGCGGGAAAGCTCGAATTGTATCTTGTAGAAAACCAGGTTCCAAAACTCCGTTTGAATGAAAGTTATGCAAGCATGAACCCGGCCGGAGATGCCGGCGTCACCCGTTATTTAAAAGAAAAAACGCAGGAATATTACTGGATCCGAAAAAGCATCGAAAGCCGGAAAGAAACGCTGCTAAAAGTCGGCGCAGCACTGCTTGAAAAACAGCGGGATTTCTTTTTATATGGAAAAGGGCATTTGAAGCCGCTTACGATGAAAGAAATTTCGGATGACATCGGGATGCACGAGTCGACGGTGAGCCGTGCAGTGAGAGAAAAGTATATGGAAACGCCATTCGGGACTTTCCCATTAAAAACATTTTTCACGACCGCCTTGCCGGTTCGTTCTGCCGGCGGGGAAGAAGCAGCATCAAGCGCCGAGGTCAAAAATGAAATTTCAGCACTTATAAGCGGGGAAGACAAGCGGAAGCCGCTTTCCGACCAGGCGATTGTGACCGTATTAAATGAAAAAGGGTTTGAAATCTCGCGCCGGACAGTGGCGAAATACCGCGAACAGCTCGGCATTCCGTCATCTTCCAAAAGAAAAAGGTACGAATAAGCCGGGAATATTTTTTCAAAACGGAAGTTTCGCGTTTCATCCGCCGGCAAAAAAGGACGAATCGGACGGGAACGGGCAAATTTCGCACACACTTTGAAATAAATAAATAACGGATCAGGCATTTGGGTATATCGGGTCGGGAGCACAGCCCATGTGCCTGCCACGAATGGCCGGAAAGGGGGAGGATTTTAAAATGGAACTGGTGCTATATACAAGAAAACAATGCCCGCTTTGTGCGGAAGCAAAAGAACAGCTGCAACTCCTGCAAAAGGAAATCCCGTTCCGGCTGATTGAAAAAGACATCGAAGCGTGCGATGCATGGACGGAAAAATACGGCCTTATGATCCCGGTTATCGAGTACAAAGGGGAACTGCTCGGATATGGGCGGATTCACCTTTTTGCCATAAAGGAGCGCTTACATGAAATTCATGAGCAATAATAGTTGAAATGCAAAATTTATCCTGCTAGAATGAAACATGTAGCGAGGGTAATTTTTTTTGAAGCAGGTGGGACAAAAAATGTCTCTGTGGGACTCAACACGACCTACATAATTATTTAAGGGAGTACATTATCTATGCGATCGTTGATAGAGGTTCAAAAAAAATTATACCCCGATATCCTCGCTGTCATGCAAAAACGATACCGGATTCTCCGTTCCATTTCTTTTGCGGAACCGGTGGGAAGAAGAACATTGGCACAAATGCTTGGCATGTCAGAACGCATTCTTCGGAGCGAAACGGATTTTTTGAAAAACCAAAAGCTCATTGACGTAAAACCCTCGGGCATGTCGGTGACAAATGATGGTGCTGCCTTGTTACAAAATATGGAAAGCATGATGAGAGAAATATCGGGTATAAATGAAACGGAAGAAAAGCTGAAACAAGCTTTGGGCCTCGAAGACGTGGTCGTGGTTCAAGGGGACAGCGACAAAGAACCGTGGGTGAAAAACGAGCTTGGAAGGGCTTGTGCTGTAAGAATGAAAGCCGCCTTAACGGGAAACAATATAATCGCTGTAACCGGAGGATCGACGATGGCCGCAGTCGCAGATGTGTTAACTCCCGACATCAGTGCCAAGAGGCAGCTGCTGTTCGTGCCGGCCAGAGGCGGAATTGGTGAAGATGTCGCAAATCAGGCCAACACGATCTGCGCAAAAATGGCGGAAAGGACCGGCGGAAAACACAGGGTATTATACGTGCCTGACCAGGTCAGCCCGGAAGTGTACAAATCGGTCGTAAACGAGCCGTCCATTAAAGAAGTCCTTACCCTTATTAAACAAGCGGATATTGTGCTGCACGGCATTGGCGAAGCCATGACAATGGCAGAACGCCGCAAGACCGGAAAAGAAGAGATGGAGAAAATCATCCGTGGGCATGCAGTCGGCGAAGCGTTCGGGTACTATTTTAACGAACAGGGTGAAATTGTTCACAAGGTCCGGACGATCGGCCTGCAACTCGAGGATTTGCACCGGATCCGCCATGTTTTTGCGGTTGCCGGCGGGGCATCCAAGGCAAAGGCCATTAAAGCCTACATGAACACGAAACCGGAATCCACTGTTCTGATTACGGACGAAGGGGCAGCAAAACAAATTCTCGCTTGGCGCTAACCTGTTTTTAAAAGGGATAACCCTTTTGAAATATAAAATCTTTACGACTCAAGGAGGAAACACAAATGGCAGTTAAAGTTGGTATTAACGGATTTGGACGTATCGGACGTAACGTATTCCGTGCTGCTTTAGGCAATCCTAATGTTGAAATCGTTGCAATCAATGACCTGACAGACGCAAAAATGCTTGCACACTTGTTAAAATATGACTCTGTTCATGGCAACCTGGAAGAAGAAGTCACTGTAGACGGTGATTCCATCGTTGTAGACGGCCATAAAGTAAAAGTTTTGGCTGAACGCGAACCTGCAAATCTCGGATGGGGCGACCTCGGTGTTGACGTTGTTGTTGAATCAACAGGTCGTTTTACAAACCGTGAAGGGGCTGCAAAACACCTTGAAGCAGGCGCAAAGAAAGTCGTCATTTCCGCTCCTGCGAAAAACGAAGATATTACGATCGTAATGGGTGTTAACGAAGACAAATACGATCCTAAAAACCATAACGTCATTTCGAACGCATCCTGCACAACAAACTGCCTGGCGCCGTTTGCAAAAGTGCTGCAAGAAAAATTCGAAATCAAACGTGGTATGATGACAACTGTTCACTCTTACACAAACGACCAGCAAATTCTTGACTTGCCGCACAAAGACTACCGCCGTGCACGTGCAGCTGCACAAAGCATCATCCCGACTACAACCGGTGCTGCTAAAGCAGTTGCACTTGTATTGCCTGAACTGAAAGGCAAATTGAACGGTATGGCCATGCGCGTTCCGACTCCAAACGTTTCTGTTGTTGACCTTGTTGCTGAACTTGGCAAAAACGTAACGGTTGAAGAAGTAAACGCAGCATTTAAAGAAGCGGCTGAAGGCGAATTGAAAGGCATTCTCGCATACAGCGAAGAACCGCTTGTATCCCGTGACTACAACCATACAACTGTTTCTTCGACCATTGATGCATTATCCACAATGGTTATCGAAGGCAACATGGTAAAAGTCATTTCTTGGTATGACAACGAATTCGGTTATTCCAACCGCGTTGTTGACCTTGTTGAATACATCGCTTCTAAAGGCCTTTAATTTGAACGATAAAACGTTGCAGGGGGGTGGGGAAGAATCCCCTCTCCCTTTTTTCAATGCCTGTAAAACAAAAGGAGGTTCGTTTTGCCATGAACAAAAAATCGATTAAAGATGTTGAATTGCAAGGCAAACGCGTTTTCTGCCGTGTCGACTTCAATGTTCCGTTAAAAGACGGCAATGTAACGGATGATACAAGAATCCGTGCTGCCCTTCCAACGATCAAATATTTGGTGGAAAACGGTGCGAAAGTCATTCTTGCCAGCCACCTCGGCCGTCCTAAGGGCCAGGTTGTGGAAGAGTTGCGCCTCACACCGGTTGCAAAACGCCTGAGCGAACTGCTTGGAAAAGACGTCAAAAAAGCAAATGAAGCTTATGGCGAATCGGTTAAGGCGGAAATCAGCAAAATGAATAATGGTGACGTATTGTTACTTGAAAACGTCCGTTTCTATCCGGGTGAAGAAAAAAATGACCCGGAATTGGCAAAGGAATTTGCATCTTTAGCTGAACTGTATGTAAACGACGCATTCGGCGCTGCCCACCGTGCCCATGCATCAACAGAAGGGATTGCCCATCACCTGCCTGCAGTATCCGGCTTTTTAATGCAAAAAGAACTGGATGTGCTCGGCAAAGCATTGTCCAATCCGGAACGCCCTTTTACTGCCATTATCGGCGGCGCAAAAGTAAAAGACAAAATCGGCGTCATCGACAATTTGCTGGATAAAGTCGACAACCTGATCATCGGCGGCGGCCTTGCTTATACGTTCGTCAAAGCACAAGGCCATGAAATCGGCAAATCGCTGCTTGAAGAAGACAAAATTGACCTTGCAAAATCTTTTATGGCAAAGGCGAAAGAAAAAGGCGTCAACTTCTATATGCCGGTTGATGCGATCGTAGCAGACGAATTCTCCGAAACTGCCAACAAAAAAGAGGTAGCGATTGAAGAAATCCCGGCTGACTGGCAGGCACTTGATATTGGCCCGAAAACGGTTGAACTGTATGCCAAAGTCATCAAAGAATCGAAACTTGTCATTTGGAACGGACCGATGGGCGTATTCGAAATGGACGCCTATGCAAACGGGACAAAAGGCGTTGCAGAAGCGCTCGCGGATGCAACCGGCACTTACAGCATCATCGGCGGCGGCGACTCTGCGGCAGCTGTTGAAAAATTCCATCTGGCAGAGAAAATGGACCATATTTCAACAGGCGGCGGCGCATCGCTTGAATTCATGGAAGGAAAAACACTTCCTGGCGTCGCAGCTTTAAATGACAAATAATTTTATCAGGAAAGGGAGTGTCCTTATTGCGTAAACCGATCATTGCGGGGAACTGGAAAATGAATAAAACCTTGCCGGAAGCGCTGGCTTTTACCGAAGAGGTAAAACATTCGGTACCTGGCGAATCTGTTGTCGACAGCGTCATATGTGCGCCTGCGCTCTTTTTGGAACGCCTGGTGGAAGCAACGAAAGGCACCCGCGTAAAAATTGGCGCCCAAAACATGCACTATGAAGAAAGTGGTGCTTTTACAGGCGAGATCAGCCCGGTTGCACTCGCTGATTTGCATGTTGAATATGTCATCCTGGGACACTCTGAACGCCGTGAAATGTTTAATGAAACGGATGAAGCAGTCAATAAGAAAGTAAAAGCTGCTTTTGCCCATCATTTAACACCAATCGTTTGCGTGGGAGAAACACTGGCACAACGGGAAAACAATGAAACAAAACAAATCGTCGGATCGCAAGTAAAAGCTGCTTTTGCCGGGCTTTCTGACGACGAGGCAAAACAGGTTGTCGTTGCCTATGAACCCATCTGGGCAATCGGAACAGGCAAATCTTCGACTGCCGAAGATGCCAACGAAGTTTGTGCCTATATCCGCAGTGTGATCGCGGACCAATTCAGCCGGAATGTTGCTGACAGCGTTCGAATTCAATACGGCGGCAGTGTAAAACCCGGCAACATTAAAGAATTTATGGAACAACCGGATATTGACGGCGCATTAGTGGGCGGTGCAAGCCTTGACCCACAATCTTATTTGCAATTATTGGAGGCGGTAAGCCATGAGTAAAGCACCTGTGGCATTAATCATTTTAGACGGCTTCGGCTGCCGGAAAGAAACATACGGCAATGCTGTAGCCCAAGCAAAAAAACCAAATTTTGACCGCTACTGGAAGGAATTCCCGCACAATCAACTCGGCGCAAGCGGCGAATCCGTCGGCCTTCCTGACGGCCAGATGGGGAACTCGGAAGTCGGCCATACAAACATCGGTGCAGGGCGTATCGTTTACCAAAATTTGACGCGCGTAGACATGTCGATCCGCGAAGGCGAGTTTGAAAAGAACGAAACCTTCCTCGGCGCGGTTGAAAACGTGAAAAAACACGGGACAAGCCTCCACTTATTCGGCTTGTTGTCGGACGGCGGCGTGCACAGCCATATCCGCCATATGTTCGCGCTGCTGAAATTCGCAGCCGATCAAGGTGTGAAAAAAGTGTACGTCCATGCTTTCCTTGACGGACGTGATGTAGGCCCGAAAACAGCGGAAAAATACATCAAAGCAACAGAAGAAAAATTTAAAGAATACGGTGTCGGCGAATTTGCAACGATTACCGGCCGTTACTATTCCATGGACCGTGACAAACGCTGGGACCGTGTGGAAAAAGCGTACCGCGCCATGGCATACGGCGAAGGTCCGAAATATCCGGACCCAATGGCGGTCATTGAAGATTCCTATAAAAATGGCATCTTTGATGAATTCGTTATTCCTTCTGTGATTACAAAAGAAGACGGATCACCGGTTGCAACGGTTCAGGATCATGACTCGGTCATTTTCTATAACTTCCGTCCGGACCGTGCCATCCAAATTTCAAATGCTTTTACGAACGAAGATTACCGCGCATTTGACCGCGGCCCGAATCACCCGAAAGATTTGTACTTCGTCTGCATGACACATTTTTCGGAAACGGTCAAAGGCTATGTTGCCTTCAAACCGGTCGGCCTTGACAATACAATCGGCGAAGTATTGTCACAGCACGGGTTAAAACAGCTGCGGATTGCAGAAACTGAAAAATATCCGCATGTAACGTTCTTTATGAACGGCGGGCGTGAAGAACCTTTTCCAGGGGAAGAAAGAATTTTAATTCACTCCCCTAAAGTAGCAACATATGACTTGCAACCGGAAATGAGCGCCTATGAAGTAACGGATGCTTTGCTGGAGCAAATTCGGAATGACAAACAAGATGCCATCATTTTGAACTTTGCAAACCCGGATATGGTCGGCCACTCCGGCATGCTGGAACCAACCATTAAAGCGATCGAAGCAGTCGATGAATGCCTCGGCAAAGTCGTGGACCTGATCCTTGAAAAAGGCGGCTATGCCATTATCACGGCGGACCACGGTAACTCGGATGAAGTGCTGACACCGGAAGGCAAACCGATGACAGCCCATACGACAAACCCGGTTCCGGTCATCATCACGAAAAAAGGCGTTGAAGTGCGTGACGGCGGTATTCTTGCCGACTTGGCACCGACCATGCTTGATCTGCTGAACATTGAAAAACCGAAAGAAATGACAGGCACAAGCCTGATTAAAAAATGACCCTGTGTGGGGAAGCCTGATAAAAGGAAAATCGGGCCAAATGCGTTGAAAGTGACGCCCTAAAAACGGGAGCGCCATGCCTGGAAGGTGCTGCGGCATGGAAAGGGATGACACCCGGGGGCATGCCGGGAAAATTTCCCGCAGACGTGCCCTTAGCGCCATGCCTGGAAAGTGCCGGGCAAAGTGATGAAAACCCCATTTATGCATTGAAAAAGGAGAGATAAGAAGATGTCTTTAATATCTGATGTTTATGCACGCGAAGTATTGGACTCGCGCGGCAACCCAACTGTTGAAGTAGAAGTTTACACAGAAGACGGCGGTTTTGGCCGCGCATTGGTGCCAAGCGGTGCCTCTACAGGTGAATACGAAGCCGTTGAACTCCGTGACAACGACAAAAGCCGTTTCCTCGGTAAAGGTGTCGAAACAGCTGTTAAAAATGTGAACGACACGATCGCTGAAGCGATTATCGGCCGTTACGATGTATTTGACCAAGTCGGCGTTGATAAAGCAATGATCGAACTTGACGGCACACCGAACAAAGGCAAACTTGGCGCAAATGCCATCCTTGGCGTTTCCCTTGCTGTTGCCCGTGCTGCAGCAAACGAATTGGATTTGCCTTTGTACAAATACCTTGGCGGATTCAACGCAAAACAACTGCCGGTTCCGATGATGAACATCTTAAACGGCGGTGCGCATGCTGACAACAACGTGGACATTCAGGAATTCATGATCATGCCTGCCGGCGCTCCGACTTTCAAAGAAGCGTTGCGCATGGGTGCTGAAATTTTCCACAACCTGCGTTCTGTTTTAAAAGCGAAAGGTTATAATACTGCTGTCGGTGACGAAGGCGGTTTTGCACCAAACTTGAAATCGAATGAAGAAGCCCTTTCTACCATTATTGAAGCCATCGAAAAAGCCGGCTACAAACCAGGCGAACAAGTTTTGCTTGCAATGGACGTTGCATCTTCCGAACTTTACAGTGACGAAGACCATAAATACCATTTAGCCGGCGAAGGCAAAGTCCTGAGTGCGGAAGAAATGGTGAATTGGTATGAAGAATTAATTTCGAAGTACCCAATCATTTCGATTGAAGACGGTTTGGATGAAAATGACTGGGAAGGCTTCAAAATGTTAACAGAACGCCTTGGCAAGAAAGTCCAATTGGTGGGCGACGACCTGTTCGTAACCAATACTGAAAAACTTGCCCGCGGTATTGAAGAAGGCATCAGCAACTCCATTCTGATCAAAGTAAACCAAATCGGTACTTTGACGGAAACTTTCAATGCAATTGAAATGGCAAAACGTGCAGGCTATACTGCAATTGTTTCCCACCGTTCTGGCGAAACAGAAGACAGCACCATTGCAGATATTGCCGTTGCAACAAACGCCGGCCAAATCAAAACAGGTGCGCCATCCCGTACCGACCGCGTAGCAAAATACAACCAATTGCTCCGCATCGAAGACGAATTGGCTGAAACAGCCGAGTTCCTTGGCAAAAAAACTTTCTACAACTTGAAAAAATAATGCCATTCTGCTGCAGACTGCCCGGTTTTCACCGGGCAGTTTTTTGGTTGTACGGGAAAAATGGGGCTATTCGTTTTGCGTCTGGCTGACAAAAACGCGGAACGGGGTGAGGGACATGAAGGACAAACCAGGGACCGGTAACTAGAGAAATGTTCTTCACGGGGCTTATGAAAGACAAAACGAGGGGCTGAGGTGAAAGAAATGTCCTTCATAGGGTTCATGAAAGACAAAACACGGGCTGAGAAACAAGGAAAGGTTATGAAGGACAAACCAGGGACCGGTAACCAGAGAAATGTTCTTCACGGGGCTTACGAAAGACAACGAAGTACCTGGATGAAAGAGATATTTTTCATTAGCCACGTGTAAGACAAAACAGGTACCCGGAAATCAAAAAACATCCTTCATCATCGAGCCCATAAAGACAAAACGGGGGCCGGACCAATAAGATACTGTTCATTTTCGGACAATTATTCCAATGTAGTTGAACCCTGCCCCCCAATATGGTACACTCAAGATTAGGTATTGCCCGTCTCAGGAGGTGTGCAGTTGTGCATACATTGTTATTAACATTACTAATCATCGATTCAATTCTGTTGATTGCAGTCATACTGCTCCAGCCCGGGAAAAGCACGGGATTGTCCGGCGCTATTTCCGGCGGCGCTGAACAGCTTTTCGGGAAACAAAAAGTGCGCGGAATTGACCTAATTTTACACAGGATTACGATTGTGCTCGCTGTTTTATTTTTCCTGCTGGCCATCGGACTTGCATATATAAACCTATAAGGGTATGCAAATCAGGCAACTTATAAAGAAGCCTTATCCGCACATGCCTGTAAACTTTATGACTTCCATCCCGGTCCCAAAATCCAGGCCGGGTATTTTTATGCGGATTGCTGGCATTTCCGAAACGACTTTGTTACAAATAAAATGAACAAAGGCCCCAAAGAAAAACAGCAGGAAAGAGGCGTTTTTTACGGATGATGAGAATTGTACCACCAAAACCGTTTTTATTTGAAGCCGGCAAAAGGGCTGTACTGCTTTTGCACGGATTTACCGGAAGCAGCGCCGACGTCAGGATGCTCGGGCGCTTCCTTGAAAAAAAAGGATACACTTGCCATGCGCCGCAATACAAAGGGCACGGGGTACCGCCTGAAAACCTTTTGCATACGGGTCCAAGCGACTGGTGGCAAGATGTTATGAATGGCTACCAGTTATTAAAAGAAAAAGGGTATCATGAAATTGCAGTAGCCGGATTGTCATTGGGCGGGGTATTTTCCTTAAAATTGGGTTACACTGTACCTGTAAAGGGAATTATCACCATGTGCGCGCCCATGTACATAAAAAGCGAGCAAACGATGTATGAAGGCGTGGTTGCGTATGCCCGCAAATACAAACAGTTCGAAGGGAAAAGCGAAGCGCAAATCGAACAGGAAATGCGGGAATTCAAAAAGACGCCGATGCATACGCTGCAATCGCTGCAAGAGCTTATTCAGGATGTGCGCAACCATGTCGATCACATTTATGCGCCCGTTTTTGTTGTACAAGCGCGCCATGACGAAATGATCCGCCCGGAAAGCGCCAATATTATTTATTCAGAAGTGGAAACAGACCATAAGCAACTCAAATGGTATGAGAACTCCGGCCATGTTATTACACTCGACGACGAAAAAGATCAACTTCACGAAGATGTATACACGTTTCTGGAGTCGCTTGACTGGTCGGTTTAAAATTTTCCCGAAAAAGGAGGGAAATAAATGGAACAAGACCAACTACGGCAAGATGTTGAAAAAATTTTATCTTATATGAAAGAAGAGACGTACAAGCCGCTGACGGTTCAGGAACTGGAAAAAGCGTTCGGCATTGACGATTCTTCCGAGTTTAAAGCATTTGTGAAAGTGCTCGTTTATATGGAAGAAAAAGGCCTCATTGTCCGCACGCGAAGCAACCGTTACGGCCTGCCGGAAAAAATGAATCTCGTACGGGGAAAACTGATCGGCCATCCAAAAGGTTTTGCTTTTGTCGCCCCCGATGAGCCTGGGATGGACGATATTTTTATCCCGCCGCATGAAACTAACCATGCGTTAAATGGAGACACCGTGATTGTCCGTGTGTCCACCAAAAGCTCAGGCCAGCGCCAGGAAGGAACCGTTGTGCGCATTCTTGAGCGGGGCCAGACAGAACTTGTCGGCACATACGTCGAAAGCAAACATTTCGGATTTGTCGTACCCGATGACAAACGGTTCGGCAGCGATATTTTTATACCGAAAACAGCAAACGGTGGTGCTGTCGAAGGCCATAAAGTGATTGTCCATATTACCGCCTACCCGGAAGGCACGAAAAATGCGGAAGGCGAAATCATTAAAATTCTTGGCCATAAAAATGATCCCGGTGTTGATATTTTGTCGATTATCCATCAGTATGGGCTGCCCCAAGCCTTTCCGGAAGAAGTGCTCGAACAGGCAAACCGGGTGCCGAAAGAAATTGATGAGAGCGAAATTGGCAGCCGTCGTGATTTGCGCGGGGAAATGATTGTAACGATTGATGGGGCTGATGCAAAAGATCTCGACGATGCTGTTACCGTGAAAAAACTGGCAAACGGCCATTATAAGCTCGGCGTCCATATTGCAGATGTCAGCCATTATGTAACGGAAGGATCACCGATTGACCGTGAAGCATTTGAACGCGGGACGAGCGTGTACCTTGTTGACCGCGTCATTCCGATGATCCCGCACCGTTTGTCAAACGGCATCTGTTCCCTGAATCCACAAGTCAACCGGTTTACGCTGTCGTGCGAAATGGAAATTGATGAAACAGGTCGCGTTGTCAATCATGAAATTTTTGAAAGCATCATCAAAACGACCGCTCGTATGACGTATGCGGACGTTAATAAAATCCTTGTCGACCGCGACGAAGCGCTTAGAAAACACTATGAGCCGCTCGTTCCAATGTTTGAACAAATGGCCGAACTCGCCGAGATTTTGCGCAAAAAAAGGATGGAGCGCGGCGCTATTGATTTTGATTTTAAAGAAGCAAAAGTCATTGTCGATGAAAAGGGCAAACCAACGGATGTTGTGTTGCGTGAGCGGTCGGTTGCAGAAAAGCTGATCGAGGAATTTATGCTTGCTGCCAACGAAACGGTTGCCGAACATTTTTACTGGCTGGACGTGCCGTTTATTTACCGGATCCACGAAGAGCCGAAAGCGGAGAAACTGCAGCGGTTCTTTGAATTTATTACCAATTTTGGTCTGATCGTACGCGGTACAGCCAATTCAGTGCATCCGCGTGCGTTGCAGGAAATCATTGATACGGTTTCCGGACGGCCTGAGGAAATGGTCGTGTCGACGGTCATGCTGCGGTCGATGCAGCAGGCGAAGTACGATCCGGAATGCATTGGCCACTTCGGCTTATCAACGAAATTTTACACACATTTCACCTCACCGATCCGCCGTTATCCGGACCTGATTGTCCACCGGCTGATCCGCACGTATTTGATCAGCGGAAAATTGGATGAAAAGACGAAAGAAAAATGGAAAGCATTACTGCCGGAAATTGCGGACCATGCCTCGAAAATGGAACGCCGAGCAGTAGAAGCTGAACGGGATACGGATGAGCTGAAAAAAGCCGAATTTATGGAAGACAAAATCGGGGAAGAATTCGACGGGATTATCAGCTCAGTTACGAATTTCGGCATGTTTGTCGAACTGCCGAACACGATTGAAGGGCTTGTCCATGTCAGCTATATGACAGATGACTATTACCATTACAATGAGCGGCAATATGCCATGATCGGCGAACGAACAGGAAATGTATTCCGCATTGGTGATGAGATCCGCGTCCGCGTGCTCAATGTGAACAAAGACGAACACAATATTGATTTTGAAATTGTCGGCATGCAAAACAACCGCCGAGAAAAAACAGAAGAACGCCCGAAAAAGATCGTCAAAGTGCGCGGCACCCATTCTACTAGGCCGCAAAAATCGCACCATGCCGACGAAGACTGGGCGACGAGGCCGCCGAAAAAGAAAAAAGCAAATCGAAGGTAACCGGATTTTTTCGGCTGCCTTCACCGGAGGGGAAATGAAATGCCAAAAGGCGAAGGGAAAGTGCTGGCGCAAAACAAGAAAGCAAGNCATGATTATTTTATCGAAGAAACATATGAAGCAGGCATTGTTCTGCAGGGGACAGAAATCAAATCGATCCGGGCTGGCCGTGTAAATTTGCGTGATTCGTTTGCCCGTGTGGAAAATGGGGAAGTCTTTGTCTACGGGATGCACATCAGCCCGTACGAGCAGGGAAACCGGTACAATCATGACCCGCTCCGCCCGCGGAAAATTTTGCTGCACAAGAAAGAAATTGACCGGCTGGCCGGTGTGACAAAAGAGAAAGGTTATGCTTTAATCCCGCTCAAAATCTATATTAAAAATGGGTATGCAAAAGTGCTCGTCGGCCTGGCCCGCGGGAAAAAGAATTATGACAAGCGTGAATCCCTGAAGAAGAAAGAAGCCGCCCGCGAGATTGAACGTGCCTTTAAAGCACGCCAGCACTAGAAAAACAGGATGACGGCTCTTTGAGCGAAAAAAAGGGAAAGCGCCGGATTGAAGATTGCGCGCTTCCCTTAAGAAATGGCTTTTTCAATTGAGGGAAAGAGGGGTCTAACGGCTTTTGCCTTGCCATTGTTCCAACTGTTGCATTTGGCAAGTCTAAGACAACTTCTTTTCCATCCTCACCAGGGAGCCTGACTTCCATCTTATAAATTCTCCAGTTGCTGTTTTATTTTTTCCACTTCCGTCTGGCTCAGACCGGTTTTTTCTACAATTAATTGAAGATCCATACCCGCCAGCAACATTTTGATGGCAATTGGAATCGTTTGCAGCAATTCTTTTCTCTCTTCTTCTCTTCCTTCCTCTTTCCCCTTCTTATACCCGCGGTCAAAGTAAGAATTCGGCAGCTTTAATACTTGCTCTGCTTCGTCCGGATCCAGCATTTTAATGTTTTCCATTACTTCCGCCTCCTCTTTTTCGTTCAATTTTAAATAATAATCAAAGAAACCGTG
>JGI25331J36430_1000599_pt1 | contig 22115 bp, 19 predicted proteins | sample HigsolmetaAR206D_FD_36430 | JGI IMG/M metagenome (IMG submission 36430) | reverse complement strand
TGGAGCGGGTAGCGGGAATCGAACCCGCATATTCAGCTTGGAAGGCTGCTGCTCTACCATTGAGCTATACCCGCAGCGGGATGGTGGAGGGGGCTGGATTCGAACCAGCGTAGGCATAGCCAACGGATTTACAGTCCGTCTCCTTTAACCACTCGGACACCCCTCCATGCGCTTGCTTAACAAGCACTTAACTGGAACAACCTCACGTTCTCGCAAGGCCGCTGTCCGTGATGGGCGCGTTATGGCGATCCTCGGCGCGACTGTCAACTGGGTCGTTGTGAAAAACATGCAGGCAGCGCGATTTTTCACAAGCGCCCCACTCCGTCCGGCTTCAGCCCGCGCGGACGCCTGCCGGGAAAACCCCGCGCTTTTCGCCCGCAACGCGCGCTTTTTACATAGGCGCAGCGCGGCTCCTCCGCTATAGGGGGTGCCATGACTGACGAAAAGAAGCATTCCACACCGAAGGACAGCCACTATGCGCGCCTGCGCCGCGCCTACCGCGACGGCCAGGGCAAGGGCGAATCGCGCCGCCGGCCGCGGCCGTCGATTCCCGGCGCCCCCGCACCGGAAGGGCTCGTCCGCCTTTATGGCCTCCACACCGTGCGTGCCGCGCTCGACAACCCGCGCCGCAAGATTCGCGCCATGTTCGTCACGCGCAACGCGGCCCAGCGCCTGAACCTGGCCGATCCCGATTCCCTGCCCTTTCCCGTCGATCTGGTCGAGCCCAGGGCTATCGATCTGCTGGTGGGCTCCGACGCGGTTCACCAGGGCGTGCTGATCGAAGCTGAGCCGCTGGAACCCAAGCCGCTCTCGGCCCTCGGCGACACGCCGCTGGTGCTGGTTCTTGACCAGGTCACGGACCCGCACAACGTCGGCGCGATCATGCGCTCGGCCGTGGCCTTCGGCGCCGGAGCGCTGATCACCACCGCCCGCCACAGCCCGGAGGAATCGGGTGTGCTCGCCAAGGCCGCCTCCGGCGCGCTCGAACATATCGACCACATCGAGGTGAGGAATCTGGCAGCAGCCCTCGAGGAGCTGCACGCGGTCGGCTTCTTCACCGTCGGCCTCGATTCGGAAGGGCCCGAAATCCTCGAGGAGACGCTCAGCGGCAACCGCATCGCCCTGGTGCTGGGCTCCGAAGGCAAGGGCCTGCGCCNGAAGACGCGCGAGACCGTGAAAGCCCTGGCACGCCTCGACATGCCGGGCGCGATCCGCTCCCTAAACGTCTCGAACGCTTGCGCCGTCGCCCTCTACATCGCCCGCAGCAAGCTCTCCGCAACCTGATTCCAACGCCCGCCTGGCGGCGCGATGCGCGCCCTCAGGCAACCAGTAACCAACTGCGGCGTTGTACCGGGCCCCGTGTCCCGGTTCGGGGTTGGGCATGGAGAGGATTCATGGCACCGCCGCGCTACTGGAAGGGCTATCTCAAGCTGTCGCTCGTCACCTGTGCGGTGTCGCTGACGCCGGCCACCTCGCCCGCCGAAAAGATCCGCTTCCACACACTCAACAGCGAGACCGGCAACCGCGTCCGCAGCCGCTATGTCGATGCCGAGACCGGAAAGGTCGTGGCCGACAAGGACCAGGCAAAAGGCTACGAGATCGCGGAAGGCCGCCACATCGTTCTCGAGGACGAGGAGATCGAGGCGGCAGCGCTGGAAAGCGCCCGTACCATCAACATCGAGCAGTTCGTGCCGGCGGATTCCATCGACTGGATCTGGTACGACACGCCCTATTACCTGCTGCCCGAGGACGAAGTGGCGGAGGAAGCATTTGCCGTGATCCGCGAGGCCATGAAAGCGACGGGCACTGCCGGCATCTCCCGGCTCGTTCTCGCCCGGCGGGAGCGGGCCGTGATGCTGGTGCCCGAGGACAAGGGAATCATCCTCTGGACGCTCCGCTACGGCGATGAGGTTCGCGCACCGGAGGATGTCTACGGCTCCGGCGCACCCCGCAAGGGGGAGCCGCAGCTGGTCTCGCTCATTGAGACGCTGATCAAGGACAAGACCCTGGAATGGTCGCCCTCGCTGGTAGAGGATCCGGTGCAAAACCGGCTCAAGGACATCATCGCCGAGAAGGAAAAGGGTGCGAAGAAGAAGCCATCTCGCCAGAAGAAGGATGACGAGGTTGAAGCGCCNAGNAATGTGGTGAGCATCATGGAGGCGCTGAAACGNTCGATCCGCGAGGAGAAGAAGGGAAAGCGTTAGCTAAGATGTTGATTCAAGGACTTTTCAAGTCACTTGAGTCTAAGATCTTAACGCTTTGACTTATCTATAATTTTACCCCTTCCGCCCTCCTCGGCGCTTCCGATTCTCCGCAGGCAACTCTACGGCCGCCTTGCGGAAGTCCTCCCACGGATCGGACTCTCTCAGGCGCTCCGCTGCGTTGAGGACGGTGAAATGGGCCGGCCCGATATCCGGCGAAAGCTCTTCCCATGCGAGCGGCATGGANACCGGCGCGCCCGCACGCGCCCTGCTGGAGTATGGAGCAACGGCGGTTGCCCCCCGCCCGTTGCGTAGGTAGTCGATCAGGATTTTACCCTTCCGCTTTGCCTTGGCAACTGTGGCGACGTATCGGCCCGGCTCATCCTCGGCCATGGAATCGGCAATCGCCTTGGCGAACGCCTTCACCTCGTCCCATCCGGCCTTCGGCTTGAGCGGCGCCACCACGTGGAGCCCCTTGCCCCCGGTGGTCTTGACGAAACTGGCGAGACCCTTTGCCGCGAGTCGCTCGCGCACGTCTTGCGCAGCCCGGATTACGTCCTTCCATTCGACGCCCGGCCCGGGATCGAGGTCCAGGGTGATGTAATCCGGCCTCTCCATATCCTTGAGCGTCGCGCCCCATGGATGGATCTCGAGCGCGCCCGCCTGCACCAGGCCGAGGAGACCGGCGAGCGATTTCACGGCGATGAGCGGCTCCTTATCCTCCGGATCTTCCGCAATGATGATGTCCTTGGACAGGCCCTTCCAGGGATGCTTCTGGAAGAAGCATTCACCCTCCGCGCCGTCCGGGCAGCGTAGCAGTGCGAGCGGCCGGCTGACCACGAAAGGCTCCATGCGCGGCCAGACTTGCGCGTAATATTCGGCGAGGTCCTGCTTGGTAACGCCCGCATCCTGCCAGTACACCCGGTCCGGATGCGTGAGTTTCACCTTGGGCAGCGGCACCGTCTCCTTCACGGCACGGTCCTCCGTTTCGCGGACGATCTCCCTGGGCGCCTTGTCTTCGCGCAGGCCGCGGAAAGCAGCATGGCGGATGATGCCGTCCGCCGTCCATGTCTGAAAATCCACCTCCACCACCGTTTCCGGACGGACGAAGACGAGACCCCTGGCCTCCGTGGCTGAAAGCTTCCGCTTGAGCGGGCTCCTGTCAATCGCGAGCTTGGAGAGCCTGCGGTAGAGGTCCCCCGCCACCTTGCGGTTGAAGCCGGTACCGACGCGCCCGGCATAGATGAGATCATCTTTGTCGAAATACCCAAGTGCCAGCGAGCCGATGGCCCGGTTCGAGGTGGAGGAAAGCGTAAAGCCTACCACTACGAACTCCTGCCGCTGGGAGCACTTGGTCTTGAGCCAATCCTTGCTCCGGCCGCTCCCGTACGCAGACGCGACCTTCTTGGACACGATCCCTTCCAGGTCCAGACGGCAGGCGTGTTCCAGCACGGTCTTGCCGTCTTCCTCGAAATGCTCGCTGAAACGGAGCACCGGCGGCGCGCCGTGCAGGAGAAGTTGCAGCGTGCGCTTGCGTTCGGCAAGCGTTGCCGCCCTGAGGTCCATGCCGTTCACGTAGGGAAGGTCGAACAGGTAGAAAACCATGCGGTCGCTTCGCCCTTCCGAGAGGTCTGACTGAAGCTCGGCGAAGCTGGCAACGCCGCCGCCGTCCTCCACGACCACCTCGCCATCGAGAATGGCGTTCTCCACCGTCAGCGAGGCGAGCGCTTCCGCGAGCTCCTTGCCGAACCGCTTCGTCCAGTCGAGCCCTCCGCGCGTGATGAGTTTCACCTTGCCGTCACGCACCTGCGCCTGCAGGCGGTATCCGTCGAACTTGATCTCGTGCAGCCATTGGCCGCCGGAAGGGGGCTGCTTGGCAAGCGTCGCCAGCGCCGGGGGAATAAACCCCGGCCAGCGCGCCTTCTTCGCGCGCTCTGGCAGCGGAAGCTCTGGTTCCGGCTCGCGAAGCTTCCCACGCTTCGACGACCAGCCAGGCTCCTCGCCTGCCACTTCTTCGACCAGACGCCCGGTCTTTACCGACTCCGGCCGTTCCTCGAGAATGTCGGGATCGGCCTCCGTTCGCGCGGATTCGTCGTCCGCTTTGATCAGCAGCCAGTTGTCGGCCTTCTCACCCTTCCGGCGGGCCATGCGCACGAGGTGCCACTCGCCGGAAAGCTTTTCGCCCTTGAGTCGGAAATCGAGATGGCCCTTGGCATAGCCTTTCGCGACGTCGCCGACCGGTTCCCAGGTGCCGCGATCCCAGACGATGACGGTACCGCCGCCATATTCGCCCTTCGGGATCGTACCCTCGAAGGAACCGTATTCGAGCGGATGGTCCTCCACATGCACGGCGAGCCGCTTTTCGCCCGGCACCAGGCTCGGGCCGCGTGTCACGGCCCAGCTTTTCAGCACACCGTCGATTTCGAGACGCAGGTCGTAATGGAGCCTTCGCGCCACATGCTTCTGGATGACGAAGGTGGGCTCGGCCGGTGCCTTGCGCCGACGCTTGGCCCCGCGCGGCTCCGGCGTCGCCTTGAAATTGCGCTTGGCCTGATAGGTTTCGAGCGCCATTTAGCCGGCCTTCCGGCGAGACGCGGCCTGAGACTTGCTGCCGCTCGCCGCCCGTTTGCTCCCTGATGCCTTGGCGGCCTTTGCGCTTTCCCGCAGCGCATCGAGCAGGTTGACCACCTTTTCCTCGCGCTTGCGCGGCGGCACCTTGATCTCCTTACCCTCGGCCTTGGCCTTGACGAGCTCGGCAAGTGCCTGGTCGTAGCGGTCGTCGAAGCTGCGGGGATCGAATTCGCCCATCTTCGTCTCGATGATGTGCCTGGCGAGGTCGAGCATTTCACCTTCTATCTTGAGATCCGGCAGATCCCGGAAGACCTCCGAGGCGGGCCGGACTTCATAGTTGTAGTTGAGCGAGCAGGCGGCGAGCCCCGGCCCTTCGGGCCTCAGGACCAGCGTGCGCGCCCGCTTGAAGAGGATCGCCTTGCCGATGGCCGCCACCTTGCGCCGCCGCATGCCTTCACGCAGCACCGCGAAGGTTTCGCCCAGGATGCCGTCCGCGGGGGCGAGGTAATAGGGCTTGTCGAGGAAGACCGTATCCACCTCGTCGAGCGGCACGAAGCCCTCGATGCTGATCGTCTTGTCGCTTTCCGGGAGGGCAGCGGCGATCTCCTCCGGCGTGAGGATGACATAGTCCCCCTCCCCGGTCTCGTATCCCTTCACCTGATGTTCACGGTCGACCGGCTTCGACGTGTCCTCGTCGATGTACTCCCGGCTCACCCGGTTCCCGGTCTTGCGGTTGATGATATGAAAGGAGACCCGCTTGGAGGTTGTCGCTCCCGCATAGAGCGAGACTGGAAACGCCAGCTCCGCCAGCCTGATGTAACCCTTCCACGTCGCGCGCGGCGCCATGGTACACACTCCCGTGACAAAGCGGGGAAACGCCATGGTTGCGCCGGAGGTTCCGCCAAAAACGCACGTCCGGCGGATTGTCATGTCTGATANAAGGTTCTCCCAATTACCAATTGCGGAATTCTGTTAGCTTGCTAATCTTTGCATGTTTGAATGCCTTGCGTGGCATCGGGACCGAATTCGGCCGCTGCAGGCGGGAGTGTCTGCGGCGAAACTTCAGCGAGGGAACATGAAAGCAGCGCGCAACCTTTTTCTGAGCGCCGCCCTGGCCGCTTCCACGGCCCTGGCTGGTTGCCAGTCATCGTCCACGCCCTACGGGCATACCCGCAACCATGAGTTCGGCTGCATGGCCGGCACGGTCGGCGGCGCCATCATCGGTGGCCTGNTCGGCAGCACCATCGGTTCGGGCCGCGGCTCCGTCCTGGCTACAGCGGCNGGCATCGGNGCCGGCGGCCTGATCGGCAATCGCCTTGCATGCTGATAGGAGAGANCCCCATGCGCAAGATCATCGCCGCGACTTTCACCGCTCTCCTCNTCAGCGCCGGCATGGCGTCCGCCCAGGACCTCTANGAACACCATCTCAACCACCTGGACGACAACAAGGACGGCGCCCTGACCCGGGTCGAGTACGAGGACTTCATGAACTCGGCCTTCCGGGCGCTCGACACCAACAAGGACGGCTCCCTCAGCGTCGAGGAAGCTTCCAAGGTCCTGACTCAGGAGCAGATCCGGGCCGTGGACACCAACCAGAACGGCCGCATCAGCCGCCAGGAGTTCATGCGGCAGGTGATGAAGGACTTCGACGCGGCCGACAAGGACGGTGATGGCAGCCTCCGCTGACTGGCCGTACCGTCGTCTGGCTTGCAGGAACCCGCCGTCTCCGGCGGGTTTCCCATGCCGGAGTCCGGTGTTTCCCTCCACCGGAATTTTCGCGGGGGCGATGCGCGGCGTTCCGCGCGGATCCAGCGCCCCTCATCCGCATACCTGACGCAATGACAGACAAGCGGGCATAGCGGCCGAAACGCCCAGCCGTCTCAGCTCTTCGATTCAATGGAACCGGCGGCGATGTCGGACTGGTCGCTTCTATCTCCAAGCTCTTCCATCTTCTCGAGCGTGCGCACCTGTTCCAGGTCCCGCACCCTTTCGCGGCTGGCGAAGAGCGACCACACGGCGAAGAACAGTGCCGCGATCAGCGGGCCTATCACGAAGCCGTTGATGCCCAGGAGCGAGATGCCGCCCACGGTGGACACCAGCACCACGTAGTCCGGCAGGCGCGTATCCTTGCCGACGAGCGGCGGCCGCAGCAGGTTGTCAATCAGACCGATGACGAACACGCCGACGAAGAACAGGATCGCCGCGCGCAGGTAGTCGCCGGTGAGCAGCAGATAGATGGCCACNGGTCCCCAGACCAGGAACGATCCGATCGCCGGCAGCAGCGACAGCACCGACATCAGCACGCCCCACAACAGCGCCGCCTCNACGCCGAGGAACCAGAAGGTGATGCCGCCGATCGCGCCCTGCAGGACGGCGATGATGACGTTGCCCTTCACGGTGGCCTTCACCACGGTGGCGAACTTCTTGAGCACGTAGTCCGTGTGGAAGTCGTTGAGGGGGCTTGCCCGGCGGATGATGCGGGCGATCGCCGCGCCATCCCGGAACAGGAAGAACAGCACGTAGAGCATGACGCCGAGGCTGACGAACAGCTGCGCCGTGCCCTGCCCAATGCTGACCGCGCGCGACGCGATGAACTGCGCCACCTGCGTGGCATAGGTCGTCAGCTTGTTCTGAATCTGCTCCAGACTGTCGAGCTCGAAATTGCCGAGCAGGTCGACGATGTAGCTTGGAAGCGAGCTGCGGATCCGTTCGACAGCCGCCACCAGGTCGAACTGGCTGCGGCTGATGCGCACGTAGAGAGCCGTGGCCTCCTGCGCGAGAGAGGCAAGGATCAGCGTTCCGGGGATGACGACAATGCAGAGGCAGACGGTGAGCGTCAGCGCGGCCGCGAGGTTCTTGCGTCCGTTGAGATGCACGACCAGCCATCGCTGCAGCGGATGGAACAACAGCGCCAGGATCGCCGCCCACAGCAGCGCCCCGTAGAACGGGAGCAGCAGCCAGATGAAGGCGATCGTGACGAGCACGACCATGACCATGAAGCTGTTGTCCTGAACGGTACGACTCAATTGACTGCCTCCCGGGGACGGATCCCCAAAACCCCACGCGCATGATTTATGGCACAAACTCCCCTTCGCCACTATCCTGAGCGCAAAGCGTGGTGCTGGGTGTTGACAGCAACCGTCTTGTTGCGCCGGAAGGCAACGTTCCTGCGGGCACCGCCGCCCCTCGTCCGTGGACCGGGCTTTTCCCGGAGCCGGACAAGACCAACCTTTCTGTCCGCAGTGTGACACCCGAGTCCCGGCCGTCCAGGGCCCTGCGCGCCTCCCAGCGCTTGAGGGCCATGCCTAAACCGGCGTTCGGAGACACGCCTGTATCCCGGCGGCACAGGTCTGGCCTGTGAACTTGTGCCGGGGTGGAAAAGAATGGATTTTACTCCCGGGCGCTTTATGCTATCGGAGCGCGCGTGCCCTTGTAGCTCAGCTGGTAGAGCAACCGCCTTGTAAGCGGTAGGTCGCGGGTTCGAATCCTGCCGGGGGCACCATTTCCCACCGTGTATGGCCGAACATTGCCATCCGTCAGGCGGAAACCCATTACCTTGGCATTTGCGGACCAGGTTTCCCGCTCAGTACCGGATTTTCCGCTCAGTATCTGAGTTACGGCGTGGATTTTGTCACGGCTGTGGGCCAGTGCATCCTCACTGAAGAACAGCGCCGAATGATCCACTTGCGGAAATGAATATGTTCATCACCCCGACCCATTGCGATNACTCGCCTGCAATTTCGCGATTGCTCTGGGTTTTCCGCGCTTGGCTGCACTACCCGCTATNGGCCGTGATGTTTGCAGTTTCTACAATCCCATGTGTCCACGTATTCAGCACTCCGCCTCTGCCCAAATAAACCTTTCAGGATGCTGACGGTTTCAACGCGCCTGGGCAGGAGGACAACGCACCGGAACACTCTCCCCTCCCGCGGGTTGGGCGGAAAAGGGAGATACCTGATGAAGAGAATCCTTGAGACTGCCGTTCCGATCCTTCTGTTCGCCCTGGCCGCGCCGTCCGCCATCGCCCAGGAAAACAGCGGCAACAACATGTCTATCCCGGAAAGCCAGCTCAGTGCCGTTCGTGAACGTTGCGAAGAGCTTCAGGTTCAGCAGGGCGTGACGGGAAGCCAGCAGCCCGAGACTACCGAACCGGAACGCGCCACCAACCAACCGGACAGTGATGGACAGGAGGACCGCGGCGGCAGGAGCTTCGACCTGTCCGCGATCACGCTGCAGGACTGCATCGACAGCGGCATGACCGCCCAGCAACCGGCAGACTAAGAGGATCGCCCTCGCAAACTGGCTCGAACCGTCAACCGCGCACCAGGCGTTCTGCGACGAACGCCTGAACCGTGCAGGAAAGGCTGCCCCCGGCTTCCATCCGTGAACGCCGGAACAATTGACAAAGGTAATAGAGGCATCTGAAGCACCTCGTGGTTTCGGGACGTTGGAGCCTCAAGATTGCCAGCTCCATGGCAGGGCCCCATTGTGCACGGTCCCTGCAATCCACGGCAATTCATAGCGGACTGGCTCCAGGGCCCCTGTCCCCCTTTACAGGAAAGCGCTATGACCGCGCGCCCAAGCGTGGTACCAGACATGGTAACGCTTGCCGCAGGCTCCAGAACCATCCGTCGATTACGCATGAAAACGTCTCCCCTGCCCTCGACCGCTCCGACGATCGCTTTCGTGTCGGCCGACACGGACGACGCTCGCAGCGCCCTCGCCCGTCTCACCGAGATCTACGGCCAGCGACCGCCGGAAGACGCGGACGTCATTGTCGTGCTCGGCGGCGACGGCTTCATGCTGCAGACGCTGCGCGAGACCATGGGTTCGGGCAAAAGGCTCTACGGAATGAACCGCGGCACCATTGGCTTCCTCATGAACGAATATCACGAGGAAGATCTCTACCGCCGCATTGAGGAAGCGGTCCCCGAAACGATCCGTCCGCTGGAAATGCACGCCACGGACGTGAACGGCGACACGGTAAGCGCCCTGGCGATCAACGAGGTTTCGCTGTTCCGCCAGTCCTTCCAGGCGGCCAAGATCCAGATCGCCATCGACGGCAAGGTGCGGGTCGACGAGCTCATCTGCGATGGCGTGATGGTGGCGACACCGGCCGGCTCGACCGCCTACAACCTTTCAGCGCACGGGCCTATCCTGCCGCTCGACGCGCCCCTGCTCGCCCTCACGCCGGTGAGCCCCTTCCGTCCGCGGCGCTGGCGAGGCGCCTTGATTCCCAACCGCTCCACCGTTGAATTCACGGTGCTGGAACCACAGAAGCGCCCGGTCAACGCGGTAGCCGACAACCGGGAGGTCAAGTCGGTCATCACCGTGCGCGTGCATTCATCGCTCAACCACACGGCGACGCTTCTGTTCGACGCGAGCCACCCGTGGGAGGAGCGCATCGTCGCCGAACAGTTCCGCTACTGATTTTCGCGATCGGCGCCCGGAACGCATTTCTGGTATCGCCGCGGCAGGTGGATACGGAACTGTTTTTAGTCAAACTGCAACGCAGTGTTGACATTGAGCCTGCTTGGTCTTACGTCGCGCAACGGGGGTATTGCACTTTCGCCCCCGTTTGTAGGCGTATTCACGCGCAGCATTAGCACTGCAGAGAGCAAAGACGTCACTCCGTGTCAGATACAGACGTTCAGGAAATCACGCAGCAAGTTACCACCTTTGAGGAACTGGGCCTGTCGCCCAAGGTTCTTTCTGCTGTCAAGGATGCGGGATACACGACGCCCACGCCGATCCAGGCTGGCGCCATTCCGCACGTACTGGCCGGCAAGGATGTCCTCGGCATCGCCCAGACCGGAACGGGCAAGACGGCGTCGTTCGTCCTGCCGATGCTGGTGCGGCTGGAGCGTGGCCGTGCCCGCGCCCGCATGCCGCGCACGCTGATCCTCGAACCGACCCGCGAACTTGCCGCCCAGGTGGAGGAAAACTTCACCCGCTACGGCAAGAACCACCGGCTGAACATCGCCCTGCTGATCGGCGGCGTTTCGTTCGAGGACCAGGAGCGCAAGCTTGAGCGCGGGGCCGACGTGCTGATCGCCACGCCCGGCCGCCTCATCGACCATTTCGAGCGCGGCAAACTGCTGCTGACCGGCGTCGAGATCCTCGTGATCGACGAGGCGGATCGCATGCTCGACATGGGCTTCATCCCGGACATCGAGCGCATCTGCAAGCTGCTTCCGTTCACGCGGCAGACGCTGTTCTTCTCCGCGACGATGCCGCCCGAGATAACCAAGCTCACCGAGCAGTTCCTGCAGGCACCGGTCCGCATCGAAGTCGCCAAGCCCGCGACCACGAACGAGAGCATCACGCAGAAGCTCGTCAAGTCCGGCTCCAAGCCCTGGGCCAAGCGCGCGCGTCTGCGCGAGCTGATCCGCGCCGAGGGTGACGAGCTCAAGAACGCGATCATCTTCTGCAACCGCAAGACGGACGTTTCGACGCTCTTCCGTTCGCTTGTCCGCCACGAGTTCGACGCCGGCGCCCTGCATGGCGACATGGACCAGCGGTCGCGCACGACGATGCTGGAAAACTTCCGCAAGGGCAAGCTGCGCCTGCTGGTGGCTTCCGATGTCGCCGCCCGCGGCCTTGACATCCCGGACGTGAGCCATGTCTTCAACTTCGACGTGCCTGTTCACTCCGAGGACTACGTGCACCGCATCGGCCGCACGGGCCGAGGTGGCCGCACCGGCAAGGCCTTCACCATCGTCACCAAACCGGACATGAAATATGTCCAGGCCATCGAGAAGCTGATCGGCCAGCAGCTCGAATGGTATGACGGCGATCTCTCCACCCTCACCCCCGAGGATGAGGCAGAGGAGAAGCAGACCGGCAAGTCCGGCTCCCGCCGCAGGGGCAAGGATTCCCGCCAGTCGCGGCAGAAGGAGTCTCCGTCCAGGCCGGCAGAAAAGCCTGCCACGGACAAACCGGCGGAAGAAAGCGCCGCCGCGGAACCCGCCCCCGCCAGACAGGAGGGCCAGAAGGCCAGACAGCAGAAGGCCAAGGCCTCGCACGAGGCTTCAGCACCTGCAAAGGACCGCCAGCACCGCTCCGCCCAGGACCATGGCCATTCCCGGCACAGGGGTCACGAGGAGAAGGTTGTGGTCGGCTTCGGCGACTTCATTCCGGATTTCATGAAGATCCCCGGCAAGGTCTGACCGCCGGCCTTGCCTTCCAGGCGGATACGCCAAGGCCTTCCGCCTTTCTCTCTTCCCTTACATGTCGAACCGCAGGTGGAGCGCCACCTCCCCGCCCCGCGTGGTGGTGGAAACGCGGTCGGCGAACAGGCCTACGGCCACGTCGCGCAGGCCGCCGCTCATGGCGGCCTCCTCATTGCTGGTCGGGTTGAGTTCGTGGCTGGGTAGAAACAGCGGCGTACCGCGGTAGCGCAGCTCGATTTCGAGCGAATTGTCCTGCTCACGCGCGAGGATGGCCACGGGCTCCGCCATCAGCTGCCCTTCCCGCAGAAGCTCCACCACTCTTCTCTTCACATTGGCCACGCCGCGGGCAATGACCTCCTGCGTGAGTTCCCAGGCCTGGGCGTTCTTCTCCAGCGTTGCCTTGAGGTCAGTGACAGCGTCCTTCGACTGGCTCCACAGGATCGTCTGCTGCCGGTCCGTGGCGATGCGGAAGATCATGAGCAGGCCGATGGCTGCCAGCAGCCCGAGCGCGAGTCCGCTGTTGGTGACGGGGCTGAGCCACGCCGGCAGACTGNTGAAGTAGCTGGTCGAGACCATCTGCACCAGCGGGAACAGGATGCCGAGGCCGACCACGAAGGTCATGCGCGTGTCGAGCGCCTTGACCGTCATGAGCTGCAGCCCGCTCGCCAGCATGATGCAGGACGTGAAAAGCAGAAGCCCGCCCGCTACCGACAGCGGCAGCTGCAGGAATATATCCGCCACCTTCGGCATGAAGGCGAGGATCACCATCACCACTGCCGTTCCGTAGGCGATGCTGCGCGAGGTGACGCCCGTGGCGATCGACACCCCGACGAGACTCGGCCCGATGTTCATGCCCGGCGCGCCCACCATGCCGCCGAGGGCGCAGCCGAGACCGTCCGCCAGGATGCCCTTGCGGATGCTGACGAAGTCCGGACGTGTCCAGCCCGGCTCGTTGGCGCGCTGACAGGTGGTGACCACGCCGACGGTGCGGATCGCCGCAGCCATGCCGGCGGCCATGAAGGCCGGCATCAGGCTTGGGTCCCAGTGGGCGAGCGACATGTAGGAGAGACTCGGGACCGCGAACCACGGCGAAGCCGCGATGTCGCGCATCGCATCATCTCCGAACAGCGATAGCGCGAAGGCCACGGCCACGCCCGTGACCATGCCCAGAAGCGAGCAGATGAGCCGCCACACACCCTTGCCCCATACGGCGAAGCCCGCACAGACGGCGAAGGTGAGCGCGCCCGCCATCACGTTACGGGCGAACGGCGGCGTATGCTCACCGCTCACGTCGAGCACCTGCTGCAATCCGACGATACCCAGCTCGAGCGCGATGATGGTGATGATCAGCCCGCTGATCACCGGTTGCATGATGATACGCAGGTGCCTTAGGAACCACGCAATCAGGATCTCGAACAGTCCCGCGCAGACGGTCATGCAGGCCACGGCCGGCAGCCCGCCGGCCTTCGCCGCCAGGATCGAGGGGCCCAGATAGATGGCCGAAAACACCGGCGGTGCGAAGAAGCCGGAACCCACCGGCCCGCGATGGAGAGCCTGCAGCACCGTTCCTGCCGCCGAGGCCACCATGGCCATGCTGACCACGCTTCGCGCCGTGTCGGCATCTGCCTTCGCCGCATGCACGACNATGACCACCAGCACGAGATACATCGACAGAAGAAAGGCGTACTGAAGTGACAGCAGCACGAATTGAAGCGGCGGCGGTGTCCGATCAACGCCGATCGTGATGTTGGCGGATGCCATCGGCTGCTCCCCCTCAGGCTTGCGAGCCCCAGGCGGCCAGCATCAACTGGGCCACGGCCTGGAACACAACCTTCAAGAAATGCTGAGCCAGCCTAGTAAATTCGGGAAACGGAGAAAACTGCTTTTGCAGGCGGAAAAGAGTAGCGCATCAATCAGGGCGGCGTGCCACGCTCCACGCCTCATCCTGAATCCGTGGAAGGACGAGACCAGGAAAAGGCGGCCAGCCTTCCCGATACTTCGCCCCCTCGCAAGCTCAGGTGCGCGGGGCGGGACGCAAGAAGTTTGCTTGATCACTCCGCCGGATTGGCACCGGCGGCGGCACGGGCCTCTGCCAGGGCCTTGAGGTCGGCGGGCTTCAGCTCCACCGATTCGCCGCAGCCGCAGGCGGAAGACTGATTGGGATTGTTGAAGACGAATCCCGAGCGCACCCGCGTGGTCTCGAAGTCCATTTCCGTGCCGAGGAGAAACAGCGCCGCCTCGGGCGCGACATAGACATGCGCGCCATCCTTCTCGACGTGGTCGTCCTTCGGATTGGGCTCCTTCACCACATCGACCGTGTATTCCATTCCGGCACAGCCGCCCTTCTTGATGCCAAGACGGATTCCATGCGCGTTCTGCGCCTTCATGATCTGGCGCACGCGCTCCGCAGCGGCGTCGGTCATGGTGATTACCTGAAATCGGGCCATCTGCTTCTCCGTTCGCGGCGAGGTCAAGACTCGCGGAATGGGTTCCTCATGGATGTAAAATGGTCAGGCAGCGGGCAATTTGCAAGCCCGCCGGCCCTGCGCAGCTCAGTACCAGCCGACCGCGACGCGCGCTTCCTCGGACATGCGGTCCGGTGTCCACGGCGGATCGAACACCATCTTGACCTCGACATCCGCCACGCCTTCGACGGCGCCGACCGCATTCTGCACCCAGCCGGGCATCTCGCCCGCCACCGGGCAACCCGGCGCGGTGAGCGTCATTTCGATCTTCACCGTCCGGTCATCCTCGATGTCGATCCGGTAGACCAGTCCGAGCTCGTAGATGTCGGCCGGGATTTCCGGGTCGTAGACGGTCTTGAGCGCGGCGATGATATCGTCAGTCATCCGCTCCAGCTCTTCCGGCGGGATGGCGGAAACCTGCGCGCTCTTCTGCTNCGTCCCGGTTGTCGTGTTGTCATCCGTCATGGGGTCATCCGAAGAACTTGCGCGCCTCGATGAGCGCATTGGCCAGGGCGTCCACCTCGGCCCTCGTATTGTACATGGCGAAGGAGGCCCGGCATGTCGAGGTCACGCCGAAGCGCTGCAGCAACGGCTGCGCGCAATGGGTGCCCGCGCGCACCGCCACGCCGGCGCGGTCGATGATCATCGACACGTCATGGGCATGGATGCCTTCGAGTTCGAAGGAGACGATGGCCCCCTTCCCGGGCGCGTGACCGAAGATGCGCAGCGAATTGATCTCCGAGAGTCTCTGGTGCGCGTAGGCGACGAGATCGGCTTCGTGCGCAACGATCTTCTCGCGGCCGATCTGCTCGATGTAGCGGAGCGATGCGGCAAGCCCGATCGCCTGCACGATCGGCGGCGTGCCAGCCTCGAACCGGTGCGGCGGCTCGTTGTAGGTGACGGTATCCACCGTGACGGTCTCGATCATCTCGCCGCCGCCCATGAACGGGCGCATCTCGTGCAACAGCTCCTCGCGGCCATACAGGAAACCGATTCCCGAAGGGCCATAGAGCTTGTGGCCGGTGCAGACGTAGAAGTCGCAGCCGAGATCCTGCACGTTGACCGGCAGGTGCACGGCTGCCTGGCTGCCGTCGACCAGCACCTTGATGCCGCGTTCATGTGCTATCCGCACGATGTCCTTGATGGGTGTCACCGTGCCGAGCATGTTCGACATGTGCGTGATGGCGACGAGCCTGGTGCGCTCGGTCAGGCACTTCTCGAAATCCTCGAGGTGGAAGCTGCCGTCGTCATGGACCGGCACGAAGACCAGCTTCGCCCCCTGCCGCTCGCGAATGAAGTGCCACGGCACGATGTTGGAATGGTGCTCCATGATGGAGAGCACGATCTCGTCGCCCTCGCCGATGCGCGGCATGCCGTAACCATAGGCAACGAGGTTGATCGCCTCCGTCGCCGAGCGGGTGAAGACGATCTCGTTCACCGACTTCGCGCCGATGAAGGCGCGCACGGTCTCCCGCGCGTTCTCGTAGGCTTCGGTGGCAGCATTGGAGAGGAAATGCAGGCCGCGGTGCACGTTCGCATATTCCTGCGTGTAGGCATGCGTCACGGCGTCGATCATCGCCTGGGGCTTCTGGGCCGAAGCGGCGTTGTCCAGATAGACGAGCGGCTTTCCGTAAACCTGGCGTGAAAGAATCGGAAAATCGCGGCGGACCGCCTCCACGTCGTAGGAAAGGTTTTCCACTTTCAGATCCATTCGGTCTCCGCATGAATGCCAAGGCGCGGCCCCGCCGCAGACGGCGGGGCCATGCCGGTTTCGTCAGGCGTGCTCGTCGAACCAGCGCGTAAGCCTGGCTTCAAGCATGTCGATGACCCGCTCGTCCTCCAGCTCCTCGATGACTTCAGCGAGGAAAGCCTTGACCAGCAAGCCGCGCGCCGACTTCTCGTCGATGCCGCGTGCCATCAGGTAGAACAGGTGGTCCTTCTCGATCTCGGTGACCGTCGCGCCGTGGCCGCAGGCCACATCGTCGGCGAAGATCTCGAGCTCGGGCTTGGTGGAGAAGCCTGCCTCGTCCGAGAGCAGCAGCGTGTTGCATGCCATCTTGGCGTCGGTCTTCTGCGCCGCCTGCGCCACGCGGATCATGCCCTGGAACACGCCCTGGGCCCTGCCGGTCACGATGTTGCGGATCGTCTCCGTCGAATAGGTGTCCGGCGCCAGGTGATGCAGCACCATGGTGGTGTCTGAATGCTGCTCATCGGCCATCAGGTTCGCGCCGCGCAGGCGGAACTCCGAATGCTCGCCCTCCATCCGCACGCGGACCTCCTGCCGGGCGAGCTTCGCGCCCACGTTCATGACGAACAGCGTGAGCTTGGCGCCGCCCGCGACGCTCGCCTTGAACTGGGCCAGATGATGGACGTTCTCTGGCTGGTCCTGCAGGACGATCCAGAGGATGTCCGCCCCTTCGCCGACCTCGAGCTCCGAGACGGAAGAGANCAGCGCCTGNCCGTTGCCAGTCTGGCGCTCGATGAACACGGCCTTGGAACCGGCTCCTGCCTTCACCACGAAACGGCTGTGGACGTGACCGCCCGCATGCACGTTCTGCAGCTCGATCGGCTGCTCGATTTCCGCGCCCGCGTCGAGCGTGATGGACAGACCATCGGCGACGAAGGCGGCGTTGATCGCGCCGACCGTGTCGTCAGTTTCGGCGACCGCAAGGCGCTCGGCGAGTCCGCCGTCGGCGAGGCTGTCGGCGAGAGGCCGGACGGCAATGCCTTCGGCACCCTGCCCGGCCGCCGCCTTGCCACCCAGCACCGGCAGCACCAGCGAGCCATCGAGCAGCGGCTCGAGCACGCTCGCACCCGCCTCCTGCGCGAAGGNAGGGAGCTTGGAAAGAAGCCGGCGAAGGTCAGTGTAATGCCAGGATTCGACGCGGCGCGTGGGCAACCCGCGGCCGATCAGGTCGATGGCCGCCTTGCGCCTGGCCTGGACAGAGGGGTCGCCCGGGAGCGCCCCGCCATGCGAAGCGAAGGCGTCCAGCAGAAGCTCTTCGGCAGCCGTTCGCTGTATCTGGGTCTGGATGTTCATGGCTATCCCTAGGCAGCTTCACCGACGATGTCGGCGTAACCGGACTTCTCGAGCTCCTGCGCCAGCTCCTTGCCGCCGGACTTCACCACGCGGCCCTTGTAGAGCACATGGACGGTGTCCGGAACGATGTAGTCGAGCAGGCGCTGGTAGTGGGTGATGACAACGATCGCCCGATCCGGCGAACGCAGCGCATTCACGCCCTCGGCGACGATTCGCAGCGCGTCGATGTCGAGGCCGGAGTCCGTCTCGTCGAGGACACAGAGCGACGGCTCAAGCAGCTTCATCTGCAGGATCTCGGCGCGCTTCTTCTCGCCGCCCGAGAAGCCGACGTTGAGCGGGCGCTTCAGCATGTTCATGTCCATGTGAAGCTCCTCGGCCGCCTGGCGCACCCGCTTCATGAACTCGGGGATCTTGAGTTCCTCTTCGCCCCGCGCCTTGCGCTGGGCATTCATGGCCACCTTCAGGAACTCCATGGTGGCGACGCCCGGGATCTCCATCGGATACTGGAAGGCGAGGAAGATGCCGGCGCTCGCNCGNTCGGCCGGGTCCATCTCGAGGATGGANTGGCCCTTGAACAGGATGTCNCCCTCGGTGANCTCGTAGTCGTCACGGCCGGCCAGCACATAGGAGAGCGTGGACTTGCCCGAACCGTTGGGACCCATGATGGCGACCACTTCGCCGGGCTTCACGGTCAGGTTGACGCCGCGCAGGATCTCGGTGCCGTCCTCGGCAATGCGTGCGTGAAGGTTCTTGATCTCTAGCATCGTAATCTTTTCCCAAATTCCTTGCGGCGGCGCTCAGCCGACCGAGCCTTCAAGCGAAATGCTNATGAGCTTCTGAGCCTCGACGGCGAACTCCATCGGCAGCTCCTGGATGACTTCCTTGACGAAGCCGTTCACGATGAGCGCGATGGCCTCCTCTTCCGGAATGCCGCGCTGCATGACGTAGAACTTCTGGTCCTCGGAAATCTTCGAGGTGGTCGCCTCATGCTCGACCTTGGCGGATGAGTTGTTCGCCTCGATATAGGGCACCGTGTGGGCGCCGCACTCGTTGCCGATCAGCAGCGAGTCGCAGTTGGTGAAGTTGCGGGCGTTCTCCGCCTTGCGGTGGATCGACACCTGGCCGCGATAGGTGTTGTTCGACTTGCCGGCGGAAATGCCCTTGGAGATGATGCGGCTGGACGTGTTCTTGCCCAGGTGGATCATCTTGGTGCCGGAGTCGATCTGCTGGTGGCCGTTCGACACCGCGATCGAATAGAACTCGCCGCGCGAGTTGTCGCCGCGCAGGATGCAGGACGGATACTTCCAGGTGATGGCCGAGCCGGTCTCCACCTGCGTCCAGGAAATCTTCGAGTTCTTGCCGCGGCAGTCGCCGCGCTTGGTCACGAAGTTGTAGATGCCGCCCTTGCCTTCCTTGTCGCCCGGGTACCAGTTCTGGACCGTCGAGTACTTGATCTCGGCGTCGTCAAGCGCGATCAGCTCGACCACGGCGGCGTGCAGCTGGTTCTCGTCGCGCTGCGGCGCCGTGCAGCCCTCGAGGTAGGACACGTAGGCGCCCTCATCCGCGATGATCAGCGTGCGCTCAAACTGACCGGTGTTGCGCTCGTTGATGCGGAAGTAGGTGGAAAGTTCCATCGGGCAGCGCACGCCCTTCGGCACGTAGACGAACGAGCCGTCCGTGAACACCGCCGAGTTGAGCGTCGCATAGAAGTTGTCGGAGACCGGCACGACGGAGCCCAGGTACTTGCGCACCAGCTCCGGATACTCGCGGATCGCCTCGGAGATCGAGCAAAAGATCACGCCCGCCTTGGCAAGCTCCTCCTTGAAGGTGGTCACGACCGAAACGGAGTCGAACACCGCGTCAACGGCCACGCGGCCGGACGCGTAGACATTGTCCCCCGGCTCCTCGGACGGCTTGCGCACGCCGGCAAGGATTTCCTGCTCCTNGAGNGGAATGCCGAGCTTCTCGTAGGTCTTCAGCAGTTCAGGATCCACCTCGTCCAGGGACTTGGGGCCGGTAACTCCCTTCGGCGCTGCAAAGTAATGGATGTCCTGGAAATCGATCTTCGGGTACGAGACGCGGGCCCAGGTGGGCTCCTCCATCGTCAGCCAGCGCCGGTAAGCGCCCAGACGCCACTCGAGCATCCACTCCGGCTCGCCCTTCTTTGCCGAGATGAAGCGGATGATGTCCTCGTTCAGGCCCTTGGGAGCCTTGTCGCTCTCGATGAGTGTCTCGAAACCGTACTTGTACTGGTCCACGTCGAGCGTTCGGACCGTATCAATGGTTTCCTGTACTGCAGCCATCAACGTTCTCCATTATCCCGGATTCAAGGTCCGGTTATTGCAGCTTCGCCAGGGATGCCCCGTATCTAGTGTGTTACAGCGCCGAATGCACCCTGAGAAACCAAAAATATGTGTCTTTTACTCCAATTTTCGAAGTCGCGTCCATGACCGCTCACGCGGCGCTGCCCGCCGCCGTCCGGCGATGAACTTCTGCAGCGCCGTGCCGAATGCCTCCACATCCTCATCCGTGGTGTCCCGCCCGATGGAAACGCGCAGCGCACCGCCCGCATCCGCATACCCCATCGCCTTCAGCACATGGCTCGGCCCGACCTTGCCCGAAGAACAGGCCGATCCGGCCGACACGGCGATACCCGCCAGGTCAAGAGCAATCTGCGCCGTCTCCGCCTTGATGCCCGGCATCGAGAAGAACACGGTGTTGGGCAGCCGCCCCGCGCCCTCCCCGTGGATGACGGCCTGCGGGACAGCCTCGCGGATCATTCGCTCGATTCGTTCGCGGCGCACCTGCACCGCGTCAATCTCCGCCAGCCCGGTCAGCGCTTCACGCGCAGCGGCACCGAACCCGGCGATACCCGCCACATTTTCGGTACCGGCGCGATGGCTTCTCTCCTGTCCACCGCCCTTGATAAGCGGCAGCGGCATGAGCAGGTCGGACTGCCCCACCACCGCGCCGACGCCCTTCGGGCCGCCGATCTTGTGCGCGGACAGAATCAGGAAATCGGCATAACCCGCTGACATGTCGAGTAAAACGCGGCCCGCTGCCTGTACCGCGTCGAAGATCATCAGCCCGCCGGCGGCCCGCACAATCGCTGCGATCTCCCGCATTGGCTGCAGCACGCCCGTCTCGTTGTTGGCGCTGTGGATCATGACGAGCGGCAGCCCCTGGGAGGCATCGTGCGCGGCGAGAGCGCGGGAAAGCGCATCGAGGTCGATCACGCCGTCGGGGCGGACCGGCAGGACCTCCACCGCTTCCGGCGGAAAGCGGCCTCCCGCGAGCACGCAGGGGTGATCGGCGGCCGACACGTAGGCGCGCGAATAGCGCACCGGCGAGCGCCCCATCTGCCAGTTCGGGGCAAGCAGCATGTTCGCTGCTTCCGTTGCGCCCGAGGTAAAGATGACGTGCTCCGGCTTTGCGTTGACCAGCACCGCCACATCGCGCCGCGCCTGGTCCACAATGTGCCGGGCGGCCCTTCCCTCCGCATGGACGGACGACGGATTGGCGGCATCCAGCGCATCGACCATTGCCTGCCGCNCCGCGGGAAGCAGCGGCGCCGTCGCGTTATAGTCGAGATAGATGCGCCTTCTCGTCATGGTTTCTTCACTTCGCGTCTCAAGTCACAGCCGGGAGAACGCAATTCCCTTGAATTTNTTAGGCAAGCCGTCCTATCTACGCGAGTTGCCGGTGTGCGGTTCGCACAACTTTTGAACGGTTCTAAACAAGCTTCTATGGAGGCACAGGCGTTACGTCAAGTCCTGCCATGACTGTGCAGGAGGATAACCGCCCAAGCTGGAGTCACTATGCCCGAGGTCATTTTCAATGGTCCTGCCGGCCGTCTCGAAGGCCGTTATCAGCCGTCACCCGAGAAGAATGCGCCGATTGCGATCGTGCTGCATCCGCATCCTCAGTTTGGCGGCACGATGAACAATAAGATCGTCTATGATCTCTTCTACATGTTCCAGAAGAGGGGCTTCACGACGCTGCGCTTCAACTTCCGGGGCATCGGCCGCAGCCAGGGCTCCTTCGACCACGGCCATGGCGAGCTGTCCGACGCGGCGGCCGCCCTNGACTGGATCCAGTCGCTCCATCCGGATTCCAAGAGCTGCTGGGTGGCGGGCTATTCCTTCGGTGCCTGGATCGGCATGCAGCTTCTGATGCGTCGTCCGGAGATCGAGGGTTTCATTTCCGTCGCTCCGCAGCCGAACGTCTACGACTTCTCCTTCCTGGCCCCCTGCCCCTCGTCGGGCCTGATCATCCACGGCAGCGAGGACAAGGTGGCGCCGGCCCAGCACGTTCAGGCGCTGGTCGACAAGCTCCACACCCAGAAGGGCATCACGATCACCCAGAAGATCATCCAGGGCGCCAACCACTTCTTCTCGAACCATCACGACGAGCTGATCGAGGAGTGCGCTGCCTACCTGGATGCGCGCATGCGCGGTGAACTGGCGGAGACACGCCCGAAGCGGCTGCGCTGAACCTGTCCAGGTTTCACAAGACAAGCCCGGAAATCCGAAAGCCCGGCAGCCGCTGCCGGGCTTTTCTCACGTGCCCCCCCGTTACGGCGGGTCAGGCGGGCTCCGCCACCACCCCGCCGCTTGCCGCCTCGCGGCAGCCCGTGGTCGTCGGGAAGGTGAGCGGCAGCCCGACA
>JGI25331J36430_1000584_pt1 | contig 22351 bp, 20 predicted proteins | sample HigsolmetaAR206D_FD_36430 | JGI IMG/M metagenome (IMG submission 36430) | reverse complement strand
GAGATATTCTGAACTCCGTCAAGATTGGCGAACCGCCTAGTGCGGACCCGCATGCTAGGTGGTGTGAGGGGACGGGGGTTCGTCACCCCCTCCTACTCGATAAGCAATTTAAGGTCAAGCAACTGGGCCTCGAATCGCCTAACGTTTCTTTGCGACTATTTTGTAGGAACCACTTATTCCGGTGCCGTGAATAGGGACGGGCCGCCGCGTATTGAGGGCGAACAAAATGAAAACGGTTTAGACGGGGCATCTTGAAAAGATGGGAGGTGCGGTGCGGTGGGCGGAATCACGTTATACGTCCGGGATCGCTGCCCGCTGTGCGAGGAAGCGAGGCTTGCCCTCGAACTCGTCTGTCAAGAATTGGGCGCCACTTTCCGGGAAATCGACATCGAATCCGATGATCGCTTGCTGGAAAAATACCAATTGATGATTCCGGTTGTGGAGGTCGACGGCGACGTCCTGATGTACGGGCGCGTCACGTATACCGGATTGCTCGACCGTTTGAACGGCAAAGGACGAACGGGCTGACTTTGCTCGTTCGCTTTTTTTTTGCCGTCATTTTCAGCCGGCAACGCCGTCCTGTCCGATAAATGCGTTAAAGATCGGCGGGCTTCCCTTTTGGCGGTCCGGGAATGCCCGCTGATTGTCCGACGCGCCCTTTTTTCTTGAAGAAAAGCGGCTTGACGCTGCACCGTTTTTATTCTGAAAATGGCGGGCGCCGCCAGCAGTTTGCTTAAGCATAGAGGGGATCCAAACCGGCGCATAATACAAAGGGATGCGCTGAAAATAATCCTTGATTACGGGCGGCTTGATCTGTTAAAATGAAGACGTAAAGACCGGGACTCAAAATGACTATGAGGGACATTTTAGGTCCCAGCAGGGTGGATGGCGTGGAAAATCTGCTTAATCTGCAAAAAAAGTTAATACCCGATGTGTTGGAAGTCATGACCAAGCGATATCGCATCTTGCGGGCGATCCAGGCCATGGAACCCATCGGACGGCGCGCCTTGTCCGCCCACCTCGGCATGACGGAACGCGTTCTGCGCGGCGAGGNGTTGTTCCTCACGGATCAAGGATTGATCGAGATCGCGTCGGTCGGCATGCGCCTGTCGCCGGACGGCCGGCGGACGCTTCAAGCGCTCGAAGCGGCGATGAACGATGTATCAGGTCTTTCTCAGTTGGAGAAACAATTAAAGACCATTTTGGACATTTCCCGAGTCATCGTGTTGCCCGGGGACAGCGATATCGAAGAATGGGTAAAAAACGAAATGGGTTTGGCGTGCGCCAGGGTGTTGGAAGAGTACGTGAAACCCGACAGCATCATTGCCGTCACGGGCGGGACGACCTTGGCGGCGGTAGCAGACATGATGCGCCCGTTCAAGAAAGCCGTCCACCCGCTATTTGTGTCGGCAAGAGGCGGCCTTGGGGAAAGCGTGGAAAACCAGGCGAACACCATTTGCGCCAAGATGGCGGAGAAGACGTCCGGCCGCAACCGCCTGTTGCACGTGCCCGATCCGCTGAGCGAAGAGTCCTATCAGTCCCTGATCGAGGAGCCTTCGATCCGTGAGGTCATCGGTTTGATCCGCGCGTCCGATATCGTCATCCACGGCATCGGCGACGCGAGGACGATGGCGACACGGAGGCGGGCCGATGAAGAGACGTGGGAAATCATCGAGCGCGAACAGGCGGTGGCCGAAGCTTTTGGCTACTATTTTGACGGGGAAGGCCGGATCGTCCATAAGGTGAAAACGATCGGCCTGCAGCTGGAAGATCTTTACGACAGCCGCACCGTCATCGCCGTCGCCGGAGGTTCATCAAAGGGACGGGCGATTGAAGCCTATTTCAAACGGGGACCCGATTCCGTTTTAATCACGGATGAGGGCGCCGCAAAACAAATCATTCAACACCACGCCTAAAACTTTTTCAAGGGGGAATTTCACATGACGGTTAAAGTTGGTATCAACGGTTTTGGACGAATCGGCCGTAACGTTTTTCGCGCTGCGCTGGACCATCCGGAAGTTGAAATCGTCGCGGTCAACGACTTGACCGACGCGAAAATGCTCGCTCACCTCTTGCAATACGACTCCGTGCACGGCAAATTGCCGGCCGAAGTCGGCGTCGACGGCAACGACCTCGTCGTCAACGGCAAAAAAGTGAAAGTTTTGTCCGAACGCGATCCGGCGCAACTCGGTTGGGGCGATCTCGGCGTCGATATCGTCGTCGAATCGACCGGTCGCTTTACGGCTCGCAAAGACGCCGCTAAACACCTGGAAGCCGGTGCCAAAAAAGTCGTCATTTCCGCTCCGGCGAAAGAAGAAGATATTACGATCGTCATGGGCGTCAATGAAGACAAATACAATCCGGCTGAACACCATGTCATCTCCAACGCGTCCTGCACGACCAACTGCTTGGCGCCGATGGCGAAAGTCATCCATGAAAAATTCGGCATCCGCCGCGGCTTGATGACGACGGTTCACTCCTACACGAACGACCAACAAATTCTTGACTTGCCGCATAAAGACTATCGTCGTGCCCGCGCTGCCGCTCAAAGCATCATCCCGACGACGACGGGTGCCGCGAAAGCGGTCGCTCTTGTCCTGCCGGAACTCAAAGGCAAACTGAACGGCATGGCGATGCGCGTGCCGACGCCGAACGTGTCCATCGTTGACCTCGTCGCCGAATTGGAAAAAGAAGTGACGGTTGAAGAAATCAACGCGGCGCTCAAAGAAGCGGCCGAAGGCGAACTGAAAGGCATTCTCGGTTACAGCGAAGAACCGCTCGTATCCCGGGACTACAACGGCAACCGTCTCTCCTCCATCGTTGACGCGCTTTCGACCATGGTCATCGAAGGCAGCCTGGTCAAAGTCGTTTCTTGGTACGACAACGAAACCGGCTATTCCAACCGCGTCGTCGATCTCGTCAAATACATCGCTGAAAAAGGTTTATAATAATCCGGAGAAGAAGAAAGAGGAGACCGAACGCCTCCTCTTTCTTCTGTCCGCAACCCGTTCACGCGCCGTCGCCCGCCATACATATAGCCGGCGGCGGGCGCGGTTTCTAAAGACGGCCGTTGCCGGTTGTCATAAAGGAGGAGTCAAAGATGCAAAAACTTTCGATCCGCGACATCGATCTGAAAGACAAAACCGTCTTTTGCCGCGTCGATTTCAACGTCCCGCTCAGCGGCGGACAAATCACGGATGACACTCGGATTCGCGCTGCCGTCCCGACCATTCAATATTTGATCGATCACGGCGCGAAAGTGATCTTGGCGAGCCACCTCGGACGCCCGAAAGGCGAAGTCAAAGACGAGCTCAGGCTCGATCCCGTCGCCAACCGCCTGAGCGAGTTGCTCGGACGCCCCGTCACTAAAACAAATGAGGTCATCGGTCCGGAAGTGGAAGCGGCCGCGCGGGCACTCAAGCCCGGCGATGTGTTGCTCCTCGAAAACGTCCGCTTCCTGCCCGGCGAAGAGAAAAACGATCCGGAACTCGCCAAAGCCTTTGCCGCTCTCGCCGATGTTTACGTCAATGATGCGTTCGGCGCCGCCCACCGCGCGCACGCGTCGACCGAAGGCATCGCGCATCACTTGAAACCCGCGGTCAGCGGTCTGCTGCTTGAAAAAGAGCTGCGCGTGCTCGGCGAAGCCCTTGAAAATCCGAAGCGCCCGTTTACGGCGATCATCGGCGGTGCGAAAGTGAAAGACAAAATCGGCGTCATTTCCAACCTCTTGAACAAAGTCGACAACCTCATCGTCGGCGGCGGGCTCGCTTATACGTTCATCAAAGCGAAAGGCCTTGAAATCGGCCGCTCCCTCCTCGATGAAGAACATATCGACCTCGCGAAAGAATTCATGAAGACGGCCGAAGAAAAAGGCGTGAAATTCTATATGCCGGTCGATGCCGTCGTGGCCGACGATTTTTCCGAACAAGCGAACAAAAAAGTCGTGCCGATCGACGCCATTCCCGCCGATTGGGAGGCGCTGGACATCGGGCCGGAAACCGTCAAGCTGTACGCCGACGTCATTCGCGGGTCGAAGCTCGTCGTCTGGAACGGGCCGATGGGCGTCTTCGAAATGGACGCGTTTGCCAACGGAACGAAAGGCGTCGCCGAAGCGCTGGCTGACTCGAAAGACACGCTTTCGATCATCGGCGGCGGCGATTCGGCAGCGGCCGTTGAAAAGTTCGGCCTGGCGGACCGCATGGATCACATTTCGACCGGCGGCGGCGCTTCGCTGGAACTCATGGAAGGCAAAATTTTGCCCGGCGTCGCCGTGCTGACCGACAAAGCGTAATGCCTGTTTCAGGTGGAATCCGGTGAGGCGACGAAAAAGAAAGGAAGGGATCGCGATGCCGAAACCGATCATTGCGGCCAACTGGAAGATGAACAAAACGCTCGGCGAAGCGGTGCAGTTTATGGAGGCCATTAAGGAGTCGCTGCCTCCGGTCGAACAAGTCGACGCGGTCATCTGTGCGCCGCATCTTTTCCTGGAACGTTTGACGAAGGCCGCCGAAGGCCTTCCGGTCGAGATCGGCGCCCAAAACATGTACTTTGAAGAAAGCGGCGCATTTACCGGTGAAGTCAGCCCGGTGATGTTGAAAGATTTGGGCGTGGCTTATGTCATCGTCGGCCATTCTGAACGGCGGACGATCTTCGGCGAAACCGACGAATGGGTCAATAAAAAAGTGCGCGCCGCGCTCGCGCATGGTTTGAAACCGATCCTTTGCGTCGGCGAAACGCTGGAAGAACGCGAAAGTGGCCGCACGAACGATGTGGTCAAAACCCAAGTGACGCTGGCGTTAAAAGACGTTACGGCCGAAGAAGCGAAAAACGTGGTCATCGCCTATGAACCGGTCTGGGCGATCGGCACGGGCAAAACCGCGTCGTCGCAAGACGCCAATAGCGTCGCCCGCTTCATACGTGAAACCGTCCGCGATCTGTACGATCCGGCGACGGCCGATGCCGTCCGCATCCAATACGGTGGCAGCGTGAAGCCGGATAACATTAAGGAACTGCTCGCGGAATCCGATATCGACGGCGCCCTCGTCGGCGGAGCGAGCTTGGATCCGGCGTCCTTCTTGAAACTATTGGAGGCGACCCGCAATGAGTAAAAAACCGCGCGCTTTGATCATCCTCGACGGATTCGGCCTGCGCGACGAAACGTACGGCAATGCCGTCGCACAGGCGAAAACGCCGAATTTTGACCGCTACTGGAACGAATATCCGCACGCGACGCTGCGCGCCGACGGCCGGGCGGTCGGGTTGCCCGACGGCCAAATGGGCAACTCCGAAGTCGGCCATTTGAATATCGGTGCCGGCCGCATCGTCTATCAAAGCCTGACGCGCGTAAACTTGGCCATCGAAAAAGGCGAGTTTTTCGAAAACGAAACGTTTCTTGAAGCGATGCGCCTGGTGAAGGAGCGCGGCACGCAGCTCCATATCTTCGGCCTGCTTTCCGACGGCGGCATCCACAGTCACATTGATCACATGTTCGCCTTGCTCAAGCTCGCCGCCCGGGAGAACGTCAAAAACGTCTACATCCACGGCTTCCTCGATGGGCGAGATGTCGGACCGCAAACCGCCAAAATTTACATCAAACAGACGCTGGAAAAAATCAAAGAGTACGGCGTCGGCCGCATCGCGACGCTGTCGGGGCGCTACTATGCGATGGACCGCGACAACCGCTGGGATCGTATCGAAAAGGCGTATCGCGCCATGGTCTACGCCGAAGGGCCGGACTACACCGATCCGCTCGCTGCGATCGACGATTCCTATGCCCAAGAAATCTACGACGAGTTCGTCATCCCTTCGGTGATGAAAAACGAAGACGGTTCGCCGGTCGCGACGATCAAAGACGGCGATGCCATCATCTTTTTCAACTTCCGTCCCGACCGGGCGATCCAAATTTCCCGCGTGTTCACGAACGAAGATTTCCGGGAATTTGATCGCGGGCCGAAATTCCCGCGTGACATTCATTTCGTCTGCCTGACCCATTTCAGCGAAACGGTCAACGGCACGGTCGCTTTCAAACCGACGAACTTGGACAATACGTGCGGTGAAGTGCTTTCGCAGAACGGTTTAAAACAATTGCGCATCGCCGAAACGGAGAAATATCCGCATGTGACGTTCTTCTTCAGCGGCGGCCGCGAGGAACCGTTCCCCGGCGAAGAACGCATTCTCATCCATTCGCCGAAAGTCGCGACCTACGATCTGAAGCCGGAAATGAGCGCGTACGAAGTCACGGATGCGTTGCTCAAGGAAATTGCCGCCGACAAGTTTGACGTGATCATCCTAAACTTCGCCAACCCGGACATGGTCGGCCATTCGGGCAAACTTGAACCGACGATCAAAGCGGTCGAAGCGGTCGATGAATGCCTCGGCAAAGTGGTCGACGCGATCCTTGAAAAAGGCGGCGAAGCGATCATCACCGCCGACCACGGAAACGCGGATGAAGTCTTGACGCCCGATGGCAAGCCGCAGACGGCGCACACGACGAGTCCGGTCCCGGTCATCGTGACGCGGAAAGGCATTGAATTGCGCACAGACGGCATTCTCGGCGATCTGGCGCCCACCTTGCTCGATTTGCTAAACGTGAAACAACCGGAAGAAATGACCGGTAAAACGCTGATCAAACATGAATAGATTCAGGAAATGGAGTGAATCTTATGTCCATCATCGCTGATGTTTATGCCCGTGAAGTCCTTGATTCCCGCGGAAACCCCACGGTCGAGGTCGAAGTCNCCCTCGAATCCGGTGCCGTCGGACGGGCCCTCGTTCCGAGCGGCGCGTCGACGGGCGAATATGAAGCCGTCGAATTGCGCGACGGTGACAAAAACCGTTATTTGGGCAAAGGCGTGCTCAAAGCGGTGGAAAACGTCAATAATGTCATCGGTCCGGAACTCATCGGCTATGATGCCCTTGATCAAGTCGCCGTCGACAAAGCCTTGATCGCGCTGGACGGCACGGAAAACAAAGGCAAATTGGGCGCTAACGCCATCCTCGGCGTTTCGATGGCTACCGCCCGTGCCGCTGCCGATTATCTCGACATCCCGCTTTACCGTTACCTCGGCGGTTTTGCCGGCAAAACGCTGCCGACGCCGATGATGAACATTTTGAACGGCGGCGCTCACGCTGACAACAACGTCGACTTCCAAGAATTCATGATCATGCCCGTCGGTGCGGAGAGCTTCCGCGAAGCGCTGCGCATGGGCGCGGAAATCTTCCACAATCTGAAAAAGGTGCTCAAAGATAAAGGGTTGAACACCGCGGTCGGCGACGAAGGCGGCTTTGCGCCCAACCTGTCTTCGAACGAAGAAGCCATTCAAACGATCCTCGAAGCCATTGAAAAAGCGGGCTACAAACCGGGCGAACAAGTGAAAATCGCGCTTGACGTCGCGTCGTCCGAGCTTTACAAAGATGGAAAATACCATCTCAAAGGCGAAGGCGTCGTCAAAACATCGGAAGAAATGATCGAGTTTTACCGCAGCCTTCTCGACAAATACCCGATCATCTCCATTGAAGACGGCCTCGATGAAAACGATTGGGAAGGCTGGCAAAAGTTGACGAAAGAGCTCGGCCACCGCGTCCAATTGGTCGGCGATGATCTCTTCGTCACCAATACGAAAAAATTGGCTCAAGGCATCGAAAAAGGCGTCGGCAACGCGATTCTCATCAAAGTGAACCAAATCGGCACGCTCACGGAAACGTTTGAAGCGATCGAAATGGCGAAACGCGCCGGTTATACGGCGATCATCTCCCACCGTTCGGGCGAAACCGAAGACACGACGATTGCGGACATCGCGGTCGCCACGAACGCTGGTCAAATTAAAACCGGCGCGCCGTCCCGCACGGACCGGGTCGCGAAGTACAACCAATTGCTCCGCATCGAAGACGGTCTCGGCGACCAAGCGGTTTATGCGGGTAAAACCGCCTTCTACAACCTGAAAAACATCTGAAACATTTGATTGTAATAGAAAAAAGCGGTCCTTCTGCGGGAGGGCCGCTTTTTTTCAATTCGTTCTCAAAAGAACGGGCCGGCGAAAATGAAAAGCGGACCGCTCCATTGTCTGAGGAAAAAGAAGGCAGGCACTAAATTACGGTGAAGACGATTCAACTCCGCTCCATGACCTTACCATAAAGCAGCGAGGCTGATTGCCGTGATGCCGACGATCCCGGCCAAGGCGACAGGAAACCCCCATCCGAAGCCCCAAAAGAAAAGTCCGGGTCCGCCCAGACCGGGGCCTCCTAAACCGGGTCCGCCGAAGCCGGGGCCGTCGAATCGCGCCCCGGGACCGCCGTCATCCAAAGGGCGCAACCAGACATGTTCATGGTCGACGTTTGTGATGATCCCGCGGTGAATATTGCCGTCCAACGTACGGATTTCCACGGGTCGATTCATATGGCTATGGCAAAGCGTACGAAAATGCTCAACGGACATGGTATCCCCCCTAACTATAGGTGAGTGGATTGCAATACTATTCTATGTCAATGCCGTGGATTCGAATGGGGGGGTGTCATCGGACCGATTTAAAATCCGTCATCCGGGTGAACGCGTTCGTTGTTGCCGCCTTTTCCCGCCTATTTATTAAAGCGGTCTTTGGACAGCGCCGGATGCTGGCGGCGGCAATCTTAGCCTTGCGATGTGCATTCACGTCTCGGACCTTGCGCGGATCACCACCCGGACGGGCGAAGCGCCCCCCGCTTTTGTCCGGTCCTCGGTTCGGCGCCTGCCTGTTGCGTCCGTCATTTCTCGGACGCCGATCCGGGCGCCGGAACCGGGCGCCGCTCCGGTTTTCTTTGGCTCGTCTTGATATTTGCCGCGTTCGGACGCTGTCTCTCGCTTGGGCGGCGCGCCCGGTTGGCGCGGTTTTTCATGGCCGGTCGTTTTTTCCTGCTTGCTGCTCTCACGTCCGGAGCGGGCGGATGCCGGACGGGTTGGGCGCGACGGCATATGGGGCTTGTCGGCGCGCCTTGAAGCCGCCACTTTTTTATCGGAAGGTCTGGACGTTGGATCTTGCTGGACGCGGACACCGAAGTTGTTGCCGAGGTTTAATGCTCCGCTCACTTCTTTAACGTCCAATTTGTCGAATTTAAACGTCAGGTTTTCGATGACGGGGTCGCGCACGTCCAAATTTTCGATGTGGATTTCTAAAGAGGGTTCCGCTTCGACCAGTCGGGTCAACGCGTTTTCCAAAGCCGCCATTCGCTTTTCGATGTTTTTCAAGGCGTTGCGCGTTTCGGCGTTCCTTTTGAACCATTTCATGTCGCGTCCCCTCTTCGCAACGGCTGTCTACTTGATCTTATGAATCAGCGAGGCAAATTATAAGGCGGCTTGCGGCGGTGAGCGGAACGTCGGGAAACATCTGAAGGCTATGCGCTTGATGCATACCATGTTATAATTAGTTACAAATTGAAAAGGCCAAGCTTCCGACGCCGGCAAGGGCCGGCTCAGCGGCAGCGGCTTCACGGATAAACGGGAGGTGGGCACGTGCTGCACTTGATTTCAGTGATTTTGATCGTGATTGCCAGCCTGGGCATCATCGCCATCGTTCTTCTCCAATCGGGCAAGAGCGAAGGCTTATCCGGTGCGATTACCGGCGGTGCCGAGCAATTGTTCGGCAAGCAAAAGGCGCGCGGGATCGACGGGGNGTTGCTTCGCATCACCATCGTTTTCGCCGTCATCTTTTACGTCGTCGCTTTTATCCTCGCCTTCTACGCTTAAGAAGGCGGCGCGTTTCTATATCAAACGAGGACTGTGTTAAAATAAGGTCGGAATCGCGCAGCACCCTTCAAGGTGCTGTTTTCTTTTGTCACGCGCTTAAGTTCATGAAACGGCAAAAGGCATAAGACTGAATGGTTGGATGATAAGGAGAGAAGCACAGTGAAAATCGTACCGCCGAAACCTTTTACTTTTAAAGCAGGCAAACGCGCCGTCCTGCTTTTGCACGGCTTTACCGGAAACTCTTCCGACGTGCGCATGCTCGGGCGTTTTTTGGAGAAGAAAGGCTACACGTGCCACGCGCCCCATTATAAAGGTCACGGCGTGCCGCCAGAAGAGCTGTTGAACACCGGGCCGGATGACTGGTGGCAAGACGTGCTGGACGCCTACCATTTTCTGAAAGATTTGGGTTATGATGAAATCGCGGTGTGCGGCTTATCCCTTGGTGGGGTATTTTCGCTCAAACTTGGCTACACTTTACCAGTAAAAGGCATTGTACCGATGTGCGCGCCGGCGACCGCCAAAACGCGGGAAAAAATTTATGCGGGCGTTTTAAAATACGCGCGGGAATGGAAACAATTAGAAGGAAAAAACCCCGAACAAGTCGAAAAGGAAATGCAAGTGTTCTATGACGCGCCGATGGATTCCATCGTCAAAGTGAGCCCGCTCATTGAAGACGTGCGGCGCCATCTGGATCTCATTTACGCGCCGATCTTCGTCGTTCAAGCGCGCCACGATGAAATGATCGATCCCAACAGCGCCAATATCATTTACAATGAAGTGCAGTCCGTCGACAAAAGACTCAAGTTTTACGAAAACTCAACACACGTGATTACGCTGGGAGCCGAAAAAGAAACGCTGCATCAAGACATCTACGAATTTCTTGAAAGCTTGGATTGGTCGGTCTCCTGAGCGAATGGAGGTATGGCTTTGGATGAAGTGCTGAAGGAACGGCTATTGACATACATGAAGGAGGAAGCGTATAAACCGCTGACGCTGTCGGAGTTGGAGGAGTATTTTCAAATCAAGGATGCGGATGAATACAAGCAATTGGTCCGGACGCTGAACGCGTTGGAGGAGGAAGGCTTGGTCGTCCGCACGCGCAGCAACCGTTACGGCGTCCCCGAGAAGATGAACTTGGTCAGGGGCAAAATTCAAGGGCACGCCAAAGGTTTCGCGTTTCTCATCCCGGACGATCCCGGGGCGAGCGACGTCTATATCGCCCAAGGGGATTTAAACGGGGCGATGCACAACGACCGCGTGCTCGTACGCCTGTCCCAGCGTTCTCACGGCGAACGCCCGGAAGGCGTCGTCATCCGCATCTTGGAACGGGGAACGAAGACGCTCGTCGGCACGTATCAAGACCGGAAGCATTTCGGCCTCGTCATTCCGGATGACCCAAGGATTCCCGATGACGTCTTGATTCCCAAAGAAGCGGGAGGCGGAGCGGTCGATGGCCATAAAGTCGTCGTTGAATTGACGAAATATCCCGAAGGACGGAAAAGCGCCGAAGGCCGGGTCGTCAAGATTCTCGGCCATAAAAACGATCCGGGTGTCGATATTTTATCGATTATTTACAAACACGGCATTCCGCTGGAATTTCCCGAGGACGTCCTGAAAGAGGCCGCGGCCATTCCCGATGAAATCGATCCGGAAGAATTGAAGGGGCGCCGCGACTTGCGCGACGAGACGATCGTGACGATCGACGGGGCGGATGCGAAAGACTTGGACGATGCCGTCAACGTCAAAAAGCTTCCGAACGGCAACTATTTGCTCGGCGTCCACATCGCCGATGTCAGTTATTACGTCAAAGAAGGTTCCGCCCTTGATCGTGAAGCGTTCGAGAGAGGAACGAGCGTCTATCTCGTCGACCGCGTCATTCCGATGTTGCCCCATCGGTTGTCAAACGGGATTTGCAGCCTCAACCCCAAAGTGGACCGGTTGACGATCACATGTGAAATGGAAATCACGCCGGACGGCAAGATTATCGACCATGACATCTTTCCGAGCGTCATCCGGACGACGGAGCGGATGACCTATACGGACGTCCGCAAGATTCTTTTGCGCGAAGACGAAGCCGTCCTCGAACGGTACAAAGATCTCGTCCCCTTTTTCGATCTCATGGGGGAACTCGCCAATATTTTGACCGAAAAGCGCCGCCGGCGCGGGGCGATTGATTTCGACCTCGCGGAGGCGAAAATCATCGTTGACGATAACGGGCATCCGCTCGATGTCGTCGTCCGCGAGCGGTCGGTGGCGGAGCGGTTGATCGAGGAATTCATGCTCGCCGCCAACGAAACGGTCGCCGAACATTTTCATTGGCTCGATCTGCCTTTCATCTACCGCGTTCACGAAGATCCGGACCCTGACAAGCTCAAGCGGTTTTACGACTTTGCCGTCAACCTCGGTTACGTGCTGAAGGGAAGTCTCGATTCCATCCATCCGCGCACGTTGCAAACCCTTTTGGAGGAAGTGCGCGGAGAACCCGAGGAAGCCGTCATAAGCACGATGATGCTGCGCTCCATGCAGCAGGCGAAGTACCATCACCAAAGCCTCGGGCATTTCGGCCTGGCGACGGATTTTTATACCCACTTCACGTCGCCGATTCGCCGTTATCCCGACTTGATCGTCCATCGGCTCATCCGCAAATACCTCTTTGAAAAGCGGACGGACCGGAAAACGCGCGCGCATTGGGCGAGCCTCTTGCCCGAGATTGCCAAGCATTCGTCGGACATGGAGCGCCGGGCCGTTGACGCCGAACGGGAAACGGACGATCTGAAAAAAGCCGAGTTTATGCAGGATAAAATCGGCGAAACGTTTGATGGCGTGATCAGCGGGGTGACCAATTTCGGGCTGTTCGTCGAACTGCCGAATACCATCGAAGGGCTCGTGCACATCAGCTATCTCGTCGACGATTATTATTCTTATCATGAAGAGCACATGGCGCTCATCGGCGAGCGGACGGGGAACGTTTTCCGCATCGGCGATGAGATTACCATTCGCGTCATCGGAGTGAATCTCGAAGAACGCTCCATCGACTTTGAAATCGTCGGCATGAAAAAGCGGAAGCGGCGCCGGAAAGACCGGCCGAAGGTGATCGCCGGCCCGGAAAGACCCCGCGGTTCTGCCGGCCGCGCGCCCAAACGCGCCAAACGGCCCAAAAGCCAAATGCCGAAAAGCGGCAACAAAACCAAATCCGGAAATCGGAAAAAACCGAAGCGGAAAAGATAGCGCACCGCGTCAAATGAAAAGGGGGAAGATCGTTGAACGATCTTCTCTTTTTTTTGCCGCCATGCCCACGGCGGTGCTTTCCCAGTAATCCGGCAGGGTGGCGGACATCGGCGGGATACGGCGAGCGTTGCGGGCTCTGAGTTTTGAATCGAGGGCGCACGAGGCGCATGCGCCGTCGGCCGCTGTCAGACGGTTCGCCCCGGCAAGATATGCGAATGATCGTTTTGAAAATGTTTTCAAGAAGCTATTGACAAACCTGTATATACAAATTACAATAGCGTTGAAAACATGTATATACAAATTTATGGTTTCACGCAAATGAAAGCGTTGTATTATTGGAGGATTTATAAAAATGTTTAAAAAACTCTTCGGCAGCAAGAAAAACAAACCGATGGAAGAAGAGATTTACGCCCCGATTTCCGGAAAGGTGATCGCGATCGAGCAAGTTCCCGATCCGACCTTTTCCGAAAAAATGATGGGAGACGGAATCGCCATTGAGCCCGCTGACGGCACGGTCGTCTCGCCCATGGACGGGGAAGTCGTTCAAGTGTTTCCGACGAAACACGCCGTCGGATTGAAGGGCCGATCGGGCCTGGAGCTCCTCATTCACATCGGTCTGGAAACCGTTTCGATGAATGGAGAAGGATTTCAGGCCGCCGTCAAGGCGGGCGACCGGGTGAAAAAAGGTCAAACGCTCATCCGTTTCGATCTCGATCTCGTCAAGCAAAAGGCGGCCAGCTCGGTCATTCCGCTCGTCGTGACGAACATGAATGCGGTCCAAACCGTTGAAAAGACGACAGATTCGACGGCGACCGCCGGGGAGACGCGACTGATGGCGATAAAAATGAAGGGTTGAAAGATTCAGGAAACATGATTTTACAATCAAAACGATTGCAAGGGAGAGAGAAACATGGCGATTTCAAGGGAATCCGTTGAAAAAATCGTCGAAGCCGTCGGCGGCAAAGACAACATTGCCGCCGCGACGCACTGCGTCACGCGGTTGCGCTTTGCCCTAAAAGATGAAAGCAAGGTCGATAAGGAAAAACTTGAAAGCATCGATCTCGTCAAAGGTTCGTTTTCCGCGAACGGACAATTTCAAGTCGTCATCGGTCAAGGCACGGTCGACAAAGTGTACGACCGGATGGTCGATATCACCGGCATCGACCGAGCGACGAAACAAGAGATCAAGGATGAAGCGGCGAAAAAGTTGAATCCGCTTCAACGGGCGGTCAAAACGCTCGCCGACATCTTCATTCCGATTTTGCCGGCGATCGTCACCGCGGGTCTCTTGCTGGGCCTGAACAACTTGCTCACCGGGAAAGGCATTTTCTATGACGGCAAATCGTTCATCGAGGTCCACAAACAATGGGCGGATCTCGCGAACATGATCAACTTGATCGCCAACACGGCGTTTACGTTCTTGCCGGCCCTCATCGGCTGGTCCGCGGTCAAGCGGTTCGGAGGCAATCCGCTCCTCGGCATCGTCCTCGGTTTGATGCTCGTGCACCCGGATTTGTTGAACGCCTGGGCTTACGGGGACGCATTGAAAAAACACGCCGTGCCGCAATGGAACCTGTTTGGCCTTCACATCAACAAAATCGGCTATCAAGGGCAAGTGCTGCCCGTGTTGATCTCGGCCTACGTCCTTGCCAAACAGGAAATTTGGCTTAAAAAGCGGATACCGGACTCGATTCAGCTCTTGCTCGTCGCGCCGATTGCGCTCCTCGTGACCGGATTCATCGCCTTCATCATCATCGGTCCGGTGACCTTTGCCATCGGCAACGCGATTACGGATGCGGTCGTTTGGATTTTCCATCACTTCGGTTGGGTCGGCGGTTTGGTCTATGGCGGCATTTACGCGCTGCTCGTCGTCACCGGCATGCATCACACCTTCCTCGCCGTCGACTTGCAGCTGATCGGTAGCACCGGCGGCACGTATCTGTGGCCGATTCTCGTCATGTCGAACATCGCGCAAGGCTCGGCGGCACTCGCCATGCTGTTCCTCGCGCGGGATAAAAACGTCAAAGGGATGGCCGGGACCTCGGCGATTTCCGCCTATCTCGGCATCACTGAACCCGCGATGTTCGGCGTCAACTTGCGGTATCGCTACCCGTTTGTGGCCGCGCTGACCGGTTCGGCGATCGCGGGCATGGTGCTGGCGATGAATCACGTGAAGGCGCCGTCCATCGGGGTCGGCGGGCTGCCCGGATTTTTATCGATCTTCCCGCAATATTGGGGCGTCTTCTTCCTCGGCATGGCGTTGGCCATCATCATTCCGTTCGCGCTCACCGCGCTGTTCGCGTTGGCGAAAAAACAAAAATAATCGGCTGGGGGGTACCGGCTTCGCCGGACCCCCATGCCCTTTTTTGCGAATGAGAGAATCGCAAAGGCGCTGCGGCCGCTCATGAGGGGCTTGGCCGCCGGAGAACCTTGGCGGTTGCCGCGTGCATGGTCGCGTCCACATCCCAACAAAAAGCGGCGCGATTTTCGCCGCGTGAGGCTTTTTTACCGCGCGGGCGCGAATCATGCGGAACAGCGCGCCCGGATGCGGCTCAGACAAAACGCTCATGAGCGCCGGACGTGAGCAAATAAAGATAACGAATATGGGTGGTGGAAGTTTTGAAGGAACCATGGTGGAAGAAAGCGGTTGTCTATCAAATTTATCCGAAAAGCTTTAAGGACACGACGGGGGACGGCATCGGCGATCTCCGCGGCATTATAGAGAAACTGGATTATTTGAAAAAGCTCGGCGTGGATGTCATCTGGCTCACGCCCATCTATAAATCGCCGCAACGCGACAACGGCTACGACATCAGCGATTATTACGCGATCGATGAACGGTACGGAACGATGGACGATTTCGACCGGCTCGTCGCGGAAGCCCACGCGCGCGGCATCCGCATCATCATGGACATCGTCGTCAACCATACGTCGACCGAACACGAATGGTTCAAACAAGCGCGCTCGTCGAAGGACAATCCCTACCGCCAGTTTTACATCTGGAAGGATCCCGTAAACGGCCGTGAGCCGAACAATTGGGAATCCAAGTTCGGCGGGTCGGCTTGGGCGTACGACGAACGGACCGGACAATACTATCTCCATTTGTTCGATGTCACCCAGGCCGATTTGAATTGGGAAAACCCGGCGGTTCGCGAAAAGGTTTATGAGATGATGCGGTTTTGGCTGAAAAAAGGCGTGGACGGTTTCCGCCTGGACGTCATCAACTTGATCTCAAAGGATCAACGGTTCCCGAATGACGAGGATGGGGACGGGCGCCGCTTTTACACGGACGGGCCGCGCATTCATGAGTTTCTTCACGAAATGAACCAAGCCGTGTTCGCCGGCCACGATCTTTTGACGGTTGGCGAGATGTCTTCGACGTCGATCGAACATTGCATTCGTTATACGAATCCCGAACGAGAAGAATTGAACATGACCTTTAATTTTCATCATTTGAAAGTGGATTATCCGAACGGGGAAAAGTGGGCATTGGCCGATTTCGATTTCCTCGAATTAAAGCGCATCTTATCGGAATGGCAGACCAAAATGCACGAAGGCGGCGGTTGGAACGCGCTGTTTTGGTGCAACCACGACCAGCCCCGCGTCGTCTCCCGCTACGGCGATGACGGCCGCTACCGCAAGGAATCGGCGAAAATGCTCGCGACCGCCATCCATATGATGCAAGGCACGCCCTATATTTATCAAGGCGAAGAGATCGGCATGACCAACCCGCACTTTGACCGGCTTGAAGATTATCGCGACGTCGAATCGCTCAATATGTATAAAATTTTAAGGGAAAAAGGAAAAAGCCACGAGGAAACGATGGCGATTTTGAAACAAAAATCGCGCGACAATTCGCGGACACCGATGCAGTGGGACGATACGGAGCACGCCGGCTTTACGTCGGGAACACCGTGGATCGACGTCGCCCCGAATTTTAAGGAAATCAACGTCAAAGAAGCGCTTGCCGATCCAAATTCTGTTTTTTATCATTATCAAAAGTTGATCCGCTTGCGGAAAACTTATGATATCATTACGTACGGAAGCTATGAATTGATCTTGCCGGATGATCCGCAGATTTTGGCCTACGTCCGCCACGGCAACGATGAAAAGCTGCTCGTCGTCAACAACTTTTATGGAGAATCGGCCGAATTCCGTCTCCCGCCTGATTTGGTCTGGACGGATTTCCGGGCCGAACTGTTGTTGACCAATTATCCGGATGCACCGGACGACTATCGGGCTTTCACCCTCCGGCCTTACGAATCCGTCGTTTATCACTTGAAAAAGTAGCCGGCCTTGCATGGCGCCGTTTAGGAGGTCTGGGCTTTCTGGACGGCGCCATCTGAATACTTCTGTTCATCGGTCCGATCGTTTTGCGGCCGGATTTCGAGGAATCGGTAAAGAGCGGTTCAAGCGGAAGCGATGCCCGGGCTCCAATGCCCAGTTTTGGCCGCATCGCCGCTCTTTGCGCGAAGTTCGTCGCGGGAAAATTCAAACCGTCGTTCTGATAGGCGGCCAAGTCATGGTAAAATATTGATGGTGGTAGCCATGGTAAACAATAAATTCCTCGTCATATACGGCGATCTCGCCGAAAAAATTCAAAGCGGCCGGTTTCCCGCTTATTCCCTGCTGCCGTCCGAGCATGAATTGGCCGCCCGCTACGGCGTTTCCCGCGAGACGATTCGCAAGGCGTTGAACATGCTCGCACAAGACGGGTACATCCAGAAGGTCCGCGGAAAAGGCTCGATCGTTCTGGATGTCGCCCGTTTTAATTTCCCGGTTTCCGGACTCGTCAGTTTCAAGGAATTGGCCGAACGTTCGGGGAAAAAATGGAAGACGATTGTTTACGAATTAATCCTGCAAAAACCCGACCATTTGATGAAAAACCTGTTGCAGATCACCGGGAATGAAGACGTGTGGAAAGTCGTGCGATCCCGGGAATTGGACGGCGAGCGCATCATCCTGGACATCGATTTCATAAAGAGATCGCGGGTGCCGACGCTGACGAAAGAGATTTGCGAAAACTCGCTCTACGAATATTTCGAGAACGACTTGGGACTCGTCATCAGCTTCGCCAAAAAAGAGATTACCGTGGAAGAGGTGACGGCGGCCGATCAGGCATATCTCGATTTAAAGGGAACCGATCACGTCGTCGTCGTGAAAAACTTCGTGCATCTCGATGATGCGACGCTGATCCAATATACGGAATCGCGGCACCGATTGGACAAATTCCGCTTCGTCGATTTCGCCCGCAGACAAAAGTCCGTGAACGGGCTGCTGGCGGGCGTCCGAAGCGGGAAATGATGGAACAGGGGCCCATATCACGTTGCCGGTTTTTGGCGGCCCGTCCGTCACTCATCCATTGCTTTTCGCATTGTGACAGCGGCTTGCACGAACGAAGGCGGCATCCATCATCAGGTGGGGAGAGATTTTCAAATATGATCAAACTGATCGCAACGGACATGGATGGCACCCTTTTGGGGGCGGATCACGAAGTCAGCGCGGAAAATGTTAAGGCGCTTCGCTTTGCGCTGTCCCGGGGCGTGGAAATCGCGATCGCGAGCGGACGGGTGCACTATGAAATCGCCCCGTGGATGAAGCGGCTCGGATTGCCCGTCTCGATCATCGGAACGAACGGGGCGACCGTACACGACAAAAGCGGAACGCTCATCCATTCGGCGAGCTTAAAGAAGGCGATATTGCTGCCGATATTGGAAGAACTGGAAGCGCGGCGCCTGTATTTTACCGTTTTTACTGAGAAAACTGTCTATGCCCATGCGCACGGCGTCGCGTGGCTCGAAGAAGAAATTCGCGATATGGACGCGGAAAACTTGCGCAAGATCCAAGACTTGCTCAGCTGGCTGACGCCGAAAACTTTTTCGGAAAAGAGGTTACCGATCCTCCAAAGCGCGGCGGAAGCCGAAGCGATTGAAGAAGAGGTTTATAAATGTTTCGTGTTTTCGTATCGCGAGGATAAGCTTCGCAGCGCGCGCGAGGCCATCGCGAATGAACATCTTCACATCGCATCGAGCGGCCGCGGCAATTTCGAGGTGATGGATAAAGACGCCTCGAAGGGCAAGGGCTTGGAACGCTTGGCGAAAGCCTTGGACATTCCGCTTGCTGAAACGATGGCGATCGGCGATAACCAAAATGATTTGTCCATGTTGGAAACGGCCGGCATCGGCGTCGCGATGGGCAATGCGGATGAAGCCATCAAGCGGCGCTGCCGAATGGTGACCGCGACCAATGTCGAACACGGCGTGGCCCGGGCGATATACCGGGCATTGGGCGCTGAAGAGGAAGTCGGCCTTTAAACAGTCCATGCCGCCGTCCTGGCTGGCGCTGCCTTTTTAAAAGGAATGTTGGCGCTGCGGCCGAAAAACCGAATCGGAAGGGAAGATGAACGGATGATTGAACATATCGTGCTTTTTTAATTCAGCGAAAAGACGACGAAAGAACAAAAAGAAGAGGGAATGCGCAGGCTGCGGGAACTGAAGAAGCTGTTACCCGGCATCGTTGATTTGCAAACCGGCTTCAATTTCACCCAAAGGAGCAAAGGCTACGAAATCGGCCTCGTCGTCCGTTTTGCCACGAAAGCGGATTTTGAACATTACGGCCCGTCGCCGGAACATCAAGCGGTGGTGGCCTATTTGAAAGAAATCGGCTTGGAAGATACGCTGGCGCTCGATTTTGAAATCGCCGGCTGATCCGGATGGAACGCGGGCGGATGCCCCGGACCGGGATGCGGGACGGGCGGATTGCCCGCCTTCCATTTATGCATGTATAATTATCTCTACGACACATTGAAAAAAGGAGGGATCGCCGTGACGGATCATGTGAAATTGATTGCGGAAAACCGCCGCGCCCGCCATGATTACTTCATTGAAGACACCTACGAAGCCGGTCTCGTCTTGAAAGGCACCGAGATCAAATCGATTCGAAAGGGTTCGGTCAACTTTAAAGACGCGTTCGCCCGCGTCGAGAACGGCGAGGTGTTTCTCTATAACATGCACATCGCCCCATATGAGCAGGGCAACCGTTTTAACCACGATCCGCTCAGGACGCGCAAGCTTTTGCTGCATAAAAAAGAAATCGTCAAGTTGATCGGCAAGACGAAAGAGGCCGGCTATACCATCATACCGCTCAAGCTTTATATTAAAGGCGGTTTCGCCAAAATGCTGATCGGCCTCGCCAAAGGTAAGAAGATATACGACAAACGCGAAACGATGCGGAAGAAAACGATGGAGCGGCAAATCCAAAAGGCGTTGCGCCGCGCGGAGAAAGGCATGTAGCGCGGCGAAAGGTGAACGGGACGAAAGGAGCTTTCACGGCCTGCGGTCCGCTCCATCCGTCACTTTAAAATATTTATGCGGCGTATCTCGCTTGCGGTTGAGGGATATCCTCCAAATGAGAAGGGCATTCCATTCAATATAGATCGGGTGTGCCTTGTAGCGCCTTTTTGTTTTTGACGAACGATCGATAATTGAATGAATTCCAATCGCCTTTGGGAAAGGTTTGTCCGCTTTCATTCTCCCCATACCATCCCGCATCGGGCTTATCGGTAATCGTCTTGAAGCCGCCACCCTTTTTATAAATAATCTTCCACCTTTTCTACATGGAACAAGCCGCTTTCAAGGAAAAACCGATCCAACAGATATTTGTGCCCGGCTCCGTAAATGACGAGGATGCGTTCACGGGGCGTCTCGATTAAACGGGTCGTGTTCGCATAAATGATGAGGTTGCGGCGGTACCAGTAGTTGGCCAGCCAGTCAATCCCGACATAGTAATCGTCGGCCGCCACCCGCGCGACATATTTAATGTATTGTTGATGATCTTTCCAAATTTCGTTTTGGCTGTTTTTATAAAGTAGAAATTCCCGAAGCGTACACGAATTTAGGAGCCTTTGGTACTTTTCGTTTGCGCTCTTGCCTTCGACCGTCATTTCCTCAAATACGTCCGGTTGCTCTTCTTTGGCAAAGTCATACACATACCCGAGCGGCACCCCTCCGACCGGACGATTCCAATCGACGGCATAAATAGACGAGTGGCCCATTTCTTTCGCGATGCGAAAACCGAGCTGTTCAATTTCATCGTTCTCCAGCTCTGAATGTCCGTCCAAAAAGCGTTTGTATTTTTGCTGCAAAAGGTCGGCGCGCATCCGATCATATTCGACCGCGACTTTCGTCGGCCGGAATGCGGTTAAACGATCGACCACTTCGCGGATTTCCCGTTGTTTTTTCGCTTCTTGGATGTTTCCTGCGTCCAGTTGATGCACATCCCGTTTCCCCCGGCTCATATGGTACGTTCCGAGGACTAATACGTGCGGTTGCGTTTGAACGGCCATACGAATCCCCCTCTTTATGGACTGAAAATTATATATTTATTTTAACTCATAAACCCAACGGTTCAATTGCCGGGTTCGGTTTCGTCCCGTTTTTCATTTCGTCTCATCGCCCATCGACCGCCGCCCATCATCGTAGGCACTCCGAATAGTAACCGAAAATTGCTGTGGATAACGGCGATGGGCGTTTCCACGTGTTCCGTCCGGTCCCGGCTTGGATGAGGCAACCGCCGGAAACGAACGTGAGAAACGGCGCCCCCCTTTTTATAGCGGCGCTTCAGGTTTCTGGACAATGGAAAGCCTCTGTCTTATAATAAGTTTCCCGAAAGTTTCCGAGCGGTTTTTTGCTCTGAAACAGCCTTTCGGCGAAAGGCGTTTTTGTCTTTTCGCAAGTGGGTCATGGAAGAGCCTCCATCCCGTTCGGCAAACATTTAGTGGGAGTCGTCAGAACCGCTTTCGATTTGATTGGGAAATTGTTGTTCCTTGATTATGTTTGCAGTGTTTGTTATACTAATGGCGTGACGTGAATAGAGAAGGAAACCCAACCATCTCATATTTCATCATGGGGACGATCCGGATTCGACAGAGATAGGTCGGGTTTAAGCTGCGAGCCGAGGGTGGCGGCCTCGTAAAAACGCCAAAGCCAATAACTGGCAAAGAAAACAACAACCTCGCTCTTGCTGCCTAAGTCAGCGAGCGGTCCCTCCCTCCATCGCCCGCGTGGTAGGGTCAGGGACTCACTCTAGCGGGATACGCCCCAAGTTCGCCGCCTGAGAACGAGGGGAAGAGACCGATCAGGCTAGCGGCACTGGTGCCCGTCGGCAGGCCAACGTGTCCGCGAAGCGTAATATGCCGACTACGCTCGTAGATGCTTAAACCACGTTATCTCTGGACGTGGGTTCGACTCCCACCGTCTCCACCATACATATAAGCTTGATGTAAGAAATAAAGGACTCGCCCGAATGAACTTACCCCTGTCAAGTAGACAGTAAATAAAAAGGATCTTATTAAGCAGCTGTAGTCAGATATTCTCTAGGACTACAGCTGTTTAATTTCGTTTGGAT
>JGI25331J36430_1000581_pt1 | contig 22398 bp, 16 predicted proteins | sample HigsolmetaAR206D_FD_36430 | JGI IMG/M metagenome (IMG submission 36430) | reverse complement strand
CGACCGGCAGGGAGACTTGCCGGACTTACCTGCCATACGTCAGGTCATCAGGTCCATCTTTCTATCAAAGGGAAATTTACACAATAAAATGGACTTGACCCGCGATTACATCATAAATTACTAACCCTATACACAAAAGAAAGTATTATCAATAATTATTGATTAAATCAAATATTCGTAAACAACAATTAAAAAATAGCGTATTCTCGTCCATATGTATTTTTCCAACCGTTTTGGATATAAACCATAATGTTGATTCCATGATATTTTTTCTATTTTATTTGATAACTACAATCATTACGGATTCGTTGCGTTTGACAGACAGTTGAACCTATATTCTTATTTCATAAATAAAGTTTAAGGAATCACATCCATTTAGTATATATGATATTATTTTTAAAAGAGGTAAATAATCGGATAGTTGATAGGTGAGACAATATGAAATGGCAAACTAAAGAAGCTATTGGTGCTTTGCTGAAACCAAAACCGATATTGAAATGGGCTGGCGGAAAACAACAAATGCTTGACGTATTGTTATCTCACGTTCCAAAACAATATAACCGTTACATTGAGCCATTTTTTGGTGGAGGTGCTCTATTTTTTGCACTTGAACCAAAGGACGCCATTATCGCGGATTCTAATCCTGAACTTATAAACTTGTATCGGGTTGTTGTTGAGAATGTTGAAGAATTGATTTTAATTTTGAAAGAAATGAAAAATGACGAAGCGACCTATTATGAGATTCGTAGCCTTGATCCAGCTCTATTATCTCCAGTTGAGAGAGCAGCTCGGACTATTTATTTGAATCGGACTTGTTACAACGGATTGTATCGAGTGAATCGAAAAGGACAGTTCAATGTTCCTTATGGGAAATACAAAAATCCCAAAATTTGTGATGAAGATAATCTTCGCGCAGCTAGTAATGCACTTCAAGACGCCCTGATTGTTGAAGGTGATTACAAAGATGTTTTGAGAGAATACGCAAGACCTGGAGATTTTATTTATCTAGATCCGCCATATTTACCTGTTGGGAAGTATGCAGATTTCAAAAGATATACGAAAGAACAGTTTTACGAGGAAGATCATATTGAACTTGCCCAAGAAGTTCAAAGACTTCATAAGTTGGGATGCCATGTATTACTAACAAATTCAAATCACCCTTTAGTCCATGAGCTCTATGGAAAATACAAAATTAGCGTTCACAAAACTCGAAGAAACATTAATAGCAATGCTTCTAAGCGGACAGGCGAGGACGTTCTAGTAAAGGTCGAACCAAAACAACATATCTTTATCGTTCCAGAACCCGTTAAACTACCAAGCCAGATGAATAAATATCCCCCAACTCGCTTTATGGGAAGTAAGCAAAACCTTTTAGAGCATATATGGTCTGTTGCTTCTCATTTCTCATTCGATAGCGTTCTTGATTTGTTCAGTGGAAGTGGTGTAGTCAGTTACATGTTCAAAACTCAAGGTAAGAGAGTTTTCAGCAATGATTATATGGTTTTTTCACATTACTTTACAAAAGCGATGGTCGAGAATAGTTTTGTAACTTTGTCCGACAAAGATATTGAGCTTTTATTAGACAATTCAACACCAAGTGACAACTTTGTTTCAAAAACATTTAAAGATTTATATTTTAACGATGAAGATAACGCGTTTATAGACACGATTAGGGCAAATCTTGGTAGATTAAAAAATGAATACAAGAAGGCTCTCGCAATATCAGCTTTAGTTAGAGCTTGTTTAAAAAAACGCCCCCGTGGCATTTTTACCTACACTGGTTATCGTTATGATGATGGACGACGCGATCTAACTTTAACCTTAAAAGAACACTTCTTAGAAGCTGTAGAACAGGTAAACGGAGCAGTTTTTGACAACGGCAAAAACAACAAATCACGTCATGGAGATGCAATGGATTATCGACAAAAGGCAGATTTAGTTTATATAGACCCTCCATATTATAGCCCATTGTCAGATAATGAATATGTTCGTCGCTATCATTTTGTAGAAGGTCTGGCTCGTAATTGGCAAGGAGTAGAAATGCAATGGCATACGAAAACAAAGAAATTTAAAAGCTATCCAACTCCATTTAGTTCAAGGCAGGGAGCTCATGACGCGTTTGATCTTCTGTTCAAACGTCACCAAAATAGTATTTTAATCGTATCATATTCCTCAAACTCGTTACCTACAAAAGACGAGATGCTTGCTTTGATGGCTAAATATAAACAACGAGTCGAAGTCGTGGCAATAGACCACAGATATTCATTTGGAAACCAAGGACATAAAGTTGGAGACAACAATAACCAAGTTCACGAGTATCTATTTGTAGGATTTTAGGGTTTTATCGGGGGATCGACGTATGACACAAAAAGCGTGGTACATCGGCAACACAACTGTGCGCAATGCCAAACGACTTAAGGATGGATTGCGAGTTCTCTTGAATTCTCCACTACATGGGAACCTAATCGGGAGAGAAAATGAACAGGAATTTGCCAAACTCCTTCATAATGAAGGTGTCGTATTTGTTAAACGATTGAAGGATTCACCAGATAATGACGCTAGTGATGTTGGAAGAAAATGGCGAGCTGCCCTAATGCAGCTCGGATTTATTAAACCCCCTTTTGCTGACGAACCATTCACCATTACACCGAACGGGATTAGACTTGTCGAATCGAAGACTATGCCTAGTGAACAGGAATGCTTTTTGAGGGCGTTATTAGCTTATCAAATTCCTTCAGAAATCGAGAAATCTTATTCTGAACCTATTTTTAGTCCGTTACGAATAGTCCTTGAAATACTAGCTGCACTGGAGCATCATGGATTAGACGCAGAAATTAGTCTGGATGAAATGGCCTCAATTGTTCAATTAACGAGGTCTCTAGACGAAATTGATAACGTAGTGACTCGTATTGCTGAATTTCGTGCGAGGCTGGCTAAAATAAATGAAGCAAGAGATAGAAGAAAATTTATCAAAGAATATCGAGAATCATATGCCACGGCCAGTCAAAGTGAACAAACACTCTCTGACTATGCAGACTCAAACTTCAGATATTTAAAATTAACAGGCCTCTTTATTGAGCATGGTCGCAAACTTCGTTTCGCAAGTCACAAGAGAACGGTTATCGAACAAATTCTTGCTGAGCCGTATGTTCCACTACCAAAAGATAAGTATCTTGAAACACTTTGGAATGGAGCACCTTTGCCAACAGATAATGCAACGCAGGCGATTCAGGTAATTCACTCAACAGTTCAGCTTCTCAACGAAAGCGGTCAAACAGTAAACCTTCCCAATCTTGAAGAAATGGAAGTACCCGATCTCTCTCGATTGCGCCTTGAATTAGAAGACGATTGGTTAAAAATCCTTGAAAAACGATATGCACAAGACCAAGTCAATCAATGGAGAGAAATTCTAGAATACCTTCGAGCCTTAACACAACCAATACGTCGAGGGAGTATAATTCCACAGGGAGAAGGAGCTTCCTACTTTGAGTGGGCAATGTGGCGTGCATTTCTAGCCATTAACTCACTTGTAAATGAACCATGGGAAGCAAGAAGATTCAGAATTGATCAGGATTTTTTACCTCTTAGTCCCGCACCAGGCAACGGTCCCGATATGATCTTTGAGTTTGAAAACTTTGTTATAGTAGTCGAAGTGACTCTAACTCAATCCTCTCGTCAAGAAGCAGCTGAAGGCGAACCAGTACGACGACACGTTGCTGAATTGGTTGATCATTATGAGCAACAAGGCAAACGGGTTTATGGATTATTCCTCGCGAACAAGATTGATACGAATACGGCTGAGACCTTCCGAATAGGTGTATGGTACCGACCTGACGATACACGAATGGCCTTAAGAATTGTACCATTAACCTTGAAACAATTCGCCGACTTGTTTGAAGCTGGATTCAACGCAAATGGACGTTTGGATTGCTGTGTATTAGAACAAGTCCTCCGCGATTGTCTTGTTGAAAGTAATAACGACGCTCCAGAATGGAAGCGTAGAATTGAACAACAAGTTAACCGAGTTGTCCAACACCTAAAAAGGACTTCTTAGCTTGCAAGAGTAAGGTATAAGACTATTTCGCTTGACTATTAAATTCAATCTTTAATGGATTAATGCAGTCTCGTACCATTTTCCCCTATTAGTGTTCGACATCAACGTAAACACATCAGCAATTTTCAATTACAATAGAGCAAACGCGGTAGTTATATTTCACGGGTAATGCACACACTATCGCTATCACTTGATGTTTTTAACGTGTTGTGACAAATGAAAATTCCCATCACAACACGTCAAATTTAACTCTTATATTTTCTGTAATTTTATAAATTATCCAACAAACAGTTATTCTCGACGCATCAAAACGCACCGATAGACCAATCAAATGAAATATTATAACATTAGTTTAAAATAATAAAAATAGGTTATAAAATTAATAAAAAGTTGTTATAAAACAAAATATAGAGAAGTAGTACATTGAATCGTGATTCCAACATTTACAAATATTTCTCATTGGTCAAGGTTCGCCCGTCCATGCGCTTTTAACCCATCCATCGAGCGTAAAAGATTAATCTCCCCGTCCGTTCAGCGGGGATAGATTTCCTGATGCCAACGCATTTCCGAACACGCCAGCACGAAGTGTGCCAACGCTTTTTTATTTAAAAGGCCAGCCTGTCCGCGGGCGACGGGCCATTTCCTACAGCGCCTTGACCATGCCGCCGTCGACGAGCAAAGTTTGCCCGGTGATGTACGTGTTGGCCCATGACGCGAAAAACACGGCCGCTTTCGCAAATTCCTCCGCTTCTCCGTACCGGCCGAGCGGAATGTCCTTTTCGAAGGAAGCGCGGACTTCTTCCGGGGAAAGGTTTAATTGTTCGGCACGAAGGCGATCGAGTTGGGCCACCCGGTCCGTGGCAATCCGACCGGGCCCCAATGTATTGATTAAGATGTTGTCTTTGGCGAGCTCCGAGGCGAGGGTTTTCGCCAAACCGGTGACCGCGACGCGGAACGTATTCGACAAAATTAAGTGATCAATGGGCTGTTTGATGGAAGACGATGTGAAATTAACGATCCGGCCGCTCCTTTGCTTTTTCATGTATGGGAGCACTTCGCGTATGGTGCGAACAAAGCTCAACAAGTTCAATTCAAACGCCTTTTGCCAATCCTCATCGGAAAATTGATCAAAACCGCCCGCCGGGGGGCCGCCGGCGTTATTGATCAACACATCGATCGTGCCGTTCCGTTCAACAGTGCTTGCGACTAGGTGCTTGATGTCGTCCGCCCGCGTCATATCGCAAACAACGAAGGCCACGTCAGAGTTTCCGGTTTGACTCACGATCTCGTTTTTGGCTTTTTCCAGCGCTTCCGCGTTTCGGCTCGCGATCACAACGCGGGCCCCTTCGGCGGCAAACCGCTGCGCCGTCGCTTTGCCTAAACCTTTGCTCGCCGCCGTCACGAGGACCGATTTGCCTTGCAGACCTAAGTCCATGCCTTTTCATCCTCCGTTTTATTTTGGTACGTCTATTTTGTGAAAACGCACGCCGATTTGCAAATCCGGCGCTTGGAGGACCGATATTCGCCGGCAAAAGGGCAAAAACCGTCTCGCCTTGAAAAAAGTCCCTCTTTGGTAAGAGGCTTTAACCGGCATCAATGAAAAGGCTCAAAAAACGGGAAAGTTTGATCCGGTATGCCCATCGCCGCCGCATGCACGCTCCGTCGCCATTCATTTGCCTGTAGGGAAAATGAATCCGGTTCTCCTTCAAGTTTAATCCTCGGAATCCACCGTTTTTCGTTTAATCTATATTAACCTCCGAATAAAACGGGAAGGCGGACGCCGCAGCCAGGCTGCGAGGCTTGACGCCTTCCCGATTTTTTATAACCGGATCACACCTTTAGATACGCGAAGCGTCGGATACTGCGCCATCACGACCGGCAACTCCTCGAGCGCAAACCGGTGGGAGATCAGTGGTTCGACCTCAATGGCCTTTTGACGGATCAATGCGATGGCCTCATCGTGGGTGTAAGGGTTGATAAAGGAGCCTTTAATCGTCAGTTCCTTCGAAAAAACGGCATACGGCGAAAGCGAAATCAACGTGTCCGGAGCGGCCACGCCGAACAATAAGACTTGCCCGCCTTTCGCCGCCGCAGAAACCGCCCATTCCATGGTTTCTTTCTTGCCGACGCATTCGATGACCACATCGGCGCCATCCTTCCAGGCTTCCATGTCCGCCCGATCCGACGGACGAAAGACATGGTGCGCGCCCAACCGCTTGAGCAGCGCGTGCTTTTCCGCAACCGGTTCAACAACGGCAACGGAGGCGACTTGGGCGTGATGGACCAATTGCAAGAACAGCTGGCCGATAAATCCGCCGCCGATGATCAATACGCGATACGAAGGCGATAACGTCAATCGGCTCAATCCGTGCCAGACGCACCCCAACGGTTCAACCAGCGCCCCTTCGTCAAAAGAAAGCTCATCGGGCAACACATAACAATTTTGGGCGGGCACGGCGCAATACTCTGCCATGCCGCCGTCTCTCGTCACGCCGACCGCTTCAAGGTTTTGGCATAAATGGGCGCGATCGCTCCGGCAATACCGGCAATGCCCGCAATAAATATTGGGATCGACCGACACGCGGTCCCCCGGTTTTAAATGGGTGACCTGTTTCCCGGCATCGACCACCACGCCGGACAGCTCATGGCCGAGCACGATCGGGGGCGTGACTTCGGCCGATCCCGGATGGCCGTGGTAAATATGCTGATCGGTTCCGCAAATGCCGCAGCTCTTGACACGAATGACCACTTCGTCCGGCTTCGGTTCGGGCCGTTTCCGTTCCCGAACCGCCATTTGCTTCACACCTTCAAGAATCGCCGCTCTCATGCGCATCACCTAACCCATTAAATTTAAACGGTCCTCGCCACGCTTCCCGTCATAAAGCATCCATTCCCGGGCGGTTTTTCCGCCGTTCATCAACAACCGTCAACAAACGTCATTCGGGCGGGTTCGGAGCCGACGGCGGTGACCCGGAGCGTCTCCCACGGCAGCGCTCGACCGTCCGCTTGGTCGATGCGCACCGTTTTGGAAACCCCCGGCATAAGATCGAAGAAATTATCTTCAAAGATGAGCTGATCGCTGTCCAGTTCGATCGTCACCATGCGGGCGAAAACATCGGTTTGCACCGTCACCTTCCGGTTTTCCCGGTCGACGGCAACGGTCAAGCGCGGAACGGGGAAACGCATGTCCTTATGATCGCGGAAATAATAATAGTTTTCATTCGCCTGGCCTTTCGTCGACCGCAAAACCATGAACACTTCACGGGGATCCCGCCCGGTCAACGCCACGGCTTCAGGCACTTCATCGATTTGGGCGGCCGCGTTGGCCGGAACGCGCACGGTCCACCGTTTGGAAAACACCGTTTCTCCACTGAAATCATAAACGGCCAATTCGATCTCATCTTCATACTCCGCCAAACGGTCGTTGACGACCCACACCTTGACGGGCTGACCGGGGTCGTGATCAATATTTAAAAGAAGCGGGTGAAAGAATTTCTTCGCATAATAATAGGAAGCTTTCGGAAGCAAGTGATAGTCGATCAACGACCAACTCGTGCCCGGCCAGCAATCGTTTAACTGCCAGATGAGGGCGCCGCTCGTGTTCGGCTTATTCCGTCGGTAATGTTCCACGCCGTACTTTAAGCCTTCCGCTTGCGTCAGCATGGAGTAAGCCAAATACTCATCGATGTTTTTGGGAACGCCGGTATAGCCTTCCATCAACAGCAGGCCTTTGGGATGATGAGCGTCTTTGTTCCGGTAGGCCATTTCCTCGCTGCCCCAGTAAAATTCGTTCTCCGGGATATACTTCCGCAACGTGTAGCGGTTGGAAGCCGCGTGCATGCCGAATTCGCTGACGAATTTGGCCGTATCCTTTTTGTAATTCTTAAAGGAAACGCCGCTGACGCTATAATCGACTCTTTGGGGCTCGCCGAATTTTCTCGGTTCGACGTTCCCATGCCACACTTGCCAATTATGGCTGTCCCCGTAGTCTCTCGAATTATGATCGTTTCCGCCATATGGAGAGCTCGGCCAGTATAACCGCGTCGGATCGAGTTCTTCCAACAGAGCGGGAATTAATTCGTGATAAATTTTTTCGCCGTAAAAGGGATGAGCGATTTCCCCGGAGCTTTTCATCACTTCATAGATCCAATCGTTTTCATTGTTGCCGCACCAGATGGCGAGGCTCGGATGGTTCCGCAGCCGTTTGACCGTCAGCGTGATTTCTTTTCGGACGTTTTCCATGAAGTTTTGGTTATAGTCGGGATAAAGAGCGCAGGCGAACATGAAATCCTGCCAGACCAATATCCCCAGCCGGTCACACGTCTCGTAAAAAACGTCCTTTTCGTAAATTCCCCCGCCCCAAACGCGAAGCATATTCATGTTGGCGGCCTTCGCCATTTCAATTAAGCGGTGATAGCGGGAATCCGGAGCCGACGCGATCAAACTGTCGACCGGTATCCAGTTGGCTCCCTTGGCGAACAGCTTGACGCCGTTCAACACAAAGGTGAAGCGGGGATTTCCGTTTTCATCCGATTGCTGCACCTCAAGGGTGCGAATGCCGAAGCGGAAGCACTGGCGATCGACCGGCTGCCCGTCCGCGTACAACGTTGCGGTGATCTCATAAAGATGGGGCTCGCCGAGATCGTGGGTCCACCACAATTTCGGATGTTCGACTTCCAAGGTCACCGCGGTGTGCGGGCCGTCGATGTCAACGGTTTTGGACACTTCCCGAAGGTCGTCGCGGATGGATAGATCGAGCGTGTATGTCTTGTCTTTCACAAACCGCGCGACATCGACCGCGATGTCCACGAAAGCCCGATCGCCCGTCACGCCGCGCGTTTTCGCGAAAACATCTTCAATCTTCGCATAGGTTCGTTTCTCGAGGCGGACGCCTTGCCAAATCCCGGTCGTGACAATTCTCGGCCCCCAGTCCCAGCCGAATTGGGATTGCGCCTTCCGCGTCCAGATGCGTTCCGGGCTGAAGGCCGACCAATAGTTTTGCGCTTTTTCTTTGACATGCAGACGGATCGGTTCGAATTTAACGGCCAGGACATTCCGCCCTTGTTTGATTTCTCTCGTCACGTCGAACGTATGGCGGATGAACATGTTTGCCGCCGTCCCCAGTTCCAAGCCGTTCAGATAAACGGTGGCGAACGTATCCAAGCCTTCAAAGATCAATTCCAAACGATCTTCCGGATGGAGCGGCTCATGGAACTCAAAAGTTTTGCGGTACCACCACACTTTGTTCTCGACCCAGCGGCATTTCAAATCGTTGTGGCCATAGAAAGGGTCTTCGATTAGACGATGCGCTTTCAATGCGGAATGGACGTCACCGGGCACTTTCGCCGTCATCCAAAAGTGGTCCACAAAATCCGGAGACGCGATCTCCAAGTCCCGGACTTCCCCGACATCAAAGCCTTGCAGTTTCCAGTCCCCATTTAAATCCATCATGTCGACTCCCATCTTCGCGAGTGTACGTGATCATGAGCAGTGACAAATGCGTTTCGAACGCCGGCTTTGCGGCTGGAACAATCATCCGAGACGAAAAGAAGCAACCCTGACCGCTCGTTTGATTCTTAAAGGGGGATTCGGCCAAGATCGGCGAACGGATTTTGGCCGAATCCGGCCTTCATTCATGGTCAATCATAAGTCAGCGATTCAAGGATTTCATTCAGGCTTAATTCCGCACAGGCCATCGACGTATCCGACACGCCGTAATACATCTTCACGACATCGCCTTCGACCAAGGCCCCACAAGAAAAGACGACATTGCCGAAAAATCCTTCTTTTTCATAATCCGCTTCCGGTTCGAGAATCGGCGCATCGGAGCGGGCGATGATGCGGGTCGGATCGTTTAAATCCAAGAGAACGGCTCCCATGCAATAGCGTTGGTCTTTGGAAGCGCCGTGATAGAATTCAAGCCAGCCTCTTTCGGTTTTGATGGGCACCGCGCCGGCGCCGATGCGACCGCTGTCCCATTTATCCTCCCGCAATCCGAGCAGATGGCGATGGTTGCCCCAATGGATCAGATCGGGGGATTCGGCCATCCATATTTCCGGGGCGCCTTTGCTTTTCGGCACCGGACGGTGAAGGGCGTAATATTTTCCGTTTATTTTTTCGGGAAAAATGACGACATCCTTATTTTCCGGCGGAAAAATCATGCCGTGATGTTCATAGCTTTTAAAATCCGTCGTGGACACGAGCGCCTCGCCAACGCCCACGGGCGACGCGGCGCTGAAATAAATATAGTAAGTGTCGCCTATTTGGGTGATGCGCGGATCCTCCACGCCAAAGATTTCAAGTTCGTTCGACGGATAGATGAAAGGTTCATCATCGACGACAAACCGGCGGCCGTCACGGCTGCGGGCGATGCGCAAATAAGAAAGGGATGTCAAATATTCAAACCCCGTCGTATCCCCGCGACGGCGAATGACGCGGGGATCCGAGAAATCATAGGCCGGATCATCCAGGCGAAAATCCAAGATGTCGAGCGCGTTCTTATCGGGACGATAGACGGGCGCTTTCACAATGTTATTATCATCGCTGATCGGCCGCTCGGCGACGCGCAACAGCATGATGATTTCATCTTTATATTTGGCAATGCCCGCATTAAACGCCCCGATCACTTCAAAATCATCCCTGTGTGGCCGGACATGAGCCGGTGTGACAAGCGGATTTTCTTCATAACGGTAAACTTTCATCTCTAGTAAACTCCTTTTCTTACAGACGTCGCTATCCATGTTGTTCATAAGGTAAAAAAGGATCCGGTACCGTAATTTTTTGCGCTTCCGCATCACTGATGCCGGCGTAGAACTCGGCGGTTCCATCGCCTTTGCGGATCAGACCTCCGCTGAACACCACATCTTCCAGATCGGGCCGTTTCGCCGGGCCCGGGAGAAAATGGCTGCGGGTCGCCAGCAAAGTGATGTCGGAACAATCGCCCGTATCCACGTTCATGACGAAGGTCATCGGATAGTAATGGCGTTTGCCCTGTTCATCAAAGCAGGCAATATGGCCCAGAACGCCGACTAAGTTGTTCGCCAATAGATGGAGTTCGTTCACGCCGCCCCATTCTTCATCGATGAATTGGTTGGGAATCAACGGGGCGGATTCAATGACTTCAATGGTCAAGTCTTCCAATCTCGCAATCCGGGTGAAGCCGATTTTTCCCCGTCCGCCTTTGGCGCCCTGAGGCCTTGTGAAAACGCCGATCGTGCCGTCTCTTAATTCGATCAGCCGGATATCCTTCATGCCATCAGGGCCCTGAGTGAACATTTGCAAGCCGTCAAGATTGTGTCCTCGATAAAACAGCGTGCGCCAGCCCAATTCCCCTTCTTTTTCGGGGTGCGGATAAATCTGCACGCCGCCGAGGAGCAGCTCTCCGCCGATTCGGGTAATGAACGGATCTTGAAGCTCAAAGACCGGCGCCTGCTCCTTCGGAACCCAACGCCCATCTTTTTCGACAAAAAAGTACACTTTGGAATAATGGCTGTCGCGCGGCTCCACGCGGCCGGCAATCACCCGCTCGCCGTCCGCTTCAAAGGGCGCCGTGATGTTATAAACATCGTGTTCGCCCACCCCGGAAAAGATCAGTTTTTCAGGATTGGCGGGTTTTTGGGCGCTCTCGGAATAAGCCTTTAACAATTCGGCGATCGCCTTTGCTTCACGCGCTTTGTTTTGAATCATTCAGTTTCCTCCACTCCATTCCTCCATAATAATTTTTGATTTGGCGAATTTGGCGGTTTGCCAAGGCGTAATCCGTGTAATAGATGGTATGGGTCATCATCCTTACAAATTTTTTATCCAGATTCGCATCGTTTTTCAACTGGTTTGTCCGGCATGGCCCCCCTATTTGAGCGTGAACTGCATGCCTTCATGGAATTTTTTCGACAACAGCAGGAAGATGATAATGATGGGCAGCGTCAACAATACGGCCGCCGCATACATCGGCCCGGGATACGTGCCATAGGGGCCGAACATCTGTGACAGCAAAACGTTCAGCGTCAGCATGCGGTCACTATTGGTCACGATCATGTCCCACAACAATTCCGTCCACCTTTCCATAAAAAGGAACAGGAAGATGACGGTCGTGATCGATTTGGACATCGGCAATACGATTTTAAAAATGATTTGCCACGTCGAAGCGCCGTCCAATTTCGCCGCTTCGATGAACGTATCGGGGATGGCCCGGAAAAAGTTCGTGTACATGAAAATCGCCCATAGGCTGAGCGCCTTCGGCAAAATCATGCCCAAATAGGAGTCGTACATCCCCATTTTCTGGACGAGCAAGAACGTCGGAACCAACAAAATCAATGCCGGAAAGAACATTTGAAACAAGATGATGTTGTTGACCACATGCCTGCCTTTAAATGGAATTTTCGACAACGCATAGGCCACCATCACTCCGAAGAGCATCATGAGAAACGTAGACGCCGCGGACACGATGACGCTGTTGAAAAACGCGTGGATCCACGGCCTTGGGATCACCGCTTCACCGCCGCCCAACAGCCACTCATAAGAGCGCAAGGTGTAATGGGTCGGTATGAGCTTCCGGTCGACTTGATCCCAGGCGGCGAAGGAATTCAAAACCATATAGACATAAGGGAACACCATAATCGCCAACAAACCGACGGCTATGACATAGCGGATGATGATGCCCGTTTTCTTAATCCCAGCCATTGCGCTTACCCCACCATTCCATGAGTCTTCGGATGATATAAATGGAAATGAAGGTCACGACGGAAGCGATAATCGCGATCGCCGAAGCATAACCCGCCTGCAAGTTGGTGAACGCTTGCTTGAAGATTTCCATTTGCCACGTGTTGGTCGCATTGCTCGGACCGCCGCCCGTTAACTGGTAAACTTCTGTAAAGATGCCGAACGTCACGCCCACTGACAAAATGAGGACGGTATAAAGCGCCGGATACAGCAACGGCAGCGTGATTTTCCAAAACCGTTGCCAAGCGTTGGCGCCGTCGATCTTCGCCGCTTCATACACATCTTGATTGATGCTTTCCAATCCCGAGGTCAAGATGAGCGCATAATAACCCGTAAACTTCCAAGCGATCATGACCGAAACGACGACGAGCGCAGAAAACGGCGTACCCAACCAGTCGATGTCCAGTCCGAATCGATGCCTTAAAAAGATGTTAACCGGGCTGTTATAAGATAAAATCCCTTTGACGATGAGCGAGGACACGACGCCCGAAGCAAGGTAGGGCAGGAAAAAACCGACCAAAAACAGCCCTTTAAATTTCGGCAACGCATGGACGACGAACGCGACGATCATCGAGGAAACGACGACCATCGGCACGAACACAATGAGAAACTTGAACGTGACGAAAAACGCCGCATGGACGCCGGCGCTTTTCAGGGCCTTGATGTAATTCGAGAAGCCCTCGAAATTGAACGTCGGCGCGATCAAGTTCCAATTCGTGAAGGATAAAAAGATCGACCAAACAAGCGGGATCGCGAAAAAAATGACTGCATACAAAAGGTAAGGACTGGCAAACAGCCAGCCCAACCTCCCTTGTCCCTTATGCCTCATTATTTAAGCTCTCCTTCGATCGCCTTTTTCATGGCCTCCCAGCCTTTTTTGGGATCGATTTTGCCTTGTACAACCGGATTGAAGGCTTGCTGACCGATTTGCGTTTGGATATCGTTGTATTTCGGATTGTCGATCGCCGGGATGGCATAAGGGATTTCAGCCGCATACGGTTTCAATTCCGGATGCTTATCGAAGTAGGAAGTAAATTGCTCGTTCGTCGACAAGTCGTCGCGAGCCGGTAACAAGCTTGTTTTTTCCATCAGCTTCAGATCGTTTTCAGGATGGGAGAAGACCCATTTCATGAACTGCAGTGCGGCTTTTTGCTGCGCTTTCGTCGCCTGAGCGTAGATGACCAGACCTTTCGTATCGGCAAACGTATACGCATGGTCGGATTTTAAGTCATCCGGAACCGGCGGCGTCGATAACACGAACGTTTTGTTCAGTTGCATTTCCGGATATTTATCTTTCCACATCGTAAACGTCCAGGGGCCGAGGTCGGTGAAAATGCCCACGCCCGTTTCAAACGGATCTTTGGCTTTCTTGGTCAGAAGCGCATGTTGTTTTTGCAAATCCGCCATCAGCTTCAGGACTTTAACCCCGGCTTGATCATCCGCCACCCATTTGTTGCCGCTGATAAAGTTGTTGCCGTTGGACGCGGCGTGATACAGCATAAAGAAGTCAAACCAGCGTTTCCATGCGGTCGGGTCGACGAGATCCGCTTTCGCCCAAATGTATTTTTCCGGATATTTCGCTTTTAATTTCTTGGCGACATCGAGCATTTCGCTGTAGGTTTTCGGAGGCTCATTATAGCCAAGCTTTTTCAAGATATCAATTCTCCAGGCGAACAACATGGCGTTGGAATAAAGCGGCGCCACGTATTGATGCCCGTCGGAAAACGTCCAGCCCTTAATGGTGTTATCCATCTTACGGGCTTTGACGACATCGTCCCAGCCGGACAATTGATCAAGCGGAACGATCGCTTTGCTTTGCGCCAATTCCGCGGCAAAACTTCTGTTGATGTTCTCCGACATCGTCGGTGCATTGTGACCGGCGATGGCCGCTTGAATGCTCGCTTCCGATGTCGGGCTTTCTTTCATCGGGCTGACCTTGATTTTAATGTTCGGATGTTCTTTGGTGAATTGGTCAGCCATCTCTTTCCAATACGCTTGCTGCGTCGGGTTGGGAGCAGCCCAGAAGGTGATCGTCGTCACGCCCTTCTTGGAGGCCTCTTTCCCGCTTCCGCCATTCCCCGTCGAACAGCCTGCCAATGCCGCACTGACCAAAACCAACGCTACAATGAGGGAAAGAAACTTCTTCATCCTGCATCCTCCTCTGCTTTCAGAAATGAATGGATGTCACTTCGTTGGCGCACATAATGAAATGGCCAGCGTCCCCAGACGTTACATAACCTTACTTGACGACATGACAAATAAGATTACAAAAAATTATTGTAGCGCTTTCATTAACTTTACAAATTCATTATTACACCATGATAAAACCGGAGTCAACATGTATTTTAAATCATGATATAAAATTTTTTTGCCCTCTATTATGTATAAATCCACCCTATCCGGTTTACTATTCAACTATAATAAGCTATATTAATTTATATCACGTGATTTTTAAATGACACAGCATGACAAAAGAATGTTTCAATAGGTCATGCCGCAATGCCCGACTTTCACCAAAGCAAAGGATTGGAATCGCGATGGCCAAGAAAGTAACGATGCAAGATATTGCCGATAAACTGAATATCTCCAAAAACTCCGTCTCCCAGGCGCTCTCCGGCAAGGGGGGCGTTAGCGAGGAAACCCGCCGGCGCGTCAAGCAAGTCGCTGAACAATTGGGATATAAATATTCAAACAATCGGAGGCAAAAAGCCAACGAGAGGAAGCGCAACATCGCATTGATCGCTTCCGATTACGCCTTTTCCCTTAAAAGCTTTTTCGGAGAAATTTACTTATCGATCGAGGCGGAAGTACATAACCAAGGCATGAACTTGTTGATTCAATCGATCAATAAGGAGCTGGTCGAACAGCTGGCGCTGCCTCCGCTTTTTGAAACCCATCCTATCGACGGGATCCTCATCCTGTCCCATATCACGACCGAATATATCAATAAAGTCATTGCGACCGGCATTCCGACCGTGATCATCGACCATCATCACCCGCACATTAAAGCCGATGCCGTCTTGACCAATAACCGGTTCGGCGCCTATACCGCCGTGGAACATTTGCTGCAGCTCAGCCATCGCCGGATCGCCTTCGTGGGAAACATCGACTTTTCCCCGAGTTATTACGAAAGGTTGGAAGGCTACCTCATGGCGCTTAGAGACTATGGCGTCAAACCGGATGAGGCGCTGATCTTCTCCAATGCCCGTGAAGAGGAAGAAATGATCGATCAATTCATCAAAAGCCTGCCGGAACAACCGACGGCGTGGTTTTGCGTCAATGATGGCCTCGGCTACTTGGTCAACGCTTGTCTCCAACAAAACGGCATAAAAGTGCCCGAAGAAGCCTCCGTGTGCAGCTTTGACAACGGCCAGCTTTCCCGGATCGCCACGCCGAAAATCACGACGATGGACATCGACTTGCAATATTTTGGCCAAAAAGCCGTTGAACAACTCTGTTGGCGAATGGCGCATCGCGATGCGCCCATACAGGAGATCCTGCTTCCGACCCAATTGATTGTCCGGCAATCGACCGCCAATGCCCCTGAATGATTTAAAACGTGGGGGGCCGTCCGGGCCGCGGGGCACCCTGAAACGATACCTTCATCTTTTATTTCTCCGGCTCCTTCATTCGGAAATAATCGCCGCGGATGATCCAATCCGAGATTTTGAGCGCCTCCTTCTCTTTTTCGGGAACGTCAAACGTGACGGCATTTCCGCGGATCAACGCTTGTTCCTCGTAATCGCCGCTCGGAAGCAACACTTGGTCCGGCGAAGCGGAAAAGATGTTGTGTCCGAGCGTTTTAGAGACATAGGCTCTTTCCGGGATGCCCATTAAGTAAGCGAGCGTCGGCAGGACATCGATCTGTCCGGCGTTTTTCGTCACGACGCGCCGAGAAAAACCGGGATTGTAAATCATGAACGGGACGTTGGTATACTCCCGGATCCACGTTTCATCCGAGATCGGGCCGCCAACCATCTTTTCCACCGAGCCGCGGTCTTGTTTGAAAATCCCTTTGTGATCGCCGTAGAGGACGATCAAAGTGCGGTCCAACAAATGCCGGGCTTCCAAGTCCTTTATAAAAGCCCCGATCGCAGCGTCCGTATAATGAATGCTCTCTAAATAGTCGCCCAAAAGGCGGTTTTTCAGTTCGGGCGGCAAAGGCAAGGTTTGTTCTTTTTCCGGAATTTTAAAGGGCGTGTGGCTCGTCAGCGTGATCAGGAAATCATAAAAAGGCGGTTTTTGCTTCCCGATGATTTCGCCGCATTGTGCCAAAAAGCTGCGGTCGCCGAGCCCCATGCCGATCATATCGTCACGCCGGAAATGTTCCAAAGAATAAAAGCGGTCGAAGCCGAGATGCGGATAGATTTGATCCCGATTCCAAAAATCTTTTTCATCGCCGTGAAATGCCGCCGTTTGATATCCTTGGCTTTTCAACATTTTGCCGAGGCTGAAATAGTCGTTATACGGGAAACGGAAATACGTCGAACCGGCCGCGACCGGAAAAAGGGACGTGTTGGTCAACAGCTCGGCGTCGGAACTGTTGCCGTCAATGGTTTGCGCATAAAAATGCGTAAAATAGAGGCTATGGTCCAACAGCCGGTTCAAATTCGGCGTGATCGCCTGCCCGCCGACCGAACGGCCGATGACGAAGTTTTGCAAGGATTCGACCTGAATCATGATGAGATTATAGCCGCGCGCACGGCCCGCGGCCGGCGCTTCCGAGGAAAGCGGGTAGGATTGGCCGAGGGCGGCGCGGATCTGTCGGATTTGCGGCTCAGTCAGCGACCGCTTTTGGTTCTCCGCCAAATACAGCGAATAATCAAGGGCGTGCGCGCCGAGGATTCCGTAATTTTCCACGAAAGACAGACTGGTCATCCGCCGGGTCAACGGCGCATGGGTCGCCAAAAGTTTGATCGGCTTCACGGCGATGATCATCGCGCTGAGCGCCACCATTGCGCCCATCCATAACCAACGCCTGTCGCTCTGAGGCCGGTAAAGCCAAAATCCGACGATGGGCAGGATGAGCACGGGCAGGATAAACAGAAGGTCTTGCCCCTTGAAGGATTCCCATACGCTCGGCCCGAGTCCGTTGAGGTTTTGCGCTTGCATCAAGGTGTACACGGTCGGAGGCCGGTGATAATAACGAAAATATAAGAGATCGAAAAGGGAGATCGCGCTGATGAGGATTTCCGCCCCCGCCAAATAAGCGATTTTCCCCCTGCCTTTGAAAAGCAACGAAACGCTGACGATGAACAAAATCACCCCGAAGTTGGTGAAGACAGCCCCCATACTCCAGCCGCGGATCAACTGGTGATCGGCGATCGTCACTTGTAAAAACATGACCACGAACGCGATGAAAGCCCAGATTGCATGTTGATTACGATCTGTCATCTTCATTAACCTCTCTCCACGGACACTGGCCAGACAACGCGTGAGCGCCATCCCATCGCTTTCTCATTCAGTAAAAAACAAAAAGGCCCAGATTTGGTTTTCCCATCTCTGAGCCTGTGCATACACCAAACGGCAGTGTTTACTTTTGCAACCGACGGATATTTCTCTTCTTCATAACGATGATGCGGTTCCTAGCAGATGGCCGATTGACGAGTCCATCGCATGGTTCTACACGATCTTGGTGCGATCGCCAATGACGTATGAACCGATCCCTGGTTTCACAAAAATGTCCTAAAATCATGCCATTCTTCGCTTCAGACGCTTGTCAACCGTTGATCCCTTGATCACAAGCGCGCTGATGGACGTCGTTCGATTTAAATTCATGGCCTTGCACGTCAATTAAGAGCTTTGTCGTTTGCCGCTGAATCCGTTATAAGGCGCAACACATGATGCGAATACGCTCTTTTTACAAAAAAAGAGAGTATGGAACCTTCCAACTCTCTCATCCCGGAGCCTATTTTCTTCGACCGTTTTCTTCTATTTACAACAAAGAATGCCTTCGCCGGATTCCATGCTGGATTTTAAGCTGTCCAGCACTTCCCGCCAGGCTTGAACGTGCCACTGTTTGGCGCGTTCCCAATCGTCCGATTCCCCCCAACCCGTATGTTCGACGGTTACCTTCGTGCCATCATCGGTCGGCGCAAAGGTGACGGAAACGTGCGTGAGCGCACCAGCCTGGTTCATGATCTCCGCAAAAGGATCGGGACCTTTCCACTCGAAGACCAATGCATGCGGTCGGTCAATTTTCAAGATTTTGCACCCTTTGGTGCTCATGCGGTCCTTATTGGCAGGATCGAAAAAAAGCTCAAATTTGCCGTTCTCTTTCGCCTCGATTTCCGCAGCCGGCGCAAACCATTCGGTAATCCGATCCGCTTCCGTCCACGCCCGCCAAACCAGGTCCAAATCGGAACGAATCACGACGTCCGTACGAATCATTCAATCCCCCCCTTTCTTTCCGATTGCGTTCAAGCCCATTATATATTGCTTCAAAATCATTGAAAAGTAAAAAAATTACAAATGACGGTTTCCTGGTGCGCTCCATCCAACGCGGTCGAGCCGCAAGATTCGGTCAATATATAAGGGGGTCGTTTTATGACTTTTTTATCGGGAATAGGCCCATTTTAGTAGCCGCCGCACACCACGCCCGTTCAGATAATGAATAGCGAAAGCCTTGTCAGGCATTCCCATTTGTTATATTTTTATACATTTTGTCGATAAACAGCTCTTTATTGTTATATCAATATGATGTAAGATAATAGGTAAACATTGGATCCATTTTAGTCCTTCATCCTACACCCTCGCCACATCCATCATAAGGGAGGTCACCATGATCCGGTCTTTAAATACGAATAAAGATGCCGCACCGTTGTACGTGCAAATCAAAGAGGATTTAAAGGAAAAAATTGAATCGGGGCATTGGGTGCCCGGCGACAAGATTCCTTCCGAGTTGGAGCTTTGCGAACAATATCAGGTCAGCCGAATCACCGTCCGGGAAGCCATCAACGAGCTCGTTTGGGAAGGCTATCTCATACGGAAAAGGGCGAAAGGCACCTTTGTCCTGGATTACAAACAAAAGCTCTCCGATCGCGACTATTATACATACGTTAAAAGCTTTACTTATGAAATGAAGGAATTGGGGAAAAGCCCCGTTACCATTAAGGTTTCCGTGAAAAAAATCAAAGCCGATCGTTTTCTGGCCGCCCAGCTGCAAATTAAAGAAGGTGCCGACATCATCGAGCTGAAACGGGTCAGAGGCGTCGACGGCAAAGTGTTTGTCTTTTTCAAAACCTATATTCTTTATGATCCGCGGCTGTCGCTCTCATCGGAAGATTATTACGGCTCCTTTTATAAAATGTTAAAAGAGATCGGCATTACGATCGCGAAGGTCAAAGAATACTTGGAAGCGGTCAACCCCGATCCCGAAGTGCAAGAACAATTGAACGTTGACGAACACACGCCGATTCTTAAAAGGGTGCGGCACGCGTCCAATCAAAACGGCGCTTTCCGCGAATATACCGAATGCTTCTATATAGGCGAACAATATCGTTATTATATCGATTTCAGCACGCAAAATTGATGCTTGTGCGCTTCCGCTGCACAAACGGCGGGCATTTGTGCAGCTCGCTCCCCGTGCGGGACGACTCTTGCCCATTATGGGAGATTGGAAGCCAAGCGGCCAAAAATAAAAAGCCCAGATTGGGTTTACCCATCTCTGAGCCTGTGCATACATCTAATGAAAGCCAATTCATTAAATTTTACGAAACGAGCCGATCCCCTTCGACTTTCATAGGATAAAACAACACCAGATATTCCAGTCTTGCACACTATTTTCTAGGACTCTTTATCTATGAATCAAAGAAAACCTTATTTTATATTTCACGAACCATCTTCACTTCTTAAGATCGGCTGGATAGACCAGGCCTATTTGTTTTCTGGCTTCTTCCATGATTTCCGCAGTGATTCTCGAGTTTTTGTAAGAATTCACTTCTGATTCCGGTTTTCCGGTTTTGATTAAATCAATGAATTCTTTAGCCTCATAATACATGGATCCGACAGGCTGTTCGACCGTGAGATCTTCGGTTTTTCCGTTCCGATACCTAAGAGTGACTTGGTTTGGATCCGAAATATGATCAATCAGGAGATTTGCCTGTTCACCTTGAATTTCTGATTGAACAAAGGAATCGCTGATCTTGGAATACATAATGTTGGCCTGCATGCCATCATATTCCAAAATTAAACTTCCTTCTCCGTCGACGCCGGACGCCAACATCATTCCGGAAGCTTGAATGCGCTTAGGCTTCCCAAACAATACGACTAAGGGATAAATGCAGTATACGCCTAAATCCATCAGCGCCCCATTTGAAAGCTCCGGCTTAAAGGCGTTCAGGACGATGCCTTCTTTGTATTTATCGTAACGGGAAGAGTATTGACAATAACTGCCAATATAGCGACGGATCGTCCCCAATTTATCGAGGTTTTTTTGGATCTCTTTGAAACGGGGCAAAAGGGTGGTTTTCATGGCTTCCATCAAAACCACACCATTTTTTCTCGCAGCCGCAAACATATCGTCGACTTCCTTTGTATTGGAAGCCAGAGGCTTCTCGCATAACACATGTTTGCCGTGATTCATGAAAAGAATGGATTGTTCGGCATGCAAAGCGTTCGGTGTGGCAATATAAACGGCATCTAAAACATCGCTTTCTGCCATTTCTTCAAGGTCCGTAAAAATATGGGCTACACCGTATTTTTCCGCAAAGGCCTTCGCCTTCTCTTCGGTCCTCGAGTAAACAGCGGTTAGAGAAAAATCATTCAATGTCTTCACATGATCCAGAAAACGATCGGTAATCCAGTTGGTTCCTACAACACCGAAACGAACCACAACCATCACCCCTGAGTCTTGGTATAATGTAAAAATGCATTCAGCAGATCGCTTGTCATTTGAATATCCCATTATTCCTAATAGAATATTGTGAAACAGCGAGATGAGAAAAGTTAAACCGTCCCCCGGTATATCCGCCTGTCAATGTTCCATATAAAACTTTAATATCTTCTCCAAATCCTCGATGCGCTTGGCAGGAAGCAACAGCCGCCTGCGGTCCGTATCGACGACAAGCACGCCGTCTTCGGACAATCTCATGTCCTTAATTTTGTCGTATTCCGTATAGAACAGCCCATAAAAAAATCCATTATCTTTGAACTGCGCTTTCGGCGAGCGAATCAAAATATAATAGATAAAAATAACGGTAAGGATGAGCAGCAGATAGTTATCCCATCCTTTTACACCCCGGACATTATTCGATATATATAAAATAATAAGCAGCGCTGCAAAAATGAGTTGATCGACAAGCAACCGTTTTCTGAGTGGGATGACAAGCTTTGTTTTCCCCTTTAAAAAGGAAACGATGACGGATTCATAAAACAAATAAGAGAAAATCACGATGATCAGAACCAGTATAACCATTCCTGTAACGGACATCGCTGACATCCTTCCAATATTTTTCAGATAGGAAAGGCCTTAATATCTATTAAAGTATAAATCAGCTTGCAGACCGCTACCACTTTTAATATTTGAATGTTGTTCGTCTGTGATATTGTCATATTGTAACGCTTCAGTGAAAATGTCAGTATGAGACAGGAGCGAATTCCATTGAGCAAAAAAGAATTGAAGCGTT